>WLWE01000226.1_pt1 | contig 52923 bp, 66 predicted proteins | sample 6718301 | NCBI WGS metagenome assembly WLWE01 (sample SAMN12718691, study PRJNA515312) | sponge metagenome | isolation source: marine sponge | host: Mycale hentscheli | place: New Zealand: South Island, Marlborough, Capsize Point | collected 2003-05-01
ACTACAAAACAAAACTAAGGAAGAACTGTTAGAGTTGATGCACGCAGATGTCGCGGCCCTTGCTGTTGAAGGTGCTGCAAGCCTTAAGAAATTCAAAAATGCAGGCTGTATCTTGTTTATCAACATGGGCATAAAAATAGACAAGATCTTGTCTCGAGATATGATTTCAGACATTGACGGCGAGGTAACGAAGCTTGCTTTGTTCTGGGGTTTTGATAATCCTCAGCGCTTGTACGACTGGCGTACAACGGCCCTTGCGTTTTGTCCTGTAATTAATGACAAAGAGTCGGGCGCTGCTCGCTACGACACTACACGAATTAAACAGCTGATGGCAGACGGCGGCTTTGAGTTTGAGCACTTTAAGCACCTAGCTCGCGTAGGTAACTCCAAGAAGCGAAATGCTCTCATAAAGCAGACCGTGAAGAACGGCTGGAGTGCTAACGATCTTTCTCGAGAGATTGCAGGTAGCGGCGTGCAGCCAAAACACGTTCGCGGCGGAGGACGACCTCCTCAAATCCCGACGACTGCGGCTCAGTTCATAAGTAAGTCTTATCGAGATGCTCAAAAACTTTCTAACTTTTTTGAGGCAGCTCAGCCGTCCGTTTCCGAACTATTTTCTAGAATCCCTACGGACAAAGCTGACGATGGGTTTATCGAGAGAATTGCGGATGCCCGTCAACAGTGCCAGGCAGCGGCAGCTGCGGCTATGGCTATGGACGAAGAGTTGAGTTTAGCCCAGGAGCATGTAGAGCAAGTGATTGCGAACACTGTTGAAGCAGGCGAAAAGGAGTAACCATGTTTTCTGTGTGCACAGTCACTTACGGAGATTACCCTGAGCTAACTAAAAAATGTTTAGACGGTATTCAAAGCAGCTTTAGCAGTCACATTCGTGATGTTCGTATCGGGCTAAACGAAGTGTCTAGTGCCACTTTTGACTACGTTATGGACTGGGCAGCTACCTTCGGGCGCTGCCCAGTTTTTGTTTACCAAGAAACTTCTAATGGTAACGTGGGTAAGTACCCTTTAATGCGACGCATGTTCCAAGAATTTCCTGAGATCAAAGACGAAGACTGTGTAATGTGGTTAGACGATGACACGCATTTGAACCAGGTACAAAGCTCCTGGTGGGACGAAGTACACGAACTGGCTTACCGGCATACAGTTGTTGGTCTTATTCATTACATGCAGGCTAGGGGCAATCAATGGGAAGGGATACCGGAGCAGCCGTGGTTTGGTAACCACCTGGTTTCTAAGAGGCAAAAATTTAAGTTTGCAACAGGGGCTTGGTGGACCGCTCAGTATTCGTTTTTAAAAAAATGGGATTATCCTTTCTTAGAGATATATCACAATGGCGGCGACTCTATACTTGGAGAGTTGTGCAGGCAGCAGAATGCGTCTATTTATGACTATCGAAAAGGCGCTCATTGCAATGCCAACTGTTGTCGCACGACGCCTAACAAGGAAGGTGTTGTCCAGCTAAATGTTGGAGGTCGCGAGGGTCGTCGTGGTATTGGTAAGAAATTAGCTGATGAAGTATTTCCTTGGCATTACCACGGCGAGAATCCTGAGGATTTTAGCCACCACAATTTTGATTTAAAGGTTTACGAGTTTAATGTTACTTAACACAAAATTTATATCGGTAGATCGGTATGTAGATCAAAAAATACAGCCAGTCTACCTACTGGATTACGCTCCAGGAAAAAAATATTACACAGTTACTAGCAGCATTCTGGCGGACCAGTTGGATTGGTCTATGACCGATGGCGGAGAAAAGGTACGTATACCTATCAATGCGTACAGAACTCGAGATCAGTCCGAACTTTGGCTTTTTGGAACTGGATTGCAGCTTGGCGCAAAGGCACTGGCATCGCTACCTCACAACATAATAGTTAAAGAATTGCTATTTGTGCTTGGCGAGGAGTGCTATTCAGTAGGAGATGGTTACAGAGCCTTTGCAGGTCTTGTTGCAATAGCCTAACGTTACGGGTTAACAATTTTATAAACAGAAGGAAACAAACAGTGAGTAATCCACAAGAACAAGTTTTTATTGACAAACACGCCAGGCAAATCAATAAAATTGACAAGTTAGTGCTTGGTATTAAACGAGAGTACGGCAGCTTGCGTACGTTCTCTCCTCCTCAACAAATGCCTATCGTGACTTACACAGCTTCAGTGGACGGCACTAAACCTTTGGAAGCGTGTACGGACTTGTCTCTTTTGTCAGCCAGCGACTTATCGAAATTCCAAAAAGTCTTGTCGGACCATCACAGTTCGCAGTTTCTTAAGTTGCTAACTGAGTTAAGTCTGGTAATCGGCGATCTATACTCTTCCGTAGAGCAGCATACGAAGGGCGACCATTTTAGTGACCATCCTGACTACGGAGACTTACAGGAGTTTGAACATGAATCTTGATACCTCCCTGCAGCCTGCAGATATGGAGGTATTAGATCACCGGTATAGTTTATCTTCCATATTGAAGAGAAGAAACAACTTGATGTCTGAGTTGTCGGGCGAATACTGTGATCGTTTATTGGCTGGGGATGTGTTTCATTCTTTTGTAACAAAGGCTGCAAGCTTCTTCCCTGCTAGTGTGAACACGCAAGTTATTTCTCAGTCTTTAATGGAGCATTTAGGCTCTAAGCCCTCGGCTAATCAACTTTTTAACTCATTTTGGCGTTTGTCTGCAAACATCCCAAGACTGCAAGCCGGTCGTCCTGTGCATGCCTGGTCCGTGCAGCTTCAAAAGGAATGGGTGCCGCTAGAGGTTGTTGACGTAGTTCCAGAAACTCATAACAAAAAGCGAGGCTACCGGCTAACTTTTCAAGTTCTTGGCGGCTCACCTGTTCCTAGTAAGATATCTCAGTTTTGGTCGTCTAAAAAAGTTTTCTTTTTAGCGCTTAGGCGAGATGACTACGGTAACGGGTTTATGTTTTCCAGGCCTCCTGGTAGTCGTTCTCGGCGGATGGCGGTTTGTATATTTACAGATCCAAAGCAGCTAGTCTCTCTTCGCCTTTCTGGTTTATTAGACCCTGAGTTGTCGCAAGATTCTCCCAACTTTAAAGAAATTCGCTTTTCTCCTAGTCAAAGCACTTACAATCGGGAAATGATTAAAAAGCGAGAGCGACTTGAAGAAAAGTACAGCTGCCCGTTTAATTACAGTTTAAAGGTGCCGTGTCACAATTGCCCCGTAGGCAAAGATCGGTGTCCTATGGCTTGTCACTCAAAAACTTACGTCGTTAAAGATTGTGTTTCGTGTGGAAAGCAAGCTTACTTCCAGAACCTTTACAAAAGTTGCTGTATAAACTGCGAAGAAGATTACAGCTAAGGAGAGTTAGATAAATGTTACAAGCTCGAATGAGCGAGGGAGATCCTCGACTTTACAGTCCATCTAGGGATGTGGCGCACAATTTTCAGAGTGTTATGGAAATTGTGGCTGCTCGCTTAGAGGACGGTGCCTGGCCGGAATTGGATGCTCATTTAAAAGAGAATGATATTTCAATGGACGATCTAGGTGAAGCTTGCGCAGCTTTCTGTTCTTTTGTAGCTAACTCTGTCAACACGCCCGAGGCTTCTATGCAGGAAGCCATGGAGGCGGCAGGTTGGTTTAAGTGTAAGACTCTTGCCCAAACAGCTTTAATGGCTGTTTTAGGAACTGTATACGCCGGTATCCATTTTCACGGAGTTCGCGAAGCGACTCTAGGTGTAAATGGACCGGCGGCTACGGTTCACGAGCTTGCTGAGACAGGCTCCAATTTTTTAGCTATTGTACGCGTCCCTCGCTGGAAGCGCAGGTTGCGGGGCGCCATTGGGAATTTCAAAAGAGCTATGCTTTCTCTAGTAGGTCGTGGATAAGGGGAGAAGAGTGATTTTAGGTGACCTACTACCGGCTATTGAAAATAGATTTGGTCAAATTCCCAAGGACTACCTTTGCATTGACACAGAGTACACAGGTGGCGATGAAAGAACTGACTTTGTAATGGAGATAGGTCACGTCTTGGTTAGGGACTCCAAGGTAGTTGACGAACTTAACCTTGTATTAGATTGGACATCTTTTCCAGGCGTAGATCAGGACTTGTTGCGGCACAAGTTAAAAAACATCAAGTACCACATGGGTGACAGCTGGAGAATTACCTGGGATGTCATGAAGTCAGAAGGCGTAGAAGCTTTTAAAGTTTTAGCTTTTTACGAGAAGATGTTTTCAAGATGGGGTGATGGTGGTTTTATCGTTGCCCACAACGGCAGGAAAGCTGACGAGCGCATGCTTCGGGGAGTTTTTAACCGACATTTGAATAAGTCTTTTGTTATCGGAGATAATCTTTTGTGGGATAGCGGCGCGCTCTACAAAGCATACGCGATGCTTACTTCTCCTGATCCCGCGTATGACCGCAATATTTGGAAACTTTTTCCTAAACGCAGTGATACGCTAAGAAGTTACTGCGAGAGGATATTAAATTGTCGTCCGGGTCCAAAGTGGAATTTGACAGGGTGTAGAATCGCTGTCTATTAGTTCTCAGCGGAAGGCTGGTCACGTAGCTCACCAGGCTGTGTGTGACGCTTATGACTCTCATCTAGTAGTTGAGAAATTACGTAGCCTTTTAGCTACAACGGTGGTTTTAAATAGACAAGAAACTGTGTTAGACTCAGTTAAAGAAATTACTGTAGTAGAATTTCCGCCAGAAACAAAAACAGAAGTTTTAAAAAATGGCTGGTCAGACGTACCATCTCCCGTGCCAGTTGCCGACGAGATAAAACCTCCTTTACCCGAAGCCCCCGCCCCTACTTCACCTCCGGATGACCATAGGCGAAAAAGAGGTCAACGAGTTATTTAGGATATTTAGATGAAGCGAAAAGATTATGTATCGCAAAGTGAGCTACCCGAGTGGCGAAATAGTCACTGTCCTATTAGCTGCCCACTTTTTGGGATGACTGAATTTATTCCTGTAGTAGACCACGACCACAAGACTGGCCGTATTCGTGACGTTTTGTCTAACGAAGCGAATGCTATGCTAGGTAAGGTCGAGAACTTCTACCAGACTCGCGGGGCAAACGCTAAGTACAGCTTGCCTGAAGTGCTTCGCAGGATGGCAAGCTATCTAGAGCAAGAGCAAGGCCCACTTCACCCTGTGGGTACGCGGCAGTTAACTAAACGTTTTGGCCGCATGAAAAAAGAAGAGCAAGTTAGGCTGCTAAAAAAACAAGGTGCTGGCGGTTTAGCGATTACTTCGTGTAAGAACAGTAAAGACAGAACCAAGTTGTATAGGAGTTTAATTGTAAGATGAGCGAGCACGAAGAAACTGAGGATGTTGTAGACGCAACAGATAGGTTAGCTGACCTAGCTCAGAAAATCGTACTAGAGAATCAGTCTATACGGCAAAGTGTCGGGAGCTTAGTAGCTTCTCGTCAGTTATACGCTATGGCAATGCATGATCTAGACTATCGTTTAGAAGTCGAGTGCGGGCTAGAACCTGCGGACTTTAGTGCTGTCAAAGAGATCCTGGTTGCGTCCGCAGCTAATCAAGCTTCTCACCCTTTCGATGAGCGCAACCTGGTTGCGATGATAAAAGAAACTTTAGTGCCCACTATTGCAGGCTGTGTGACATGGGCGGAAAAAGTATCTTCCGAGCACAACGAATACGAGAAACGAGTTCAGCTCGATGAGTTTAAGGCGGCAGAAGCTGAGCGAGTCAAAAAAATCATCAGGCTCCCGTTTGATTGTAGCTGGGCAGAATTGGACAGGAAGAAGAGCTTGGTTTTTGTAGGCTACGCCCCTGCTCTGCGTTGGCTGGAGTCAAAGATAGTTGAAAGCGTGACTTCTCCGGGCATACCACAAGAAGAGGATTGCAAACCGCACAACGTAGCTCAGATGTTGCATTTTTCGAGCAAGCCAAGCCCGGTTAAGGACTCAAAGCTTGTTACGTTAGGTGGCTCTGCCTGGGAGAACTGCGCTGGAAGCAATAACAGTTGGGCTAAATTATTTGAGCAAAGCTATTTGAGCAAATTGTCTGCGCCGGTAGACCTGCTCCTTGTTTCCGACTTGGCTAAATGTACGGAGGGTCATTCGTTTCAGTCGGACATTACGCGAGCCGGTGACGCTCAAAAAAGGCTCAGAAAGTGGTGCACATTAGTCGGCAGCAGTATGGTGGGCATGATACCGCAAGAAACGGCTTCGAGGAGTGTAGATCTTAACACCCCGGATTGGGAAAACTTTAGGATGTTTACGCATTTGCGTGCTGTAACATTGCTGGAGCATGAAAATCATTACGACATTCTTATAGGTCGTGATGATAAGCTTGAGAACATACCTAAAGAAGACATCGACCAATTTCAGGACAAAAAAATTATCACAGAGTAGGTAAATGAAAAAAAACTTTATTGCGGTCGGTTACAAATACAACAAAAACTTGTACCTGGAGGATGTGCACGTAATTGCGCCTACTCTTGAAAGGGAAGTGCAGTATCTAAATGCAAGCCGCAAGGGGAGTGATAAGCTTCCCGTACCACAAGCATTCTCTAACTTTGTTCTAAAAAACAGGAGCGAACTAGGCGATTTTGCTTTCTTGGGTTTTGGCGTTAGGGATTTTTTAAAGACCGTAACTTTTTCTTGCGCACGTCTAGACTCGCAAGTAGTTTTTCCTTGGGAGTATGTAGCAGGTGATTCGGCTAAAAACCACTATTTAGATCTAGAAGAAGAGATAAACAATTTTACGGTTGAAAGGTTCAAGCTTTGCGTGGGCAAAGAAACCGTGGAAAGAATTAACTTCGATAAGCAGTGGGCTTCTCTAGGTAAAAACGCGGAAAACGACGCTCGGTTAGCCTTTACGTTAGGCAAACTCCTTGATTTGTGGAGTTAGTTGTGGCTGAAAAACCTATAGAGTTTTCTGCGGGTTCTTACGACATCTACAAGGTAGATGTATCTCAGGTAAAGTTCCCGAGCAGCGCTACAAACTTGTCTTTGTTCCCTCAGTGGGTTTGGTACACCGTGGCTCCTGCGGCTTTATGGGGCGGTCTTACGGATGAAGTTCTTGCGGCAGTTCAGCAGGTAACGAATATTACTTATCATCAATACGTTTTTGACAAGCCGATATTTCAAGGATTTACGTTTGGGGGTCGTCCGCACTGGAATCATTCTTTGTGGGCGGTAGAGTCTGAGAAGTGGGAATTACTCCAGGACGAGCTGCTAAAAGTTACTTTGGTAGATACCGAATCATCTACCATGGTTAAGTATGGTTTACAGGAGTTAGTAATTCACGACCCTCTTTTTGCGGACAAGAAAAACATAATTAGTTTAAAATCACCTAAGGTGACAATATACAGTTTCGGTGTCATGTCTAATAAACGCACGGTTGCTTTTAACCCCGCCGAAGGTTTAAAAAAATTACCCAGTGTGTTTACAATGAAACCGGAGCCTGCGATTGTATCTTTGGCAGATAAAGCTTTAGCCGAAAAAAGAAACGCAGAAGCGGTGGCCAAGAAGATGAGGGAATTGTAATGGAACACCCGATATACAGCGTACGGGAGTCTTTGGTTCCTTCCGCTTTGGTATCCGTTAAAGTGTTTAAGGCTAACACTAAAGATAGCTTAGAAAAAGAAATAGCGGCTTGGGTCGATAGGACTCAGAGTTTAGTGGTGTGCCCTGGTCCGGTACATTACGACGAGTCTCGTAGTCAGGTAACCTTAGCTTTAACTTATGTTGCAGCGGCAAAGAACAATGAAAACAGACAACAAAGAACGGTGGGCAAAACTCCTACAGTCACTACCCGAGGAACTAAAAAGCTCTCGGCCTTTGAGAGCGACGGAAGGTTCTCTTGATTCTGAGCAGTTAGACTACAAAAAAACAGTTGAGAACTGCGAATGCCCTGAGCTTTTAGACAGACTTCCTCGGCAAGGCGAGGCTATGCCTGAGATTTCGTCTGACTTGGCGTGGTGCATATGCGAGATGCCGGAAGGGGACTTTCCTCGTGTAAGGGTGTTCCAGGACTTTGAACTGATGCTTCGTCGTTTGTCAGCCTTAGATGGGCAAGAAGTCGCTGCCTGGGTTTTCTTTGGTTCACCGCTAACTTTCACGTCTCCAGACGAATTTGGTTACCGGTACCTTTTAACATCCAACTCGGAAGCACATCGACTACCTAAATTTGCAGAACCCGTAATCTCAGTACCGACTGTCAAGTTAAAAAACCTAGAGGTAAGAGAAGACGGGTGGCTAGGCCCTCCTGAGTTAACAGAGGGTTCTGTTGAATCCTACTATTTATCTGAAGGACCTCGAGATGACGAGTTCGACCCTGAAGACGACATAGACAACGAGCCGTTAGAAATATAACTTTTTTTTAGCTATCAGGAGTAGGCAGTGGACAAAAAACCCACAGGAGGCGTAGTGCGCCATACGCCGGACCCCACGGCGTACCATCCAAACATAAGCGGGTATGGCGTAACTATACCTGCGGCATCTATCGGCGGAGGTTCGCAAGGGTTTGATCCTACGGAACCGGTTAAAGTAATCGTAGACCCGGACATTTCTGACGGGAACAAAATAATAGACTTTCGGTTGTTTCGCCAAAATGTTGAGGATTTCAATAAAGCAGTAAACGAGTCCGGTGTGTCGGAGCAAGGCGCTTTCCACGCCTATGTTTCTGCCGCAGAAAAAATTTCAGAAAAAAAGGAAAAAGAGATGGCGAAAAACCAAGAAATCGAAAGGCTAAAAGATCAAGACCGGCAGCTCCAAGACCTGAAAAGGCTCGGGGATCTCCCTGAGGTTTACTATGACGGGGGAGATTATCCTCCGCCAAAACCCGCCCGGCCGGTTCCCATTCACTCACCACCGCCACAGAGAGTCCCTCAAGACTCAGCGCCAAGCGACTCGTACATGTTGCAGCAACTAATGTCAGGCATGGCTCAGCAGCGAGAAACGATAAATCGCCTGATAGCTTTGCAAACAACTCCTGACCCCGAACCGGGCTCTCCTCCGAGCGAAGTCCAGTGTGCGGAGGAACCTGAAGGTCCAACTACTACTCAAATTGAAGAGAAGCAAGCGAAGGTGAAAGCGACGGAGCGGTTAATTGCTGGTTTTGAGACTTTAGAAATGCCCTTCATTACTGGCCCGCTGGCTATGAAACCAAAGAAGGAAGTCTACTTTGAGATGCCTAATGCCGGTACAATGGCGGCTAGGTATCACGACATACGCGACGGTGGCAGTTGTTTGGCGCTGATATATGACACCCGCTACGAGGATGGCATCCAATTTATGCCTCCCACTTTAGGGGACACAAAGATTAGAATAACGTTGCCTCGTGAAAATAAGGTCTACGTGGCATCTAGTTTGGGAATACATTTTAGCTGTGGTGTTTTGGACGTCGTGGTGATGTTCAAGCACGACGAGGAAAATTCAGAGGAAGGTGATTTACTATGAGCATGGAAAAAAGAGGAGTCATTGACTCTAGCACCCCCAAACACTGCTGTGGTGGTGGTTGTCATAGTGAGAGCAAGACTGCTTCTGATTGTAGTACCCCTAAAGAGCCTGTTACAGAAAAAGAAGCAGACTCCTTGCAAGATTCTTTAATGGACGATGCTATTTCTGCAGTGGAGAAAAAAACGAATGAGTAATATGGACGAAGACATGTGCTGCGATCTCAATGTTCTAGCCTATGATGCTTTGACCGCTCACTTTGACAGTCAACGAAAAGCAGCTTTGCACGATCTTCGGGTTTATTTTGAAAACCCTGCCGGAATAGGCGAGCATCCGGACTTAATGGAAGAGATGCGCAAAAAACTTGAAACAATAGCTAACGCAGACGACTGTTTGAATGTGTTAGATCAATACAAAGATGTATTGTTACCGGAATAAGTTTACTTAATGGAGTAAGTAATGAGTCTAACAACGTCTCCTCATTGGAAAACAGGTAGCGGGGATCAACCTTTCCCTGACCCGTTTTTAGATGTTGCAACTCAAAATATGCCGCAAACAATGCAGAACGCATTGTATTGGTCTGAGTACATCTGGGGTGTTTTTGGCACTTACCGGATGGCTATGGAACGCATTGTTTCTTACTTCCTTACCGACATTGACATCAACGGTGAAGTTTCTGACGAAGAAAAAGATAAGTGGGAGCTTTACCTAGGCAAGACGATCCATATGATGGATTTTCTTCAAAACATGATGCGCGACCGCATGTGCTACGGCAACGCGTTTGGCAGCGTAGTTGTTCCTTTTCGGCGTTTTTTACTGTGCCCTAAAACGGGCGACATGTACCCTCTTAATATCGTTTACAATTCTTCTCGGTTTAATTTTGAATGGACCGGTTCTTTTGAGTTCAAGGCTACTTGCCCTAAAACAGGTTGGCGCGGTCCCTGGGAGATTGTAGATAAACCTGAATCTGACGAAGAGAAGCTAAAGTTAAAACGGTGGAGTCCTCACGAAATAGAGCTTCTGCATGACCCTTACACTGATGACGTTTCTTATCTTTGGCGTATTCCAGATGATTACAAACGTCAGATCAAGCAGGGCAACTTATATCACTTAGAGCGAGTAAGTCAGCAGGTTCTTCTGGCAATCAAAAATAACCAGCTCTTTAGGTTTAATGACGACGCAATCTTTCATATGAAAGAGCCTACTCTAGCGGGCGTTAAGAATAGAGGATGGGGCCTGCCCAGGAGTTTGATTAATTTTCGTCAGATCTACTACGTTCAGGTATTGCGGAGATACAACGAAGCAATCGCGCTGGACTATGTTGTACCGTTCCGTTTAATTACTCCTGCTACTCGCGGGGGCGGAAGCGCGGGCGGACTCCCTGCTCAAGATCCTATGATGTTTCACAACATGGGTGATTTCAAATCGCAGGTTAAGGGCATGATAAACAAGCGGAGAAAAGACCCCGCTTCTTGGCAGATCCTTCCTTTCCCGGTTAACTACGACATGCTGGGCGGCGATGCAAATCGTCTAGCTCCTCGTGATTTGATGGATCAAGGCCTAGAGACGCTTTTGAATGAAACAGGAACTCCTGTTGAGTTGTATAAAGGCACTCTTTCTACGCAGGCTGCGCCTACTGCTCTCAGGCTGTTTGAAAGTACTTGGAGAAGTTTAGTACAGGAAACAAATGCACTTCTTCAGTGGACCGTAAACTCAATTAGTGAGTTGATGAACTGGGAAAAGATCGAGACTTCGCTTACTCCGGTTACTATTGCAGACGATATGCAAAAACAAATGGCTGCTCTTCAGTTGATGATGGGTCAGCAAGTATCTGGTCGCACAGGCCTCAAGGCTATCGGTTACGACTGGAATACCGAGCAAAGGCTATTGGCAGAGGAAGCTCAAAAGCAGCAAGAGACCCAGGCCCGTATGCAGGAAGAAATGGAGCAAGCAGGCTTTGCTGCCGAGGTTGCAAAAGGTGTCAATCCGATGGCTCCTCCTCAAGGTGGTCCGCCGATGGGCCAGGCCGGTTCTATGGCGGGCGCGGCCGCAGGCGGTGGAGCGCCGCAGCCCTCTGGTCCTGACATGGCGGCAGCAGGTGGTACGCCTGTTTCTGAATACATTCAAACAATGGACCCGAATGTCCCTGTTACGCCTAATGATTTGCAGTCTGCCGCAGAGGCACTTGCGCAGCAGCTATTGGGTTTGCCTGAAGGTCAGAAAGATTCCGAGCTTAGAAAGCTAAAACAGTTCAATCCTACTTTGCACGCACTTACGCGTGAAAAGATGGACGATATAAGGCGTGATGCACGGATGCAGGGTGGTGCTATGTTAATGGGGCAGGGCGGTCCACCTATGTAGAAGGTTTTTATGACTAAGATATGTTTTATATGTCCTACTTACAAAGAAGATGAGCTTCACTCTTACACAGTCAACGCTTTAAAAACTTTCTTTAGCACGACTGCTGAGGGCGTTGCAGTTGTGGTAGATGACGCGACTGAAAACTGGGACCCTCATTATTCCGCCGACCTGCAAGAGCTGGCTCGTTTTGAAGGTCAGGAGTGTCATATTCACCGCTTTGATTCTTGGGGCGGTTTAACTAGAAGCTGGAACAAAGGTTTAGAGATAGCGAGAGCTATAGGTTGCGATTATGCAATCTGCGGAAATAACGACATCTTGTTTCCGCCAAGTTGGTACCAGGGGCTTCTACATGCTCTCAACAACGGCTACCAAATAGCCGGTCCTGTGTCTAATGCTGCGGGGATATCTGCTTATGAAAGTCAACAAGTGTGGCGGTATTACCCTGACTACCAGCTTACCGACGACTTAGCTTATTTAGATTCTGTACAAAAACATTTGTTGGAAAATTTCTTAGGTACGGTAGTTGATTCCAAGATCAACGGGTTTTTTCAAATGGCTGCCGTTAGCACTTGGTGGTCTGGAAGGTATTCCGACACAGAAGTTTACAAGCCTAGAAATGATCGAGATAGCAAAGGCCGAAAAAACAGAACTCCGTTGATGACCTTAAATGAGGATGAATTGCAGGGTCGTTGGTTTAAGAAAGGGTGGAAAGCAGCAGTGTGTCCCAGCAGTTTTGTGTTTCATTATCGCGCGGTTACGCGCGGCGATAAATACAAAAAGCAGGGTGGTAAGTGGTTTAGAAAGTAAGGTAATGCAGAAGTTAATTGTCTACAGCTGCGTAGTTGGAGGTTATGACAACTTTCAAGAAACGTTACTGCATGGCCGCGTCCTTGAAGAGCCAGGAATACGCTACGTGCTGTATACCGACAGTTTAACTTCTAATGGCCCAAAGCTGGTACAGAAGTCAGGATCTAACATAGAGTGGGAGCTACGTCCTTTAGCCTGGAAGACTGATTGTCCTGTTCGTACTGCTCGATATCATAAATGCCTTCCGCACAGAGTATTAGATTCCCATGAAAAAAGCTTATGGGTGGACGGTAGTCTTATCTTTAAAGAAATAAGGCCTTTGTCTGACCTTGTTAATCCTGCTCTAGCGGGCAACTTTTCTCTTGCGACGTTTAAGCACCCGGATAGGGCATGTGTTTACCAAGAAGAAAAAGCGTGTCTTCGCTGGAAGAAAGACGACTCGAATATAATGCGCAGGCAAATGCTTTTTTACCAGCAAGAGGGTTATCCCGCGTCTAACGGATTGGTCGAAACGGCTTGCTGCGCCCGTATAAACAACGATTTGTGCAACAATTTCAACGCAGCATGGTGGGACCAAATTCGTCGTTATAGTCGTCGAGACCAGCTAAGCTTTAACTATGTATGCTGGAAACTAGGTATGAATTACTCTCACATACCGGGTGAGCGATTTAAGTCTCCCTATTTTTATCACGTAAACCACAAACGCAGGTCGTAAAGTGTACACATTAGGAATCTGCGCTCCCTATAGTCGGGGAGAAATTACTCTCGGGGCTCTCCGGCTGGCTGATCTTGGCCGCGAGATGGCAATGAATGTCCGATTTATTTCTACCGGTAAAAGGCAGAATGGTGTTGATTACGTGTGGGATCAACGCGTTCAAAAATCGTCCTCAAAGAACTCTTACAAGTCTTTGCACGGTTGTACCCATTTCGTGTGGTTTTCTTACGAAGAAAATTTGTACGAAAAGTGCATGTTAGTTGCGCCTAAAGCTAAGCACTGGTTTGTTCCGTCAAGTTTAACTTCGCCATCGAGTTTAACGTCACTCAAATCTCTTGCACGTTTTTGTAATGCTAAAGGCTTGGTATGCCCTTCTCGCGGTGTAAAGCGGCAGCTAGAAGATATCCTACAGGGCGCACCTAATCCTGTAGTTACCTGGTGTCTCTGGGATAGTGGTTGGGAGGCTATTCTCAGGGAAGGTTTAATAGATGCAAACAAAGTATCTATCTACGTTCCCATGCTGCCAAAAACCATAGACCAAGGCGGCAATTTAGTTTTGCAGGCTGTAAAAGAAGCTCTAGATTTGTTTCCTGAAGTTCACTTTACGTTAGAGTTCCACAAGTCCTGGCCTAAAAGCTATCGAAAATTTATACGAAACCTTCAGCGATTTGATGCGGACAGGGTTTCGGTGCGATATTTAAAATCTTTTTATGAGCAGCCCGTGATGTTTCACAGTCACGATTGGACTTGGTTAACAGATGTAAAATCGGACTTAGGTATAGTGGCTCAGAGGAGCCTAGCTTGCGGGACTCCTGTAATTGCCTACAAGGTTAGCCCGTTTGTAGAGTTTGTTTCCGACGAGAACACGGGCATGCTAGTGCCTTGTGAAAGCTCAGACTGCGGGTTTAGTCAAGAAATAGCGCAGCCTTCTTTAGTCTCCATTTTAAGTTCTTTGGCAAAAGTAATTACCGGCGGCGAAGAATTATTAGCTTCCTGCCAAGACAAGATGTGGAAAAGAGAGTCCCAGCACATGCAAGCTTTTAAGTCTTTTTGGGCAAGTGAGTGGGGACTGGTTAGTGTCAAGTAGTTTAAAATACACTGGTAATTGTTGTAAAAACCGCTCACAATTACTGAGAAGCGTAAATTACACTTTTTAGCGAAGAGTATAACATGGATGTTAGCATATCTGGATTAGCGAAGCTGGCGGCTGCCTATAGCCGAGGGCGTCGTCGCGGTAACAACTCGAGGCTGTACAAAGTAGATCGCAAGCGTCAAAATGAATTACCGGCTGCTTTATACCAGTCAACAGATAATTCTCAGGCTCCACATAGATACGGCCGTAAAAAGAAGAAGAAACTTTCGTGACGGATAAAAAGTACATTTTACGTGCCGGTGAATTTGGGGACCGGCAATTCCCCGTCCGACCTCCTAAAGAAAGAAAAGAAATGAGTGATAAACCCGTAGAAGAACAAATGGAAGATTCTCTAAAAGCAGTAGCTGGCGAGCCAGTTCCTGAGGAAACCGGCCCTGCGCCTTTACCTGTCTCAGCGCCTGTACCTCCTGTAGCTGCTCCTGTTCCGCCGGTTGCGCCTCCACCTACCTCTGCTCCACCCAGTGGTGTAGTCAACATTGCGAATGTTGCGGCTGCTTTAGCTCCTAATGTTAGTTCTCAGGCAGAGCAGCAAGTTGTAGTGGAGGATGCGCACGGTTACGACGTGGCTTTCAAATTTGCTTTTATTGGGTCAGGCCAAGGTGGCGGGCGTTTAGCCTGTGCTTTCCATGATTTGGGATACCGTAGGGTTGCCGTGTTAAACACTACTGAAAGCGACTTTGCTGGTCTTCCCGAGGAAGTTCACAAACATAGCTTCAACGTTGGCGGGGCGGCTAAGGACGCCCAGTTTGCTGCGGATACTGTTGCGGGCCGAGAAGAAGAAGTCTGGGATCTCATGCAACGCGCATGGGGTAACGACATGGATTATGTATTCGTTTGCGCAGGTCTTGGCGGCGGTACTGGTAGTGGGACTGCCGCAAAGCTTGTCGAGATTGCTCGCAAGTATATGGAAAGCAAGGGGAAGCCTCCCCGAGTTGGTGTTATTGCTTCGTTGCCGGAGGCAGGTGAAGGTCAGCAAATTTGCCGAAATGCTCTCCAAAGTTTGAAGTGGCTCCTAGACGCTAAAGTTAGCCCTGCAGTTTTGGTAGACAATCAAGCTGTGCGTAAGTTGTATAAGCCGTCATTTACTGCGGTTCATACGACGATCAACTCCACGGTTGCCCAACTATTTCACATTTTCAATCAGTTAGCAGCGGTTCACAGTCCTTTTGTGACGTTTGATCGCAGTGAGCTGGCACAGTTGCTGGATAACGGGATTACCGTCATGGGCGCTGCGGCTTTGGCTCCTGAAGCTATCTCAAGTCCTGCGGACATTAGCGCGGCTATTCGAGATCAACTAGCCAACAGCGTTCTAGCCGAGGTAGACATTCGAAAAGGTAAGAAAGGCGTAGTTATATTTGTCGGCGACATTCCTACACTTGATCGCCTGAGCATGGATTACTTCGATGCTGGTTTTACCCAGATGAGTCGTACCTTAGGCAGTGAAGGTGGTGACAGTGTTGTTGTGCACCGGGGAGTCTACCCAGGTTCTGCCCCGGGTCTTCAGGCATATGCTATGATTTCAGAGTTACAACCGCCAGCAAAGAAGCTTACAGAGCTGGCTAAGGTTGCGAATATCTCTAAAGCTGACTTAGGCTCAGAGGTTGCAAAGTTTTTAGGTGTAGATGACTAATGGTTAAAATACCGTTCAATCTTTCGTCTGAGCTTGTCAAAGCAATGGCTGCTCAGGGCGAGACCAATAGCAGCAAAACAAGAGTATTGTTTGTTGATGATGAATTGTTCGGGCCACTAGAGTTACCTAAATCTTTTTTCTTAGGAAAAGGCCAAATATTAAAGTTAGCTGCTTACGGCCGTGTTCAGGTGAGCATGGCGACTTTAGATTCTGTTTACTGCACAAAAGAAATAAACGAGGAACTATACAATGAGTACCGAAAAAAACCCCCTACCTCTGACGTCGATTTCCGAAATGACCCCGATGCCGGGAGAATCAGCGCAAGCGTGCCCCGGGATCTTCCACTATCTAGCTGCGAAGTTCGAAAAGCTGCAAGTAAACAATCCAAACCTCACTTCCAAACAAGTTGCCCAGTTCCAGAGTCAACTGGAAGCCGCAAAACCCCTTCTAAGTTTCTTTGAGGACTATTTGCATACAACTAATCCTCCGGTACAGGCTACGGCGATAGATAAGCGCGTTGTTATCACTTTGCAAGACTCTACTCGAGTTCAGCTAGGCGGGGAAGGATCAGAAGCCCCGTTGCCTGGTTCCATGGAGCCTTCAACTAGCATACAGATTTGATGCTTGATGACTTTATATTTGAACCGCTGTTGCGGCTATTTATAGAGTACCTTTCAACTGAAGGTATTAGTGTAGATCAAGCCTGTGATAGCGGTCCTGATGTTTTCCTAGAGTGGCTTGAAAGGCACGTCGGTGACGATTTTGTTCCCGACGAGCACTTAGACGAGGATGAGCCAATTTCCGACGAGCAAGAGGCTGCGGAAATTATTGCTCATTACGTTAAGTCTCCAGGTATAGATTGGTTACTTCCTTTTTGGGATCACCTTCTTGCAACAAGTCGTCCTCACCCGGCAAAGAACATTAAGGAAGTTCATTTCTCTGCGGTCATCCGCTGGGAAGACGATGTTACTTACCCTATTACTTGTTATGTTCCTGCGGAGCTAATTAGGCCTAGAAATTCTCTAACAGATTCTCTGTTAATTCACATGCTTGAGGTTTCTAGAAAGCAGTTTTCTCGTCTAATTTCTTCTCAATCTTCTGACAAACTTTATGACGCAGCGGGAGAGCTTATTTCTAAGCAAGACATTGAAGATGTTATGTCTTTAGCAAAAGAAGGCTTGGTTAGTCTCTCCACAGATGATCGCCTAAGGCTAGAGCGTGCATTGTTGTTTGTAAAATCATTAGCATTGCCAAAACCTCCTAGCCGTTCCCTTAGCAACGCAATGCAGGACGGATTGCACAAGGCAGCCGATTTAGACGTCAAGATTTTTCCTATCGAAAAGGAAGAGCGTCCGGAATAGAATAGGTTTTAAAGTTGATACCTGTGCAACAAGGAGGTTCTCATGGTAGATAACACAAGATTACCCGCGAGGTTCGTAACCAGGGACAACCTGCAGAAAGTTTACTTACGCTGTTCTGACTTGTTAGCTAAGAGCCTTAGCGAGGAAGAGTCGTTAATCATCTCTTCCTTGTGCTCTTGGGCTGTGACTGCAGATGCTTACTTGTCCTCTTTAGAGGAGGAATACTCAGACAGTAAGCAGCACAAGCATTTGTTCGACTCTCCGTCGTCTATTTCTTCTAAGTGGTGCGCTACAAAAGTTTCTTTGCACACCGGAAAAGGCCTGTTTTTTGTGTGCATGGAGCAACAGGTTTTAACTCGTGGTCGTGAAGTGTACCCTGCCAAGCGTTACCGTCTTAGACTGGGTTCTCCAGAAGCGGAACCTATTCAAACAAATGATCTTTCCAGGTTATTGCCGCATATGCGAGAATACTTAAACAAGTTTGACGATTTTTTGCCTATGCCTGCGCAAGCAATTATGTCATCTATGTTTGCTGGCAATAACATCTCTCCCGTAGAGAATTTAAAAAGAGGCGAATAATGCCCTATAAATCAGAAGCTCAAAGAAAATATTTCAACGCCAACCGCAAGAAACTGGAGGCGGAGGGTGTTGATGTTGCTGAGTGGAATTCTTCTTCCAAAGGAAAGAAACTTCCCGAGAAGGCTAAAAAAACGGCAGCGGCTATTGCGTTGCTTAAGTTAGCGGAATCAAAAGACGAATCAGTGTCCTCTAGGTTAACTGATAGGTTAGCTCAATTTTCAAAAGACAAATCAAAAGACCTATTATCAAACGCTATTGGCCTTACTCCGTTTCTTGGCAGTCAGATGTATGCAGGACGTTACCTGATGGACCCTGGTAATCCTTATCCGACACAACTCCACGGCGGAAAGAAAAACGCATTGATAAATTCTTGGTTTAAAAGTGAAAAAGCACGAGGCGCTGCTTCTGGAATTCCCGCAGATAAACTAGGTATTAAATTGGAAGGCGGTCGTCCCGCTGTTGCATCTACGGGAAGGAAAGCGACCTATACCCCGGCTCATTACGATCCTTGGGATCGTACTGTCAGTATTACTAAGAGAATGGGTAGAAACCAAGACCATAAGTTGGGGATCCTGGCTCATGAACTAGGTCATGCTGAGCAATACCGTAAGTCCAACCCAACCTCTAAAAATTGGAAGTCTTTGTTTGGGGGTAGAAACCGGGGAATCTTAGAAGGAATCATTTCTCACCGTCTAGCGCCCCTGGTAGGTGTGGCAGGTCCTTCCTTAACGTCGGATGAGGGTACTGCGCAGACTTACGCAGCTCTTGGGACTCTTGGACAGGCCCCTATCTTAGCCTCAGAGTTCGGCGCCTCTGCTCGAGGCTCTCGTACCTTGGTTAACTACGCAAAAAAATCGGGACTCTGGAAGAACAAAAGTGCTCTGGAGAAGCTAAAGTTTGCGGGCAAATCTTGGACAGGTGTACCTACTTATTTACTTACGGCTGCTATTGCCTTGGCGACTTACTTAGGTTACAAGGCAACCGGTGGTTACGCTAAGCGCCCAGAGAATAACATTTCTAACGAGATCTCAAATATGCTGGCTCGGAAGAAGAATTGACGTAGACTGGTTTGACCAATTAAATTAACAATTATTCATTACTGAAGGAGCTGAGATGGATCTTACTTCTGAACTTGCAAAGTTAGCTGCCGGTCGCTGTTGGGACGGTTATGAGCCTGTTCCCGGTAAGGGCGCTTACACGGATGACAGCTGCCGTAAAATTGGCGGCAAAAAGAAAAAGAAGCAAGAGAAGCAAGCTAAATCTCCTGCTTGGCAGCGTAAGTCTGGTAAGAACTCAAAGGGTGGCCTGAATGAGAAAGGCCGCAAGTCTTACGAGCGAGAGAACCCTGGATCTGACCTAAAAGCACCTGTCACTGGTAAAGTAAAGCCAGGCGGTAAGGCTGCTAAACGACGCAAAAGCTTTTGTGCCCGGATGAAGGGCAACAAAGGCCCTATGAAAAAACCTAACGGAGAGCCTACACGTAAAGCTTTGTCTTTGCGCAAGTGGAAGTGTGGTTCTGACAACCAACCTGACTTAAAGGATGACATGATTATGGAAGATCAATTACTTACCGTGTTGAAGGAGAAACTTGCAGCGAGTTGTGGTTCTCACCCGGCACCGAAAAAGAAGAAAAAGAAGACGGCTTACAAAGTCGCAGCTCACTGTCACTGCGACAAAAAGGGTTGCTCGAAGTGCGACGCCAAGAACGAAAAGGTTGCTCTTGATGAGCTTCGCTTGAAGTTAGCTTCTAACGTAATCAAACAAGCGGAGGAAGAAGGCGAGGGCGTAGGTTCAATCTTGGCTCGCCTGGGTCTAATTCTAGGCGGAGGCATTCTTGGCGGTGGCGCGGGCGGGAGAGGTGCAGGAGCGCTTGTACGTAAGTTTGGTAAACGTGCGCCGATTAAAGTTAATATGCGGAACAACCCGAAGATGAAGGAGACCCTGGAGAAGCAGCTTGGCGGTATCATGGGCGGCCCAGCAATGGCTCTTGGTGGTCTTGGCGGAACGGTCGGCGGGGGTATGCTTGGCAATATGGGTGCTAATGCTTTGAATAAAGAGTCTGCCCTTAAGCAGGCAACCGTCAACACAAAACTGTTGGCGCTGCTTGATAGTATTAAGAGTTTCGGCAAAAAAACGGCTCTCCCTGCAGCAGGTGCGGGCGCTGTCGGGTACGGACTTGGGAACTACCAAGGTTTTGGCGCTGGTCAAGAGTCTCTAAACGACCTGAGTATTAAAGAGTTGGTAGAGCAGGCCATGGCTAGTAAGCAGGCATCTTTGAAAGGTGACCAGCACAAGCTGGACGTAGACAAGGACGGGAAGATTGAGGGTTCTGACCTCAAGAAGCTCCGTGGTCGTGGTAAGACCAAGAAAGCTGTAGCTGCTCAGTTGATTCTTGAAAAGGTAGCCGCAGACACTTCTTTTACTGGCACAGAGAAGGTTAAGATTCTGACATCGACTTATTTGAATCTTAAAAATGCCTAAATAGTACTATTTAGGAAAAACTGATGCCTAAATTGTTTCTTAGGTTGGTTGGTGGCTTTGGTGCCCGGCTTCTTCCTTTGTTGCAGACCCTCGCTGCGACGGAAGAGTCCGGGCATCAGCCTGTTATTTGCTGGCCTCAATCTACTGGAGGTTTTGGTGAGTGCCAGGGTCGCAAGCGTGAGCAATCTTTCGAGGCTCACCTGCTAGATCTATATGACTTCAACTACGACCTGACTTACACGTCTGAGTCTAATTTCTTTGCCAAGGCTGAGATTCACCCTCACTATCCTTTGAAGCACACGCAGAATTTAGATGGTTCGGGTAAAAGCCCGGTCTACCTTTCGGATCACGCGTCGTCTGATTTGTGCATCAGCGCTCATGGTGTCTACCTGCTGAATCCTGATTCACTTGGTCGTACGAACTTGGATGTAGCCCCTCTCCGGGACCTGTATCACCGTACGTTTAAGCTCAAGGAACCTCAGCGGAACATCTACAATTCGATTGCGCCTAAGTTACAAGAAAGACATACGGTAGGCGTGTATATTCGCCAAAGCAGGGGTGCAAACCACCAAGTATTGGCCTGGGACGCACAATCACTGCTGATTCCGAAGATGCAGAAGCATGTAGATCAGGATAATTCTCAGTTTTTTGTCGTGTGTGACGACCGCGAGATAATGAGAAAGCTGGTGAATTGCTTTGGTAGCAGGATCATAACAACTCCCAAACCTGGCGTTGTCAATCATCCTGCGGAGATGCTGAGTATTACTACAGATATAGCTTTGATGCGTCTCGTAGACGTATATTACCCTACGTGGGGAAGCTGGCTAGGAAAACTATTTGGACTTGTAAGAATGGGTGATGGGCGTGAAAACCCTTTAGGCTGGGGCTTTGGTCGAGATGTGTATGGCCAAGAACTAATGACCTAACTGTTTTTGTATGTACGTGAGTTATCCTTAGTTGTTACCATAAATAAAGTGCAAACTGGCATGAAGCCACTAAGTAGAGAGTACCTGTTATCACGAGGGTCTTGCTGCCACAACGGTTGTAAGAATTGTCCATACGGGGATAAAGAGGCAGGCACTAAAACGGAGAAAGACCAAGATGAGCGATAATTACGAAAAACGAGCCATGGGTTCTTCAGCTATTAGTGGGAAGCCTGGTGGTTTTCCTAACTTTGGCAATTACGCCCCGAGTTACACGGGCTATCAAGCCATGCCTCACTTGAACATTGGAGCTGCAATGCCTAACAGATATTCCCAAGGTGCCTCTCCTAATTTTTCATTGGCGGATAACAACGGTATTCAACAAGCACTTCAGAAGTTCCAGGGCGGCGCTACTAAGCTGGGCGAAGAGGACCGGGATTTTATGTTGATGAAAGCACGTGAGATGTCGAAGAAGCCTGGCTTTAGTTTTGAGAAGATTACCGACGAAGAGCGTGAAGAGTTTGCTCGTAAAAAGAAGAAGAAGTCAGCTGCCCAGGACAACTCTACTGATTCCCGTTCTGCTGTAGGCGAAAGTGCGTTGACTTACAAGATGGACGACAAAGCGCACGCCACTGGCTCTGAAGCCTGGGATAGCGTGAGCAAATACATGAAGACAGCTGAGCTTGGTAACCCAGAAGCTGTTAAGAACGCGTTTGCTGCTCTTGGTCTCGATAAAGAAGCTAACTGGTGGAAGGCTTTAGGTCAGGGTGCACTGGCTACAGGTAGGTACTTGGCAAAGCCGTTTACCTCGGCGGCAAGCAAGTACCGCGCTGCCCGGCACTACGGCAAACCTGCGCTACAGTCCGCCACGGGCGCAGTAAGCAGCGTAGCCAAGAAGATGCCTGTCCGCGCGACATTAGCGGGAGGAGCTACACTGGCTGGCGGCGGCTACCTTGCAAACAAAGGCTACAACGCCATGAACTCTATGTTCGGTGGTGGGGCTGGTGGTCAGGGTGGCTATGGCGGTTATGGTAGTCAGTTTGGGACTGGCGGCGCATCCGGTGTCGCTCCCCCTATGGTTCACAATGCAAACGTAGAGCCTCTACTTAAAACTTCTTACGCCATTCAAAAAGCCCAAGGCACTCACGGCAACTATTTCCGAAGGCTGCCGATGAACAGGCCAGCCCAGCCTGTAGCGAAGCCGCCTGCTCCTGTGAAGAAACCGGGCATGTCTCTTGAGGAGATAGGCACACTGAGGACAAAAATGCCACCGATGGCTGCACAACGCGAGGCTGCTCAACGCAGACGTCTAGCCTACGTTAATCAATTGCAATCGGCTAAGAAAACTAAAGCTGCTCCTAAGCCTGTCGCTAAGTCTCAGCCCGCACCTCAGCCTACATTTCGTTACGGACGAGAATTGCCGAATGTAGGGCCTCCCCAACCCTCGGCACAGACCAAGCCTGTTACCCAGTCTAAAGGTCCTTTTATAGATGCTTTCTGGTCTAAAGAAGGCGAGGATTTGGGTCTAACTCCTTACCAAGCGGGTTTTGTTGCTCAAGCTGTCAACGCAGGCATATCTGCTTCTCAACTGTCTGATGGCGTAGAAAAGGTAGCCGAGTACATGGGCGAGGACTACGCCGAAGAGCTACGTGACGGCTTGGATAAGATGGCTGAAGTTCTAGAGAAGCAGGCGGTAAACTATGTAGATTTGGGCAAAAAGATGTACCAGGGCGGCAAGTACCTTTTCGGGTTTGGGGACGACGCCGCCAGGGCCATGAAACCTGTTGCTAACGCTGCTGGTAACGCCGGTGGTGCATCCGGTAAGGGTGGCGTGGCTGGTTTTGCCAACCGGTTGTTTGACTCTCGAGCCAGCGGAAACTTGTCAACAGGTGCTCGAAAGGCATTTCTTAACCCAGAAATGGGTGGCGGATTGGCCCAGACCGCTCGCATGGGCATGGGTGGCATGACAGGTATGGGTGCCGTAGACGATGATTCTCACTGGAGCACCACAGCGTTAGCGGGTCTTGGTGGGGCTGCGTTTGGTAGGGCCATGCCTCGTATGGGTGTGAACGCCCAAGCTGCTGGGCTGCGTTCTATGATTGGTGGTGGTCTAGGTTTCGCAGGTGACACCGCAGCAGGACTTGCTGGTTATGACACTGGAGGTAACCTTCGTCAAATGGGTACCGTTGGTGGTTTCCTTTCTCCGCTTGTTCGCGGACAGACTGTAGGTAAGGGGCTAAGTGAAGGTGGTTTTCAGTTACCTAACCTTGCCGCAACAGGAAGCCGGTTGGGTGCTAAAAGCGACGTTCTTTCTGGCCTAGGCAACACTATACGCAAGGTTGACTTCGCCGACGCGGCTCCCCTTAAAAGTAAGTTAGGCCTTGGACTACTGGGTGCTCAAGCAGCTCCTTCCTTGGCTGGTGCTGGTATCGGTATGGTTAACGACAGGATTACTGCTGAGGGCAACCGCCAGCGCGAGCAGGCGCTTCGAGATGTCTTCAGCATCCCTCAGGTACAGGAAGCTTTGCAGGCTGGGCAGCGAGGCCAAAAGATGTTTGGCACCCTGGACCGCGTTGGCGCGGTTGCTGATCCTTTGTTTGAAATGATGGGGATGGATCCAAGTCAGATGAGCCCTCTAGCTAAGATTGCCTTGATGGCTGGTGGCGGCATGGCTCTTGGCGGGTTGGCTGGCGGTAGCCAGGGTAATGCTGCTGGAGGCGCAGGCTTAGGCGGTCTTACAGGTATCGCTCTTCCTATGATTCTAGCTTCCATGCAAGGCCGAGGCGGTGGCGGAGCGATGAGCCCTGCAGCAGCCCAGGCAGCGCAGCTTCAGGCACAGCAACAGGGACAACAAGCCGCCTTGTCTAATGAGGACGCATTGTCTGAGTACCAAAAAGCACAGCAAGGTTAATGGAGGTAATCATTAGAAACTACCTAACGAGTAAGTGGGTTGCTTGAGCGAGGTGGACTATTCGGGAGTCTGACCACGAGAGCAACTGTTCACAGGTGACTTTCGGGTTGCCTGTAAGCTTTGCTGGGGGAAATCCTCGCTAACAAAGCTTCGGGTAGACGAAGCGGTAGGAATAGAGGTTTTAAGTCCCCCTGGCTCCTTCGCCTTGTTTGACGACTACACGCAGAACCAAACTCCGCTGCCGGGTAGGGCAAGAGTTGTAGGAGGGCAGGAGTAAGTTGATGTCTAGGCGAGAAGCCTGCTTGCTTGTGTCGGTCCTGGTGCGATTACCTAGCTCGTTTTTTAATGATAGATAGTTATGATTAGTCAAGAATATCTAAAAAGCATTTCCGGTCGAGTAAAAAAAGCTTACACAGTTTCCGACGGAGTTTTAGATACGGGAGCAGTAGGTGCGCTAGGTCTTGGTGGTCTATCTACCAGTGCTTCTTTGAGTCACCTTGTTAAGCAGCTCAAGTTTATTGAGCAATATAACCCCGAGATTCTTGGTTTGAAGAAGGGTCAAAGCTTGTCAAATGCTGTTAGGCAGATGCGGGCTGGTGACGTAGTTGTTTACGGAGACCCTATGAGTGGGGGTCCCTCTCTTATCAACAAACTTCCGGGTTACTACGCTGGGAGTGGTGGCATGGGAGGTATTGATGAGCATGCTGTTTATTTGCAGCAACTAGATGACCGGTATGGAAAAGGCGGTGCAAGAGGTCTCCGTGCTATTACGCCTACGGAGCAGACAGACATAGGCGGGATGAAGGCGTTGCGAGAGATATTTGACGATCCTAATTACCGACCTAAAACGTACAGTCCTCGGGTAAAAGCTCTAGAGTCCGCAATTAAGCGATCTTTGTTAAAAGCTCAGGCCGGTAAATATGTTGATGCGATTAGTAGTTTACCTTCCAGCTATGTAAAGCAACATAAAAAGCTTCAAAAGCAAAAGCCTAATTTCCGCACAGGCCAGATTAGCAAGAGAGAGCAGCAGCGTATTTTACGCCACCCAGAGCTTGCTTCCACCGTCTCTGACTATTTTTATCCTGTTGGAGACGAGGCGGTTCCGTTTAGCGTGTTGCGTCCAAAAGAAAAGGACTTGGCAAAAAGCAGCCGACGCCTTCGTAACATAGCTAAAGATACTATTTCCGAGGGCGACATGGTGCTTGCTTCAGCTAAAAGAAGGCTTATGCCTGCTTGGCTTACTGCAGGCCTGGATAACGTTCAGCGCTATTTAAACCCGCGCCAAAGTAAACAAGCGCCTACTTGTGCTGGCGGTAGCTGTTACGTGGCAACTGGAAAGGGAAGGACTTCTTTGCCTTCGGATTTGAGGTACGACAAAAGCTTTCAGGCAGCTAAAGATTACATGCCTGCAGACTATTTAAAAGCAAGAACGGGTGAGCGGTCGGTTGCAAAGGGCATGGAAAAGCTTAAACATAGCATGCGTGGCGGTGCTTTCCGCAGCTCGGTTCCTGGGTTGCTTGTTGGCGGCGCTTTGACTGGTTTAGGTGCGGCTCCACTTCTTAGACATGCAGTAGGTGGTGCTAAGCAAGCGCCTAAATTTGATTTAAACAAATTCGTAACAGAAAGCCTTAGTAAGTCTAAATAGTGGTATTTAAGGCAAGGAGTGGTTAGTGATCTATAAATTGCAATATCCTGTCGCCGAGTATAATTTTGATTCCATAATCAAAGATCATTACTTCTGGAAAGCTCCTTTGTCTGACTTACATTTGTGGTCGGACGAGGAGTTTCCTCTTTTACACGGTCAAAAGCTTGACCAGAGTAGTCCTGTTCATAAGCATTTCTACAGTATCTTTGAGGAGGATAGTCGTTTCCTGGAGACTTATCGGTCGTTCATACGCAAAGTAGTTCTTCCTTTGCACGGTGGCGACGTTGTTTACCAGGCCAAACCTACATTCCGTATCCATTACCCGGGTAATCTTGCTGTAGGAGAATGGCACAAGGACAGTCAATACAATCACCAGCGCGAAGAGCAGAACTGGTGGATGCCTTTTACCCCTGCCTTTGACACTAATACTATTTGGATAGAGAGTGAAGAGGACAAGGGAGATTATAAACCTTATAATCTTTCTGTCGGGGAAGTTTTGTTATTTCCGGGCGGAGTTCTCCACCACGGCAACAAAGTAAATGAAACTGGCGTTAGTCGTGTAAGCATGGACTTTAGGGTGATGCCCTACGAAGCTTACCGCGCCACCGATTCCCAGTCTGCCTCGTTTGGCATGACGTTTAAGATTGGGAGTTATTATGAAAGGATGACAGGTTAATGACGATCCCGATGTTTAAGGTACGCATGGCGTATAAAAGAGGATCAATAGACGAAGTACTGCAATCTGGTTATATCGCTCAAGGCCCGAAAGTTGAATTACTTGAGCAAAAGCTTCAGCAATACACTGGTAGCCCTTTTTGCGCTACGGTGAACTCTGGCACTTCGGCTCTTCACTTGGCACTTCGTATGGTCAAGGACGCGTCTGATGAGTTGTCGGTCCTGAAGCCTTGGGATTCCATAGAGCGCAAAACGGTATTGAGTATTCCTCTTACCTGTACGGCTACTAACTTCCCTATTTTGGCAAATGGCTTGGACATCAAATGGGTAGATACTGATCCTAATACTGCCAACGTAGATTTAGATGACTTGGCACGTAAGATGTCTCCCGATGTAGCCGCCATTATGGTCGTACATTGGGCGGGTACTCCTTGCGACCTAGACCGGATTGCAGCTATCCAGGATGCTGCGGAGAAAGAATACGGCTATCGACCTCCTTTAATCGAGGACGCGGCACACGCGTTTGGTGCTGAGTGGGATGGCAAGAAGCTTGGTAATCATGGCAATTACGTCATGCACAGCTTCCAGGCTATTAAGCATTTCACTACCGGAGACGGTGGGGTTCTTATTTCCCCTACCTACGCCGAGCATAAAAGAGCCAAGCTGCTGCGTTGGTTTGGCTTAGACAGGGAAAAGAGTCCTTCGATGCGTTGTGAGCAGGACGTTCGTGCCTGGGGCTATAAGTTCCACCTCAATGACATTAGCGCACAGATAGGCTTGGACAATTTTACGCTGGTTGAGGACACGGTTGCTAAGCATCGCGCTAACGGATGTTGGTATAACGAAAACTTAAAAGACGTTCCCGGTGTCCGCTTGCTAACCCAGCCTGATAAGGCGAATTCGTCCTATTGGATATACAGCATGCGTGTAGAGGACAAAGAAGGTTTTATCAAGATGATGGCGTCTCACGATATTTCCGTAAGCCAAGTCCATGATCGAAATGACAAGCATACTGCGTTACGGGCTTACAAAAGTCAGTTGCCTGGTACTGATGAGATTATGTCAGAAATCATTAGTATCCCTTGTGGTTGGTGGGTGACCGAGGAAGCCAGAGAGCGCATCGCCGAGGCAATAAAAGGTGGTTGGTAGATGTACTCAGAAAAAACTATGCTGGGCCCCGAGCCTAGTATTGCTGTTTGTGTAGCGTGCTTTTTTGGTAGGCGACATCGTCATTGGGAGGATAAATCCGCACCCAACCCTGCTTTGAGTCATGTTCTTCGTCAGCTGAAGTACTTAGATGAGTACACGACTAAGGCGCACCGTATTTCTTTTGTAGTTAACAGGGACCTCGGCGGTAGTCCTGCGGAGGCGGATAATCGCCGCAAGCAGAAGGCTACATATGAGGAGTTCTGCAGGATAGTCGAAGCTAAAAATGAGTCAGACCCGAAGCGTGTTTGGGAGGTTTTGCCTCGTCCTAACTTAAATATCTCGTATGGCGCGTGGAAATGGTATCTCGAGGGCGTTTGTTCTGACATTGACTATGTGTATCTTTTGGAGGATGACTACTCGCCTGCTTTTAAAGGTTACGACGCAGAAGTTATAGACCGTGTATTTTCCAGCCCCGAGGCAAGAGAAACAATAGTTAAGGCGTGCTCTCTTTACGTAGACGACACTTTGTCGAAACACGACAGGAGTCAGGGCAGTCGTGACGTTCGAGAAGGCTTTCCTCACGCAGCGGTATCCAACGGTGTAGTTAACATGCGAGTCTACCGAGAAGTGCCTGAGGGGTTTTTCATGCACGATACTGTTTGTGGTTTCTCTAACAAGATTCATCGTAGGTCGAGAGAAACCCGACGTAAAAAATTTGTGCACCTTCAAAGAACTTATCTCAATAGTTACACGCAGCATCCGTCTGGTAAATACCGTGCATTTAACCTCGGCCAGTACTATTCGGTGCCTTTTATTGAGACTAAAAATTCTCAAAAAATGACGTTTGGAGCGGCAGAAGGTCCTGTGTTATTTAGCCCTACGGAGCTTTTAGATCTGTGACTTTAGAAAATAGATACAACCACTGGAGTTCCCGGGGAGTTGTGGCGCTTCATCCTTTCGAGCCTAAAGACCTTCCCTGGTTTAACGAGGTGCGTAACCACCCGGACACGGCAGGCTACCTTCACGATAGTCGGGTGTATTCATTAGAGGAGACCAAAGACTGGTTTGAAAGGGAAAAGCCTCTGTACTGGTGGGTAGAGTACACACGCAAGCCGATAGGTTACATCCGTACGAGCAATGTGAATTACGAGGACGGCTCGATCACCGTAGGCCTGGACATAGACCCTAAGTTTCGCGGCTCCGGTCTTGCATTCAAAGTTTATGAGGAGCTGTTTGACTTTCTACGTTCTAGGCTGTTTACCCGCGTGAACCTTGAAGTACTGCAAAGTAATGAACGTGCGTTGCATATCTACAGGAAGCTGGGTTTTGTGGAGACTGGTTCTACGCCTCATAACGGTGACGTTAGTATCGCGATGACCTTGGAGTTGCCTAAGTTAAAGGCGGTCAAGGTTATTCCTGTTTATTTCGGCGATAGGCGGAGTTGGCCCAAGTACCAGAGCGATAGCCATCACGTGCACGGTCTTTTGGAGTATGTGATAGCTAAAGAAAAGGAAATAGATCCGGGCATTGATTGCGACACGGTCTTTGTGATTAACTGCAGATCTGACACAGATACAGTTACAGAAAAAGATTGGGCAAGCAAATGCTACGAGTTGGTTAAGGGACTAGACGGTACAAATACAAAGCGCGGTGTAATAAAAGTTGTTGAGCGAGAGAACAAAGGAGTATCTTTTGCTTCGTACGACCACGCGTTTCACGAGTTCAGAGATCTTTATGACGTTTGGTTCTTCTGCGAAGACGATCAAGTCATTGTTGCAGATAATGTCATATCGGCGGCTCTCCCTGCTTTACGCAACTTAGCCGAGCCCTGTGGGTTTGTTGCTACCGTGGGCTTGGCCTCTACGCCGAAGCCTCATGCTCACGGCGGTTGTGGGATTACTACTCGGGGCGTGTTAGACGAGGTACTTAAGGAAGCGCAAAATGTGTCGTTCAAAAAAGAACAACATGCTTCTATTTCGTGGTTTCACCGGCACGGTAGGGCGCACGACTTTCCTAAAGCTACCTCTCCGTTTGATTACCTAGGCAGACCACACCTGCCCTGTTATTTCCCGTCGGAGGGCACTTGACTTGGTTGTGACAACAAAGAGATAGAGATATTAGGCGAAGTGTCCTTTACTTGGTGCATTTCTTATGCGGGCTTTTCCTTGACAAACCATTTGTTAGAGAAGATAAACGTTAATTGGAAGAATGCTGGACACGACAGCCAGGTACCTGGATTGTGGTTTGGCGTTTTAAGAAATTGTCATGGAGAGGCAGTTCGTATGGTTCCGTATACTGAAGACATGGACACAGCGATGCCTTAATAGTGTTTGCTGTGCTTTGTACTATTGCTAAACTAAGATTAACCGGTAGCAATGTTTTGCGCCGTTTTCACATACAAAGCCGTCTACCAAGCTCTACGGTGCAAGCAAAGAGCATTATCATAGTAGGAGCCCAGGGTTGATCTTCCTGGGCTCCTTTTTTCATGGAGTTGTAAATGGCTTATCTTTATCTTCGTGCCTGGGGCGGATTAGGCGCTCGTGTCAATGTAGTACTTAGCTCTTTGTTTGGCTTGGATGCGAACCAGCTTCCACACAAAATTAAGTTGAGCTGGCCTATGTCTACCGAAGACGCTTTGCAAGCAAAAGGCGCTAGGTATTGGACTGACAGGGATATAGCGGGAGGTCACACTAAGAACCGGGAACGATTGTTTGGTGCTTTTTTGCATGACTTGTATGACATAGATGTTCCTATCGAGTACATATCTCCTCAGGAGTTTAACGAGGCAGCATCTAAACATTTGTTCTACGACCTTAACTACACGCAGGCTCCCAGTCGCAACCCGTTGTTTCGCGGACAAGTCCATTTCAATACTCAGCCTCAAGACGAAGATTTTGTGATAGAGGGGCATCAGTGGATGAATATAGACGGATTGCACCACAGAGTCCTGCCTAAGTTCAAACATACGTATGAGCGGCATTTCTCGTTAAAGCCAGAGGTTTCGAAGGTTGTGAAAGGAATGCTTCGTTCTTTCAATAAGCATACGATTGGTGTTTACATCCGTAGTGCTACGATTCACCCTGCGGTTGGTCCTTGGAATGCAGCGATTAGAATGCGCGAGATGATGCGTACAAAGCTGGCTTCTAATCCAAAGCATAACTTCTTTGTTTGTGCGGACGACCCTAATGTTATAACGCAGCTTAAACAGGAATTCCCCGGCAAGATTCTGCACACAATAAAGCCCAACAAGTTTAACGACCCTGAAGAAATGCGGTGCGTGACTGCCGACATAGAGTTAATGCGGCACACTGCAGAATTTTATCCTACGTGGTTTAGTGGTTTAGGTATTTTAATGCAAGCTCTGCGGGGGTGGTCTGATTTCGACAGGTATGGTAATACGACAGCACTTGGCGGGGCCAGCTTTGTGAAAGATCCTGCGGCTCTTTGCCACCCACCAGGTGATCCGTTAGTAGATGGAGGATGGATATTCGATGACCGGGCCTAATTACATACACAGTGAGAAGCTTGTACTGTGGTTACCGATGCGTACCGGCGCTCGCTATACGCATTCTATTTTTCGTAAAGCAGGTTACAAGATAAGTACGGAAGTGCCTACGCATCCTATAGGCTACGGATGTCATGGTGCTTACTCCGACTACAAAGCAGTTCTTACGGTAAGAAATCCTTACATGCGGGTGCTGTCTATTTGGGCGTGGAGAAACTTAATTAGTAAAGAAAGAGTTTCTTGGGATGACTGGATGGACAATCATTACCATCCACAGTTTTCACGGTTTTGCATTTCTAAAGAGTTAGGTTCTTACCTAGAGAAGGTGGATTACTTGGTTAAGCTGGAAGAGAATCGAGATAACATATCGGTGATTCCTTCTTTTCCTTCAGACTTTGATTGGCCAGAAAACTATTACCGAAGCAAGGAACTGGATGGCTTAGACTTAAAAAGTACTTTTTGCCGTAAGCATGAAAAAAAGATTTGGCGTTACTACAAGAAGGACTTTAAGAACTTTGGGTACGAGCGGTATTCCTATACGTAATTTTGAGGAGGACGTTTTAGTTAACGGACCCGCAAGTTACGAGTAAGTGTTATACTTAAATCTAATCGTGTTAGATACAATGAAGGAGATTAGCGGATGGAAGGTATTGTTTACTACGACGAGCCTCACAGGTTTAAAGACTCTAGAGGCTTTTTCCAGGAGGTTTTCAATGGACCAAGGATGGGTTCTCCGTTGCCTGCCTCTATGTTCCAGATCAATAGGGCTAGAAGCTGGCACGGTGTCTTACGTGGCTTACATTGGCAACAGCCTAACCCTGTTGGCAAGTACGTTACTTGTGTAACTGGCAGGATACTGGACGTAGTTGTAGACATAAGGAAATCCAGTCCTACTTTTAAAGAGTGGAGAGGCTACGAATTGAATGGCGACGACGGGCAGACTCTCTGGGTTCCTCCGGGGTTTGCTCACGGATACGTCGTTATCAGTGCATATGCTGACGTTTTGTATGCGCAGTCGGCGCCATTCGATCCCGAATGTGATCGAGTTGTCCGTTGGAATGATCCTGATTTTCACATTGATTGGCCAGTAATGTCTGAGCCGTTTAAGATTAGCGACAAAGATAAGGAAGCACCTAAGTTGTCAGAGATCCCGGAGGACGCTTTATTTGACTAACGCAGTCGTTTTTCAGAACAGGGAGGTTCTAATGAAACGATTTTTAAGCTGGCTAATGGACTTGCTGCCTTACAAAGATGACGCTTTCGTCGCTTACACTTCTAATCAGCAACGATGGTCTTCAGGCAGGCTTTCTATCTCCGCATCTCAAGCAGTGTACCGCAAGAGGCTGTGGTTTAAGAGGTTGTACTGGTATGGTACTGTAGAGGTGTCGGTACAAGTTACCGGTCTACGAGTAATCTTACCATTTAAGAAAAATTCTAATCATAAGGGCAAGGTGCTTTACACTTACGAGAAGCATCTACTACGCAGAGATTCCGATTTTGTGTTTTTACTACGGGATTTAAGTTTTGTAGGCGAACACTGTGACGTTACCGAGGCAGAGGACAATGTTATTTTTGAAGCGCAAGAGTTTATACTTGCAGCGTTACCTGCAGAGCACCAGTTTGACATAAGTAAATATGACCCTAAAGACACTGATAACGGGATGCCCTAGAGGCGCAACCCGGTGGGCTTACGAAGCGCTTAAGTCCGCCGGGTGCAGTGTTGGTCTAGATTCTGTTTTTTGCGAGCAGTCTAATAACCAATACACACATAGCCAGGTAGCGTCTTGCGAATACGAATTCGAGGTTAGTAGCTTTAGCGTGCCTTTTCTTGCACACCCTGCATTGGAAGACATAAGGATAATTCAGCTTCGTAGAGACCCGATTTATGTAGCCTCTAGCCTGTACTGGTTGGGTATTTTTCAGCCATCTCATAACGGATATGCTGCGCAGCTTTCTTCGTTTCTGGAGCGTCATTGTCCTAACGCAAAGATAAAATACCGAGGTGCTCCTTGGCAGAGAACTATTAGCACGGTAGTTGAGTTGTACGACAGGTATCTTTTGCCCGTAGAGGAGCAAAGCGATTGTGTACAAGTAGAGTCCGGTGTTAATTCTTTTCTAGAGACTTGCGGTGTCACTTGCCCTGACGTAGTGTTGCCTCCTACGAACATTTCTGGTTGTAGGGTTTTTGCGCCATCAGAGCTGGATAAGTTCGCGGTAGGTAATGAGCTTTTAAATTTGAACGAGAAATTAGGTTACGTACGAGAATGGCTATTACCTTACGAATAGACGACCCGCAGACGTGGAGTGTTGACCGTGCGCTAGACTCGGCTCTTCGTTCTCGCCCTGACTTGTTTGACATTTCTTTTGCGGGTAAGCATTGCGACATAGTGCTGAAGTCTACTTCTACGCTGCTAAAATCTCCGGGCCGCAGCGAAGATTACTATGGGGCTCCAGTAATTCTTTTTGATAGCTATGACGTAACCTGGATTGCGCCTCCAATTGCCGAAGAGGCTGCAAAGCCGGAGGTAAAAGCCTATGTCCGCTGTAATACGTTCCGAGACCCTGTTTCCTACTACCGCCAGACTTGGAAGGGGACTTACTCTGGTCACGTCTTAAAAAGTGCAATTGGTAGTTTGCCGCCTAACCCTGCGCCGCTTCGCACAGACGATTATCTAGAGGCGGCGATAAAGAAAATAATGTTGCTTGCTCCGGCTATTCCATGTATGCCCTCTGGTGTCTTGGATTTTGTACAGGAATCCACAACGCCTATATTTTCAAGAACTAACGACTTTTTAGTTAATACTCTGAATATCAACGATCAGCACTTTTCATTGCTGGAAAAACACAGCAGTTCTGTTACGGATTTCACGACTAACTCTTTGTTCAACGGCAAGCGCATGAGCAGATATGCTGGCATGGAGTATCTTTTTTACTTAAGTAATCTGTGCGATACTAAGGTATACGTTTCTCCTTGGGGTCAGTCTGCATGGTCTCGATCTGACATAGAGGCGCTGTTGTGTGGTTGCATTATTATCAAGCCAGATTGCTCAAACACTAAGGTGCAGCCTGATATTTACTGTCCGCGTAAAGGGTGGGTTCAATACTGCTCCCCGGACTTTTCGGACTTAGATCGGGTAGCTAACTATGTGTTAAACAACTATTTAGACTTTGCTTACGCAGCAGAGGAGGCTCAGTCGTTTCTTATTGATTATTATGAGAAGGAAGCCACGTTATCCTCAGTAGCCAGCAAGTTCCATTCACTGTGCAATCACGTCTTGTCGGGTACCGAGAGTGTTTTTAAAGACATCACGACAAAAATACCGTTAGGTCAATAAACATGCGTTTGTTAGTAGGTAGTACATTTGCGTCGGGAGAGCAGCAGCAACTTGATTGGTTTGATCTCCAGCGAGACTTTTTAAATTTAACGACGTCAAACTATGACCGCTGTATTTACGTTGCGCACCCTGACACGTCTTCGTTTAAGGACGCGCATATTGTAGGTAGTCGCAATTCTGATCCTTCTAGGCTACATAGTTCGGTTCTGCACTTAGAAGGCTTGCGTAGCTTGCACGCTTATTTTTTAACTCAGCAAGATAACTATGATGCGTTTTTGTTCTTGGACTCTGACGCTTTCCCGGTCAAGAAAGATTGGCTAACCAGGCTTGTGTCAGGTATGCAAGAGCAGAAGATTAAGAGAGACTGTGCTGCAATTGTAAGGACGGAACTTTGCGAGATGCGTTACCATGCGTCGGTTCTATTCTGCTTACCTTCTGCGTTGACAGATCTGGAATTCTTGTTTGGTCAGATGAAGGGTTTAGAGGGCCAGGATTTGCTAGGTTATTTTGAGAATGACATCCACATAAGCTATCAGTACGCCCCGGGACGTAGCCGTGTTTTGCCTTTGTTGAGAACAAACCAGTACAATGTACATCCCGTAGCTTGTGGGATTTACTATGACATGTTTTATCATCATGCTTTTGGTTCGGAGCATGGCGTGAAGAAACACACCGAACCTTTTAAGTCCTTGCGTCATGTAGGTAAGCACAGTTATGGTCTTGGCTGGTCGGGTGGCCACTATGACTTTAGGTCGCTGTACAACAAAATAATGACTACGCCGGGAGAGTTTGTTGAGAAGTTAGCGGGCTGGTCAAATGAATATGCGTGGCCTGTTCGACGTTCATAGATTTAAAGAAGGATTAAGGTATGCCAAAAGTTTTACTAACTGGAATCGGAGGTTTCATAGGCTCTCATACAGCGGAGTGGATTCTAAAGCACACTGACTGGGAATTGATCGGGATTGACAGTTGGAAGCCTCGGCACAAGTGCGACAGGAATCGTATAGCGCACCTTATATCCGACCCTGCTTACTCTGATAGGTTTACGATTCACAAGTGGGACCTTGCGGAAGAGTTTAGCCAAAGCTTTAAGCGCCAGTTTGTTAACCAACACGGTTCAACTGTTGACTACATCATCAACATGGCAAGTGATAGCCACGTTACTAGGAGCATCCATAAGCCTGGTAACTGCTGGCTGAACAACTGCCATTTGATTTACAACATGCTGGAGTTCGGTATCTTTTTGAACCCTCGTAAGTTTATCCAGATAAGTACGGATGAGGTGTATGGCGATGCCGGTTGGGGAGGTCCTGGTCACGACGAATGGTCCACCATACTTCCGAGCAATCCCTACTCTGCTAGCAAGGCAGCACAGGAGGCTTTAGCGGTTTCTTACTGGCGAACTTACAACTTGCCGTTGATTATCACTAACACCATGAATGTGATAGGCGAGATGCAAGATCCGGAGAAATTCCTTCCCCGCGTTATTTCTTACATGCAAGAGGGAAAGAAATTGCAAGTGCATGCAGATGGTAAGGACAAGATCGCAAGCCGGGTATGGCTTGACGCTAAAAACATGGCGGCTGCCCTTACGTTTATTTGCGACAATGTAGAGCCTAATTTCTTGGCGGACGGGTCAGATCGTCCCTGGAAAGCCCATATTGTGGGTGAAACAGAATTAGATGTTTTGTCGTTAGCTAAGTTGGTTTCCGGCAAGTCAGGGACTGACCTGGATTATGAGATAGTCCGTGGGGATTCAGTGCGCCCTGGGTACGACAGGCGCTATGCTTTAGCCGATAATAACTTGAAATCTACGGGATTTAAGGCTCCGTTTAGTTTTGACGAAACTTTAGGTCGAATACTGGGCTGGTATAAAGATAATCCCCACTGGCTTTGGGTCTAAAAACAAAATAAAAAACTCATATTTGTCCCCCGAGGGAGATGTAGTAGTCTTGAAGTAAGGTTTCATGGACTATTCACCTACCAAGGAAGGACAAGTGAATGGCTGTAGTATTAGTGGTGCCGGACTTGCATGCTCCGGCTATCCATCCTTTAGCGTTGGATTTCGTAAAATCTGTTCAGGACTACTGGCAGACAACGAAGACAGTTTTCTTAGGTGACAACTTTGATTTTCACCGTTTAAGTTTTCACCCGAGCGAGCCAAGGAGCGACGGTGCGTGGCGAGAGCATCAGCTTTCTTTGCAGGCGTTAGAGCCTTGGTACAAGCATTTCAAAAAAGCAACTTATCTAGTAGGCAACCACTGTTCAATGGTTGCACGCCGCGCAGTAGATAGCGGTATTCCCGAGGAGTGGCTAAAGCCAAAGCGAGAGCTGTTTGGTATGCCTAGGGGTTGGGAAATAGTAGAGCGCTTCGGTACGCACCGGGTAGACGGCGTAGCTTATCGTCACGGAGACACTCCGCCTGGCGGCCAGTTTCCCGCGTTAGCTCATGCGAAATTAAACTTTGAATCTACTGTTCTTGGTCATTATCACGGCGCTTTTGGAGTGCAGTATTTTGCTAACAGGCAGAAGATTATTTTTGGGTGTCAAGCAGGTAGCTTGTGTGACGAGCAGCATATTGTTCAGAAGTATGGGAGGTCTTTTTCTAAGCGACCAATTTTAGGTTGCGCTGTTGTAATCGACGGCGAGCACGCTATTTGCGAGAAAATGCCGTTGCCGAACAAAAAATAATTTCAGTATTGCTCTAGCATGGAGGCTAACATGGGCAGTTATTATGGGAAGAAGTTCGATAAAGTAGCAAGGAACTTACGGAAACGAGCGCCAGTATCTGTTCCCGTAGCTATCAAAACAGTTCCAACTTTAAAAGGAGATTGTGGTGCACCTTTGTATGGTCACTGCCTAGCAACACTTACTTCTCGTGGTAAGATAGAATCATTCGAAATTGCAATTGTGCGTGGACTTCCGTTAGACACAGCCATAGATACATTGCTACATGAGTGGGCTCATGCAGTAGATCAGATTGAAAATGGTAGCGATTGCGGACATGGACCTAAGTGGGGTGCGGCCTACGCTAAGATGTGGAGGTTGTACACGGGTGAGGATTGATGGAAGACTGGAAGCATTTGCACAGTCAAGCGAAGGTTGTGGATTTACATTCACACCCGGGATTAAAGATGTCTTTGTTTGGGCGAGACTTTGCGTCCTCTAAACTAAGACCACTATCTAACGTTTTTACACGCAGCTTTTGGCCTATGTCCGTGCGTACTAACTTTGACAAGTTAGACCCCGGCGGCGTAGACGTCCAGTTGGCTACTGTGTACATACCGGAAGAGCAGTGGTTTGACGACTTCCGTATTTTGAAGGCCCTTAGGTTTGTCACGCCTAGAGTTAGGAAGTTTTTAAAGCAGAGCTATTACGATGCGACGATAGCCAACATGAACTTGTTAGAATCGCAAGTTTCTAGGTTTAATGCGAAACGCGTATCTGATCCTCGCGAGCTGCGTCCTCGTAGGCTACGGGTAGTCAAAAGTCCTTCCGCCTTGCAGTCCGCTATAGATGACAATGAGGTAGCGCTCATACACTCGGTGGAAGGCGCTCATAGTTTGCAGGGAGATTGCTGGGATAAGGTTTTGAAACCTGATTTAGTTCCTAGTACGGTCATGCAGAGTGAGATCTTCATGAACCTGGATGCTCTAGCCAAGCGAGGAGTTGCTTATCTAACTCTTGCACACTTCTATCCTAACTGCTGTGTTTCTAGCCCGTGTTTTCCGTACCCGGGCTATTCTTTTACGTTTATCAAGAAAGCCGGTTTATTTGATAAATGGGATCATACGAAGGGCTTGTCGAAGTTAGGGGAAGAAGTAGTAGAGAAGATGATAGATCTAGGCATGATCGTAGACATCACACACCTAACTCCCGTAGCAAGAAAGCGTGTCTACGAGATTGTAGATACCACGTTTGCGCGCAAGGACCACGCGGTAATTGCATCTCACGTTGGTGCGCACTCTATTAACCCGGACCCTTATTGTCTCCATGACTGGGAACTGAAGTGGTTAGCCGACCATGAGTGCGTAGCTGGAGTCATCTTCATGAACTATTGGCTTTCCCCTGTAGACACACCGCTAGGGATCAAATACCTGATCGAGACAATTAAGCACATGGCTAAAGTGGGCAGCTGGCGTGTGGTCAGCTTAGGTACTGATTTTGATGGTTTTACAGACCCGCCTGATGAAATAAAAGACATGTCTGAGCTTCCTCGCTTAACTAGAGAATTGTCTTCTCTTCATTTCGACGCGTTGAACAAGTCACGTCTTTTTACGGACCAGCAAATTAAAGACATGCTGGGTGGAAACGCACTTCGCGTTTTAACTAACGGTTGGACAGGTGTTAAATAGTGGAATTTAAACATGTTTAAAACTTTGATGATTGTGTTTGCTTTTGTCGTAGTTCCCTACAGTTCAAACAATATCTGGGGTAACGCAAAGACAGACCAGGAACGCTGCCAGGCTGAAGCCAACTATATGGCTAAATACAGGCAATTCCGACATGTAGGGCCTTGCATTGGGCGTTTTGAAGGTATCGGGTACGGCGGCCGTAGTCCCAACCTTGGGACGTGTACGCCAAGGTATCGGATGCGGCTTACCGGAGACGCAGTGGCACAGACGTCTAGTGGTACCTGGGTAAGAGTCAGGTCTTGGCGTTAAAATAATTGACGAGAGCTGTCATATTTGATAGCTTTTTGGGTGCATAGAACAATGGCTGCGTCGTTTAATTTAAGACGCTAGTGTTTTCCCGTCGTTCTTGTTAAGGAAGACAGTCTTACGGGGGGAGGTTTTTGATATGTATCGACAGACGCTGGTCACTATCCCGGATAGAATCCAGACATTAGTTTGCGTTTACATTTACAATTGCCTTAGAATTACTAGAGATGGTAACAGAGCTTTTGCCCGATTCATCCAAGAGTTTTGTTAGTTTTGGTAGTCCATGACAAAACGGGAGAGATCCCCCCGCAGTCAGTGTTTTATGCTTAATTCTCGTTGTCACGTTCGCTTTTCTTTTCCTACGGCACTTCCTGAAGTGTCGAACCGTTCCCTGCTTGTGTCGGTAAATGGGCGCGCGTCTAATATCAACATACCCGTGTCATGCGAGGAGCATTCTTGCGAGGTAGATTGGTTTTCTTTGTTTTTTATCCGCTTGCAGGATACTACGGAGGGGCAGAAAGCAGGTGAAAACGTGGGCTTAATTAGAGAAGCAGCTTTGTTTTTAGTGCCAGAGCTTCTTGCAGAAAACGAGCTATTAGTAGATGGTATAGCGATAGTTTTGACTAAACTGACTTGACGTTGTTAAATTATTACGGTCTGTTACCTTTATGGGTGACAAGCTTTTTAAATAAAGTAAGGAGAACTACAGTATGGATAACATCGAAAACAAACCTGAGGGTTCCGATGTTGCTTTCACATCCCGTGACGGAGCTAAGCCGCCTTTAGTTAGTGCGATATTAGTCGTAGCCGAAGACGAACGAGTTATGTTGTCTCGCCAGGCCGTCACTAATTTTATGCGCCAGACTTACAACAGCCTTGGCGGAATTGAAATCATAATTGTAAACGCAGCTCCTTCGTTGAGTGTGCTTAACGACTCTTGGCCGCTGCTTAAGGAATTCCGAGTTGATCCTGTTCAATACCCTACGATTGGCGCATTGCGAAACAAAGGTATTGAAGAAGCGTCTGGAGATTGGGTTGTTCCGTTTGATGACGACGACCATCATCACCTCCACCGGATAGCGATTCAAATGTCTTGCCGCCAGGAAGGTAAGTGTGTGACGCTTACAGACCAAGTTCGCTTAGATACAAATACAGACAGTCCGAGAATTATTGTTCACCAGGATTTGGCTGGTATTCCTAATACGATACTCTTTCCCCGAAAGAGCGTTGAAGGCAAGCTAAACCTTTATGATCCGGAAATGATTCAGGTTGGCGAGGATAAAGAGTTCGTGGATCGAAACTTCGGTACCGAGAACAACGTTGTTGTCAGCAACGGCTTGGTTGACTTGGATGATCCAGGTAGTTCTCAGAATTGGTTCCCGTCCATTGCAATGACAATTGCGTTTTATCATTCAAGGAACAAATCAACACCCGAGCAGTTCTTCGGTAAGTACGGCACAGATCAGTTCCGTGGTCAGATTGTCGGTTTAGGTCCTATCCAGGGTACTAGGCAAGTAAAGCAAGAAGACGGTTCGATGGGTACAGAGAATATCGACAATCCATTTTTTGAGTACGTTCAGCATGTTTCTAGAGGGACAGGCTTGGACATTTCCGTTAGCAGACCTGGAGGCTTTGTCGGGCCTCCAGCTGCGACAGCTTCTAGTTAAGCAGAACTAATGGGTCTAAATTTTTCAGAGACCCCTGAGATACTTAACTTTGTTATTGCGGGGCAAGTTTCAGGCGGCCATAAACTTTTGGCCGAAGCCTTGAATAGCTATGAGTTAGATGACCACCCTAGTCCGCTAACGTGTCATTCGGTTTTACTGTCGGAGAATCCAGCCGTTCGGCGCTACTACCACGAGGTTTATTTTGGCCCTAGTGGGAGCACGCCGGACTGGTTAGTGGAAGGTCATATATCCGGGGAACAATATTTAACTAACAAGATATTTGATAATGCTTTGTTAGGAGAAAAAGCCATCGGCGTGTGCGTTATTTACAAGCACATGTACGACAGGGATCTATGGGACTATTTTCTTAATCGGTGCCGGTCAGGTGACTTTTGCCTAATCAATTTAAATCGTAATCCGTTTTCGTGTTTTGCTTGCATCAAACTGTGGGAGCGAAACAATTTCTTTCTCCGCGACGTGCCTTCTGCGTCTTATCAACCTTACACAGATGTTGTAGGCGCTCCTTGTCCTTACTACTCTCATTTCCCCGACTCATCTGCTCCCGTTCATATCAGCGTAGCCGAAGCTATTGATTTTGCTCGTGCGCACGTAGCTGCAAATCAAAAGTCAGCTTCGATGTGCGATGACAGGTTAGAGGTAGGCTACGAAGAGCTGGTAGGCAACTTTTACCGCACCTCGGAAGAAATTCTTAGGTTTTTAGACTTGCCCTTAAACCACCGCTGGTCGGTTCGTTGGACTAGATACTTTCAAGAGTTAGAGTCGGTTCCTTTGCGGAGAATGATCGCTAACTGGGATTCTCTTTGTTCGCAGCTTCCTTCGGACCTCAAGGAATTAGCTGATCCAGGAGCCCTTTAATGACTCTTGTTTCTGCAATATGTATTTCGCATCCGTCTAGGTTTGGAAACTTGCAGCGAGCCGTGACTAGCTTTAAACGGCAGAGTCTCCCTGTGGAGTCACGTGAGCTTATAATTACGGTGTCGGACCCTGATTACTTTGCCAAGGTGTCTTCGTGGCTTGGTTCCTGTGACACATCAGGTTTTATTCGAGTAATTCAGTCAGACATTGCTGGTAGGGTAGACAAACTAGCTGCAGCTGCGTTTGAGGAGGCTAGGGGAGATTTTATCGCGGCTTGGTCTGACGATCACGTGTCTCATGTAGATCGCTTGGAGTACCAGCTATCGCAGACAACTAAAGAAGAAGCCACGGTACTTTCTCGTGGCTTGTTTCATTACTATTACACCGACGAGTTGTTTGTTGCCGATACGCTTCATCCCGGATTGAACTGTGCTACTAAGTGTATTGCTAGTAGTCTTGTCTGTCACCGAGACTTATTTCTTACGGGCGTAATACTTAAAGCAGGTCGCTGGGCGCACTGGCCGTCGATTCTAGTTCAGGAGTGGGCTAAAAGATTGCCTTACCAGCCTTATAAACACGTAGGTGGGGACAAGTTACCTCTATACATGTCTTGCTCTACTGGCGACAATCTAAATGGCGTAGGTTCGTTAAGGTCTCGTGGTTCAAGCTATCCTGGTGTTTGGTCTCGGGATAAGATTATGCGGCATGCGTCGGACTTAGATGGTCACTTGGCTGGTTTTGGCTTTGCTACGGACTCGGTTAGTTTTCAAGGTAAAGACTATACAGCTTGCGTTATTTCAGGTTCTCATCTGTTTTTATGGCCTGAAGATTTTGAAGACGTACTGGCTCCTGAGTCTACGGAACTCCGTCTGCCTAAAACGGCTGACTCGGTATAGAAAGGCATTTAAGTGTTACCCAGATCCATTTTAAGTCCCCAAGAGCTTAAAGTTGTTAAGCTAATAGTACGGGGCTACAAGAATCGAGAGATTGCGGAGATCATGGGTCTTGGCCGCGAGACGGTACGCACTTATGTAGCAAGGGTTCGCAAGAAGCTAGGGGTTCACTCTAAAACAGAGATTGCGACTTGGTACATAAAACCTAGAAGACCAAGGAAGAAATAAAGGTGAGTATTGGGGCGACAGGCCAATGGGAATTGGTGTAATAGTTCTGGAGGGTAAAGATGGCACTTAACTTACTTAGATCTGATGTTGATTGGGAAAGGCACCGAGATGCTTTTCTGGCAGACAATAACGTAAATGTATCCTGGGGCGGGGAATCAGGCCCTAAATCTTTTCCTTGTTTAGTAGGCACTACTATTGCGGGCAGCAACATTGTGTGCATGTTTGTTTACCCCGAAGATGTTCGGTTGTTAGCTGAAAGCGAAGTAAAGCCTACCTCTTCTTCAATACCTAAACGCGGTAACTCCTCCTCAATTTCAGACATTGCCTTGGTTGGCATGGTCCGAGAATTGATTCAAGTTGGTGTACTTAAAGAAAACTTTTTTAATGAAGCGTTGAACGCTGCTGAAGCTGAATTAGACTACTACGACAATAACTTACGAGAGACGCTTCTTGCTCAGTTTCGTTCTGACCAGGGTTGAAGTGGTCTATACTCTCTTGGTATTACTTTGTTATTATTGTTTTAACTCGGTAGCTTTGTCGCAGGCGTCGGCAGGTTAGGAGCCAATTACACGCATGGAAGGCGGGTTTGAGGCGCGGACAGTCGCTCTGGCGAAAAGGCCCAGCGGCGGGCGGAACATTAAGGACGCCAGTATTACTTAATGATAGTCAACCGGCTTAGCAGCTGTTTGAAGCGGTCTTGGGGCCAGGGGATCTCAGGAAGTTATTGGGTTAAATAGTACTATTTAAGCGTAAACAGGGATGTAATCGCATGGCGAAGAAGCACAGCGACAGTAGGGATGATTTGTCTCTCTTAATTGAGATGGTGTCCGATACAAGAGCAGATCAAAAAGCCATGTCTGTGCATATAGATGCGATGAAGGAAGACATCTGCGAACTGTGTAAGGTTGTTCGTGATGGAAACGGTCAGCCGTCTTTGACTCAGCGTCTAACCTCTTTAGAAGAAAAGAACAGCGCGCAGAATAGTTGGTTGCGCGAGGTGGCTAACTCGGCCGATAAGACAACAGAAGCCCGCTGGCTTGCCAACGCAAAACTCTTAGGCATATTTCTTGTTGCCATAGTGAGCCTTCTCATAGCTCTTTTGACTAAGTAAATAATTTACTCTTCTCTTAGCCGACAAAAAATCAAAGAAGCAGTATTCCTGCATATACCAGTAAAGGAATTTCCTGGTGTTTTCTTTGCTGTACCATGTATCGGTATCTAACGCTCTGCGCATTTCACAGCGCTTTCGAAGATCAAATGTTTCCCAGTGGTATTCTGGGTGTCCAAAAGTTATTAGAGGGACGTCGTGCATCATGGCTTCAAAACCTGAACCTGAGCTTGCGGTAATCATGTGAGAAGCTTCGGGCAAGAAGTCGTGTATGGACCCGTAATCGTCGTATATTTCGATGTTTCCCAGGTCAAGTTTTTCTATCCCCTCTCTCATCTTGGCATTACCCTCGGGCCAATCTACTTTTTGCCGTGGGTGAAGTTTGACTACTATGGGTTTGTCGGAAACGCGTCTAACTTCTTCTACGAGCGACCAAACATGATGTGCATGTCCGCCTAACGCGTGGTGGTTTACGACCTCGTCTACAATCATTTGACCTACAATTAGTACGTAGTCTTTTGCTTTTGGTTTTGTGCCGCTTTCAAATTGCTTTAATCCCCACTTACTAGATTTACTTTCTACCCATTCTCTTACCTGTGTGTTGTAAAAATTTTCTACGTCTTCAGTTTTTACTGATAGGTAGTCAGGCTTTGTGTACGTGATCTCTGAGAATGGTCCAAAACCTAGGCGGTCTAGCGTTGCGTGGTCCTCGTCCGGAACTGTTGGTTTGAAAAACCAAGTCATGTCAGAAGTTATCGGGAACATTCCGTGGACTTTTTCGACATCCGTGTGGTTGTATACCACAAGATCTACGTGAGGCTGATTAGCGTACACAGGCAAGTGCGTACAACATTCTAATCCTTCGTGCCTTTCAACCCGAAAACCGGCTTCCTGTAACGCCGAGGCTATCCACGACATTCTTTTGGACCAGCTGCCTTTTACTGAGAAAAAGTAAGGCCATAAGACCGCTGTTTTTTGTCCAGGTTGATTCAACTCTTTTCGCCTGTAGGTTTATCTTCTTCAGAAGAGTTATTTTTCATTTCTGCCCGGTAGATGTCTACTTCTTTGGGCGCGCTAATTCCTAACCGTATCTTGTCGCCTCTGATACCAACAACTGTAACTTCAATATTTCCGTCGATAACAATTTTTTGATCTTGTTTTCGGGACAGCACTAACATTTAAGAATCCTTCCATAAAGTGACAGTGTAAAGCTGTCTGGTATATTAGTATCTTTTGGGGGACAAGGTCAATAGTAGTAGGGTAGTTGTATTAAAAGAAACTCGGTTGCCGGGTAGAATGTTCCTAGGCGTTGTCAGCATATTCATGGAGATAGAGATGGAACTTACGCGGGCACAGAAGTTGTTTGTTATGGCTGCTCTTGTTAAACGAGCGTTTGATGAGAGACTATATTACGTAGCGGACTGCGGTGAAAAGGGTCAGGGTTTGTTTGCGGACGAGGACATACCTGAGGGCGAGGCTATTTACCACGCAGGAGACAAGCAAGAAAATAGTTACGGTACAAACGACTGGGAGATGACCCAGGCTGCTATGTACACGAATCATTCTAGAGACCCGAATTGTTTGGTTGTAAAGGACGGCGACAAGTTATTTACCGTAGCAAAGCGAGACATACCTGCAGACGAGGAGATATCGGTTAGTTATTTCCAGGTTACTAATGTAATTGGACCTGGATCTCGGTTGCTTTACAACAACGAGCCAGTTCCTCCGAAAGATGCTTCCGAGCTAGCAAAGTGGGCAGCGGATAATTCTGTAAGTTTGTTTGGATCGTGGACTCAGACAAAAAAGAAACCAAAAGAATGGTATCACAGTTGTTGTGGAGAACCTTCCGGCCAATGCGATGGTTGTGACGGAGGTAGCCGTTTAATTCTAAAGGACGAATATGGAAAATAAAGAAGCTGATGTACCGAATATTAACTTAGGTCAGTACCCTCGCCACACGCTGGAAGATGCTAGACTTCAAACGCCCTTATCTATATCCCAGAAAGATGCTCCTTACTTTTTTACACAACCTTCTTTTCCCGGTACGACTCTCCGGGCGTTGCACTCTTTGTTGACTTGCTTCTGTCGCCACCTAAAGCGAGAAGAGCAGAATATCCGGTGCCTTGCATGGGGCTTTGCGGGCGACCTTGTGCACGTTAAAAAGTACTTATTAGATTTTAATATGGAAATGGATTTCTACGCGGTTGTGTCAGATCCGAAACATTATGATTGGGCAGCTTCTCAATTAAAGAACAATGTTTGGTTAGAAACAGACGACGAACTGTATTCACAGCCTCCTGTGCCTCTCAACTATTTTAATTGTGTTTTAGCTTTAAACTCCGACAAACCGGATTGTCGAGATTCTGTTCTAAGTTACGCTAAAGACTACATTAAGAACGGCGACCTAAACATTGTTGTTTCCGTGGATGATAGCAATAATTTGTGCGGTAAGTACTCCGGAGCTTATTACCAGGGAAGTGCGGTTTGGAAAACTCATGGTTGAAAACTTTTTCATTGCAGAAACAGATGAGATGCCTTCGTGGCTGTCCGACTTTTGCTCGGTATTGTCTAATGAAATTTGGCCGATAGATACGGTGGGTCAGCTTGGGTATCGTTGGCTTCATCCGGACGCCCCTGTAAACACTTCTGGGCGCTGGGTATTGGGTGTCTATGCTTGCCCTACAGAAATAAGTGGCGGCGTAGACGATGGTGATTTGTTTAACCCCGGCTTTGGTGTCAACCTTTCCGAAATAATAAACAGATTTGATTTTGTAGAAGATGTTCGATGGGTATGTCCTACTAAGTTTAACTCTGGACTAGAGGGTCCGAGAATACATATAGAAGGCGTATTGACAGACCATAGGCTTCGGCTTCAAATCTTTGCAGTAGCTCCATCAGACGAAGAGGCTTCTATCGTTTTAGATGCTTTAACAGGAAAATCTCGACCTAAATAGCTATCAAATATTTAGTTTATTAGGTGAGATTGACTGTGTGCTCTGCATGGTATATCAAGAATAGAACCTTAATCGAGTTAGCTTGGTTAGTGTGCGTGCATTTAATCGGCAGCTCTACCTTCTAGGAGTCTCTAATGAAGACTAGATTTTTTGTTATCGCAGTTTGTTTTGTTGGGCTTTTGTGTGTAGCTAACACACCTTTAGCTTATGCAGGACAAGGAAGCGAGCCTGTACAGGAAGCGCAGGTAGAGAAAGTTGCTAGTTGCAATTCTCAGTCATGTGCGCGTCCTGTTCGCAGCTATTTCAAGGCTAACAAGCCTGTCCGTACCGTAGCAAAAGGCTCGGTTTGCTTCACTAAACAAGTTGCTTGTCGGGCAGCTTGCAGCGTGAAACGCGTTGGCTGCGCTGTTATGCGGCCTGTAAAACGACTACGATCTCGCGTTCGTTCTAGGTTTGCATGCTGCAACTGATAGCGTCTACCTAGTCCCCGTGCGGGATTAAAGCAAAGGGATGGTAACGTATATGTTACCATCCCTTTTTTTAGCTAAACAAATAGTATAGCAGCCATATTTGAAAAGCGCTTACACCAGCAATAACAGCCATAGCTCTTTTCTTGTTGTAAGCCCAGAGAACGAACAGTATTCCAAGAACGGTACATGTTCCTAGGCATTTTAGCCCCATAAAAAGCGCGACGCCTCCTCCGTCTAAGTCCAGCAGTACCCGGCCTATGGGGTTTTCTTCGTAGTCGTACAACACCGACTGAAGTTTAATCGCCAGGTACAGGTCCAGAGACGACACAGCGGCAATTACAAACCACTGCAAGGCAAAAAGAAATTTAGACATAACGGCCTCCCTGCCTTCTGTGCTATCATTATGATGTACATACGTTGCAAATCAAACAGCAGAAAGGTGGGTAATGGTAGATGCCTAGTGAGTCTAATAAAGAATCTCGTAAAAAAGACAGAGAAGAAAAACGAGAAAGTAAGCAAGATCATAAGCTAGATAAGATTGACGCGCAGGCTAGGAAAGCTTCTGCTGTTGCGACAAAAAGAAAATGGTTGGTATTTTTGATTGGGGCTGCCGTAGCTGCGTTAGTTTTTTTGCGTAAATTTTTTGGTGGTTAAGATGTCTGACTTTACAGCAAATGATTGGTCTTTAGTTCCGGAACTAATAGACACGTTATTTGAAAAGTGTGCAGGACCGGCTTGGTTGATTAGACCCGGAGTTTCCTCTGTCTATACTTCACGACCTGTGGGTTACTACTGGAACCCTTACCTAGAGAAGGCTGGCTGTTTATTTTCTGACAGTAACAGCGAAGACGAGAAGCTTTGGTGCTGTGCTGCTCTTCAAAGAGCAGTAGGGATGGAAAAAGTTAGTTCATCAGAGCTAAGTCTAGACGAGGTGTCTACTGGACGTTGGGTCAAAGTTGCCGAAAGTCCCTTGGTAAAGCGTTTAGCTCAATACGGGAACTTTTTCCCTGCTAGTGACATACCTTACAACAAGCCTAGTCCTCTAGCCGCCATGTTGACTAGCGGACTGCTAGGTGCTGGTTTGGGTTACGGTCTAGGCTGGGCAGGCGAAAAGGTGCTGCCTCGCGCTGTCCAGGATAAAAACCGTCTTAGAAAAACTTTGGCAATACTTGGAGGGGTTTTAGGTGCTGCACCGGGTGCCACGTGGGCGGCCGCTAACCTGGCAGACGGGCGTAATCTTAATGACCCGTCTTTGATAACGCCGAGCACAAAAGAACCTACTTCTCCTGGGAGGATTGACTCTCGGAAGATTCAAATGAAGTCGGCATCGGAAACTTACAAAAGAAACTTTGATTTAGAGCGTGCGGCATCTCTTGGCGAGGATCTTCTAGCATATTTGTCAGAAGACCTGTATAAAGAAGGGATGTTCTCCAGCGGATCAGGTGCCCGGGACGTTGACCCTGTAAACGTAAACAGACTAGGTCAGGTTTTGTGGGACACCGGTGCTTCGCCTCAAACTGCCGCGACGACTATGTCCAGTATGTATGCGGCGCAGCAGTTGCCAGGGGGAGCAGGTCCTAACTTAGTTACTCCACATCAGACCGGTCTTTTAGCTACTATGATGGGGGCGGCAGGTGGAGGCATAAAAGGTTATGCTACTGGCTGGGCAGTAGGCAAAGGTTTAGGTGTTCTTACTGGGATGCCAGAGTCTTCGCAAAACGCAATAAAACGAACTGGTGCGGCGCTAGGTGTGATTAATACTTTAGTGCCTCGATTATTTAACTAAAGGAGGTAGACATGTCTACTTTGTACGATCAAGCAAAGAAAAGCGTAGAAACGGTAGTTGCTAAATACCAAGAAGCTAACGAAGACGGAAAACTTTCGTTCTCTGAGATTGTTAGCCTTACGAGTACCGTAGTAGGTCAAATTGTTAGTCTAGCTGAAACGGGACTTCCGGGTACTGGCGAGGAAAAGAAGAAGGCAGTATTAGATGCAGTCGCTCAGGTTTATGACGAATACATCGCTCCGATTGACATTTCTAAGATTCCGAATTTTATCGAGCCTGTGATTGACAACGGCGCTAAGCAGCTTTTGTTGGCTGTGGCTGACGGTCTAATCGACGCGCTTGTTGCTCTGTTCAATGAAAATGGGTGGCCGGAAAACTCACCGTACGTTAAATAGTGGAATTTAGACATGGCCTTAATTTTAGGTTTAAATAACAACATTGTTTACTTTGGCCCTCGGGACAATCCAAAGTGCCAGCGTTGGTGGGCGGAGCGTGGCTTGATCCACATGGAAGATGCTCGCGACAACAGTTACATAACTCTCAACATTCGAGAATTCCTAGAGCGTTTGCAAGGTGTAAACGATATGATTGGGAATAGCAAAACAGCGGCAGTTAACGATGGTTTTGCGCATAGTGATGAGATTGGTCGTCAGCAGAAGTTTATAGAGGAAGCGGTTGAGCTTGTTAAAGTTGCTAAGGAACAAGGCGAAGCAGGCTCAAAAGACGCTGTCAAAGATGCCAAACGAAGGCGATCTAAAACGATTGTCATGCCGGGTTCCACGACATTTTAGGGAGAGCAAGGATGCTGTCAGGAAAAGAATCTTTTAAGGTAGGTTTTCTTTCTCGTTGTATCGAAGAAGGCATTAGTAACGAAGAAGCTTTGCAAAGGATTAAAGTTGCTTCTGATGCTGTAGGTGCGCTAGAAAAACAGGCCGGTATCTATGATGTAGGGAAGGACATTGGAGGATTTGCCTCTGGTTTGCTTTCTCCCATCGTAGGTCAAGCGGCAGGTCTTGCTAAGAATATAGGTATATTCGGACCCCCTGCTCTTGGTGCAGGTGCCGGTTATTTACATTCCAAGCTGACCGACGTAGACGAAGAAGATGTCGAAGACATCAAGAAAGAAGAGTTGATTGACGAGTATCGTCGTCAAGCCGAACGTTTACGTCAGTCAAAAGCTTTGAGGTCCTATAAGAAAAACAAGAAGAAGACTACTGATATTTACTTATAGGTAGATAATGCCAAATCAGTTAATCAAGTTCATAAACCAAACTGACGGTGGAGATCGCGGTAAGGTTTACTGGGGTCGGGCCGACAAAGACGGCCTTCCCTTTCGAGGCGAAAAACCTCCGCTGATGCGGGAAGAAGAGTTTCAAGATCGCCTTGTTAAAGTGGCAGACCCTAAAAACGCTACTTTTTACACAGGTAACCAAGAAGATAACGATAAATACTTGTCTGTTATGGACGGAGTATCTAACGGTTGGTTTCATCTTGTATTTATAGAGCGTTGGCGAGAAGATAAAGATAAGCACCACCACATCTACATGGAGTGGTTAGAGTACTATTTAGAGGATGGTAAACCAGCCAGGGCAATGAGTTTTGGCGGAGGACAATAAGGCATGGACCCTAAACAACTTGCTAAGTATGCTGCGAGTAAGCAGGCATTTTCTGTATCGGACGCTCAATCTCAACTTAAACGTCAGCTTGCCCAGGAAGGTATGCGAGACATTTTAAGTACAGCTTTGTTGGGGGCGGGGATTGCCGGGTCGTTACGTGGTGGTCAGGGTTTGCTAAACATGCTGACTAGAAATAACGCGCCTTTGAGAACTCGGTCTGGTGTTTCTCCTCTTGAAATCCCTGTTCCTAGGGAGGACGAAGACGACGACAAGGAAGCTAAAGATAACCAGGCAGACGATCCGCACGCTGACGGGTCTGACCCTTATCGGTGGGTTTACAGAGGAAAGGGTGATGGTAGCGACCCTGAAAACTGGGAATACTTACCTCCGCAAAAGAAGAAAAAGCAGAAAAAAGAAGCTGGCCAGCGTGGTTTGTGGGACAACGTTCATGCCAAGCGAAAGCGTGGTGAGAAGCCTGCTAAGAAGGGCGATAAAGATTATCCGGATTCGAAGTCTTGGAAAAAAGTCACGAAAGAGTCTGCGCAAAAAGAAGCTAAGGATTTACAGCAGATAAAGTCGGTAAAACCCGGCAAGGGCGTTAATTCTTTGCAAGACAGGGATGTTGCTAGGCGGGGGTATGGCAAGGATTTGTTGAGGCAGCAGCTAGGAATTGAAGGACGCCCGACGCCCTCTACGTATCAAGGGACAAACCGCAAGCTGGCTTTTGAGCTGGCTCCGGTGGCTCCACCCGTATCTGCTACAGGACAGCGTGCTCGGTTTGGCAGTCCTGGTGATTTAAACAAGCAAGGGTTTGCCCCCGTTCCTGATAGTGTCACCAAGAAAGATTCTCTTTGGTGGTACATGCCTTCCATGCTTGCTGCTGGTTTAGGCGGTGGCTATGGAGGCTGGAAGCTTGTAGACAAGATTATGGACTCTCGCCGTCAAACAGAGGTACAGGACGAGCTTGAGGCAGCAAAGGCAGACTACGAAGATGCTTTGCAGTCCCATCTAAAAGCGGGGTCGGATTCAGAGATTGGCAATGCTTTAGACTCCCTTTACGACAAGATGGAAAAGGTTTCTTTTTCTTTAACGCCTAGTGCAAATACTATGGGCAGTCTTGGGGGCGCGTATGCTACTTATGCTATTCCTAGTGCTTTGCTGGGTTACTTGGTTGTTAAAAACCTGACGGACAAGGGAAGCAAGCGTAAGGTACTTCAGAAAGCACAGGAAAACCGGGCCGCTAGGCGTCAGAAGTCTCGGCCATCCGAGTTGTACGCTATACCTGACCCTGTTGAAGAACTAGATGAGGAGTAAGACATGGCGAGGTCGATTAATCTCTTAACTCCGTCGCCTTCGTCTTTGATATCTCCGCAACAGCCGATTCTGGAACCAGAGCAAGAGCGCCGCAAGCTGGGAGACGTAGCTGCGACGCGTTCTAGCGTTTACAACCGTGTTCTAGATACCGTTAGGAATCTTGAGCCGGTAGCTAACGCTAATTACACGCTTTCCCTCTCTGATGTTGACTATCAAGATTCGGACAAGGTTTCTCTAAAAGACCAGAAGGCCGCTCTGTTGGGCGGTCAAACACGTGGTCGTCGTATGCGCGGAACCTGGCAGTTGATTGATAACGCTACTGGCGAGGTCAAGGACAGTAAGCGCACTGTGCTAATGACAGTGCCTCATCTGACTGAGCGAGGTACTTACATCCACAAAGGAAACGAGTATGCGCTAAAGAATCAACAGCGATTGCGTCCTGGTGTTTTTACACGTCTTAGAGACAACGGAGAGGTAGAGGCTCATGCGAACATTCTTCCGGGTAAAGGACTTTCTCATCGGTACTACCTCAACCCGGAAACAGGCGTCTTCTATATGCGAGCGGGGCAGGCGAAGATTCCGCTCATGCCTTTACTCAATGCGCTGGGAGCGAACTCGGAGCAATTACGCGAGACGTGGGGCAACAAGATCTACGCGGCGAACTTTTCGAAGGACGAAGCGGCCTCCCGCGAGAAACTAAAATCGAAGTTCTTAAACAAG
>WLWE01000227.1_pt1 | contig 52838 bp, 54 predicted proteins | sample 6718301 | NCBI WGS metagenome assembly WLWE01 (sample SAMN12718691, study PRJNA515312) | sponge metagenome | isolation source: marine sponge | host: Mycale hentscheli | place: New Zealand: South Island, Marlborough, Capsize Point | collected 2003-05-01
ACACGTGAGTTCTCAGTAATTTACCCTGAATAACTCAGATGTTTTAAACAATTAGTTTATATTTAGTTAGTTTATATTACATTTAATAAATCTGTTAAAGAATATTCTATGTATGATTTAGTACAATTTAATTTTATGTAAGATTGTAAATCATTTATAGTAGAATTAATTTGATTGATTTGTTTTAGTGTAAGTTTTTTAGTTTGTAGTTGAGGAGAGTATTTATTCATTTATAATTGTTTTAATGTTTATACTATTATTATCCATTTGACATCGTATTAAATCTGTAAAGTATTAATGTTAGTATGTTATGGAAAAATGTAAAACATACACAATTATGCATCGAAAAACGTAAAATGTTTAAAATAATGTTTTAAAAACAATGGGGACCCCAAAATATAAAACTGATTTTTGTTTGTAATGCAAAATAATATTGTGAGGGTGCAGTACTTTACTTCTATATTTCTTTTTATTATTTAAAACTATGACAATAGGCCGTTAAACCTAGAATAGTAAGTGGCTAATGTCACCTTTTTTACTAATATATTAAAGGTAAATATAAGTAATTCTATGTAATAAGCTATATTAAGGCCAAAAAGGTCAAAAAATAATTAAATAAACACAAAATGCCAATAGTAACATCATATCCGTTCAAAAACGCTCCATTAGATAAAAAAGATGAGATAGTAATAACGGAAGTGAATGCAAGTGGACAACCATCAAGATCAACATCGATGGAAGTTGTGGCAGATTTCACCTTAAAAACTAATACATTTGTTTTTTCGCAAACATCTACATCAGCTACTTGGGTTATTTTACACAATATGGGTAAAAATCCTTCAGTAAGCGTTGTAGATAGCGCTAAAAGTGTAGTTATAGGTAATGTAAAGTATGATTCTTTAAATCAAGTAACAATAACATTCAGCGCTCCTTTTTCAGGGTTTGCATATTTAAACTAAAAGCATGGCAATAAATTTTTTAGATACCGTAAATTTTAATGGTAATCAAGTAGACAACATAAGAGTACAAAACGTAGCTACAGACCCTTCTTCAAATGTTGAAGCTGGAGATGTAATATTCAATACTAGCACTAACACCTTAAAATACTATGACGGAACCTCTCCTTTCGCTTCTTCTGGTTGGGTTAGTCTAACAGCTAATACTACAGGAATGACTAGCTGGACAGTAAAAGCAGATAATGATGCTTCAGTAGCGGTTGGTGATGGTCAAACAGTAGACTGGGCAGGAGGTACTGGTATTACCACTGCTTATACAACGCCCTCTGGCAACAGGACAGTAACTACTAGCTTAGACAATACCGCGGTAACAGCTGGAAGTTATACAACTGCAAACATAACGGTTGATGCACAAGGTAGAATTACAGCTGCTGCTAGTGGAACTGGAGGTGTTACTTACACTTTACCAACCAGCGTACCATCTGCTAACAAAGCCGCGATAACACTTACCGGTAGTGATAGTACTACTGACATTGTTAATTTTCAAGGAACAAGTAATGAAACTAAAATAACTGCAGCAACACAAGGTACAATAGTCATAGGTTTAGCAGATAATGTTACTATACCTCAAGATTTAACAGTAGGTGGTGGTGATATAACTTTAACTGGCACAGGTCGTATTCAAGGTGTAGATACTGTCACAGCCTCGACAGATGCAGCTAACAAAGCTTATGTTGATTCTGCAGTTACAGGTGGTTTAAATGTAAAAGGTGGATTCAACGCCAATACCGGAGCTATAGCTACAGGTGGTAACCTAACAAGTGGTTCTGAAAGAGTTGCAATTACAATAGGTGATTACTATGTAGTAACTGTTGCTGGTAATTTCTTTGCTAATACTGCTACTCCTTTAACTCCTGGTGATTCAGTTTTAGTTCAAACTGCTGCTGTTGAAGGAGAGTCTGCTGAAAGTGACTTTGCAGTAATACAGTCTGATACTGATATAGCTAGTCTAACACAAATCGGCCTTGGCAACGTTAATGCAGATACAGCTGCAAATAGAAAAGGTGTAGCTGTTGATTATACAAGTGGTACAGCTGATGTAGGTTTAGATATTACAGGATTAACCAATTTAGCTTTAAATTATGCATCCAATGATCAACTTGTCGTTTATGATAATGATGCTGCTGAAAACAAAAAAGTATCAATAAGCAATCTTTTTAATAAAAGAGCAAGTGGAGCTGTTACAGAATTAACTGACTCCTTAGCCTGGATAACTAGATCAGTAGCTAATAGTAGAACTACATTTGTTATTGACACTTCAAACACTAATTTATTTGGATCTACAGCTACTTCTGATAGCATAGCGGTTGAAGTAGTTTTAATTTCAGATTTATCTACAGTATACCCTTTTGTTAAAAGAACTTCAGAAAGTCCAAATGTTACAATAGAATTTTCAGGCACCGTAGCAAACTCCACGTATCAAGTATTGTTAACGAAACTTGCATAATAAACATCTTCAGTATATTAAAATTAAATTAAATGGCAATAAAATTTTTAGATGGTATAGCAATTGATGGTTTATCAACACAAAGTAGTGAAGCAACTGCTTTGATGATTGACTCATCTAATATTGTTGGCACTAGAGAACTAGGTTCAAATGCTTTTAATAGCACTACCATACCAACGAATAATAATCAATTAACAAACGGAGAAGGTTATACAACGAACACAGGGACAGTAACATCGGCTAATGGATCTAATAATAGAGTAGCTACTTTTTCTAGCGCTACAGCTCTAAACGGTGAATCTGCTTTAACTTTTGATGGAACAACACTAGAAACAACTGGTACTATGGAATGTACTAAGTTTGTAGCTAATGCTAATGCTGGCTTTGAGTTTTCTATAGAAGGAGATAATCAATTTAATATGATACAGACTGCAGCTAACAGATCAATGTTTTTTGTAACTGCAGCTGGTACTGGTAGTATAAATTTTGGAACTAACAATACTAATTCAAGAGTTTCTATAACTAATACTGGAGCATTAAAATCTACAGTTTCTTTAGCTGTCGGTGCTATAACTCCTTCAACAACTGTAGGTAGAATAGATGCTTCTAACGACGTTGTAGCTTTTTCTACTTCTGATATTAAATTAAAAGATAATATCAAAACTATAGATAAAGCTTTAGATAAAGTTAATAGCATACAGGGTGTAGAGTTTGACTGGATAGAAAAAGAAGAAGTACACGGCAATAGCGGACATGACATAGGTGTTATAGCTCAAGAAATAGAAAAAATATTACCAGATGTGGTTACTACTAGAGATAACGGTTATAAAGCTGTTAAGTATGAAAAAATTGTACCATTGCTAATAGAGGCTATAAAAGACTTGTCAAAACAAGTTGATGGTTTAAAAAGATTAATATAATGGCGTTACCTAGTTCAGGCCCATTATCAATGCAAGATATAGCTACAGAGTTTAGTCAAGGCAGTTCTAATATGTCTTTGTACACTTTTGGCTCCACTTTACCAACACCCACAGTGACTAGCAACATAGAGCTAGCTAATGATTTTTATGGACAATCCGCTAGTAGTTGCACCTCTTTTAATTGGAGTGGTGTAGCAAGAGAAGAAGCTGAAGAAGCTTGTGAAGATAGAACAGGAAGTACAGCATACCATAATGGATCTGGTACTTACCCAGTAGCTAATGATACTGTTTACACAAACTCTAGTTGCACAACAGCTGCAGGAACTGGCGCATATAAAATGGCAAGTGGTAATGTAGTTGTAATCGGCGAAAGTGGCGTAGTGTCAGAAATATTTACCGAATGCTAGTAAAAAATTAAAAATAAAAACAAATGCCAATAATATATTCTTACCCTGTAAAAACAACACCTGCGCTGGTAGATACAATGATTATAACAGACAGCGAGACTGAAGATCCTGAAGATGTTACTAAAACTGTTACTATAGGCTCTTTAAAAAGTCTTATGATTGGCAATTTAGTGCCAGCTACTAACTCTATTGACGCAACAATACCTATACAAGCATCTACAAATGGCAATATAATTACTATATCTTCTAGAGTTTTTGGTGGTGAAACATTGACCGGTCATGTACCATCCTCTGGTGGTCGAGATCCAAGTACTAATTTTTTAAGAGCAGATGGAACTTGGGCTGTACCAGCGGGCTCTGGTGGTGGTGGTGGAATTACTGAAATTGTTGCTTCTTCACCTTTAACTGGAGGAACAATAACGAGTACTGGAACAATAGGTATAACCCAAGCCGCTACAGGCGCTAGCGGGTTTTTAACCTCTACAGATTGGAATACATTTAACAATAAACAAGCTACTTTAGTAAGTCAGTCTAATATCAAATCAGTAAATGGAGTTACTTTATTAGGTTCTGGTAATTTAGCAGTATCTGCGTCTCCAGCTGGGTCTTCATCGGAAATTCAGTTTAATGATGGTACTGCAAATTTAGCAGCAAGTGATAAATTCACATATAACGGTACTAACACCTTAACGTTGGGATTAGCGGGAGAAACAGCAGGTATTTATCAAGCTTTAGGAGATGGAACTTCTAGTGGTGGCACATTTAGGATTGGGCATTTGAATAATTCTACTTCTCTAAACTTGCTAGTTTCTACTACTAATATGGCTGCAGACTACAATTTATTTTTTCCAAGCACACAATCATCTGGCACTCAAATATTACAAGCAGACTCTAGTGGTAATTTTAGTTGGATAAACACGCCTACAGGCGGTCCAGGAAGTGGATCTATAAATAGAATACCGTTCTGGAATGGCACTGGAACTACATTAGGTAGCAGTTCAATAATATTTAATAATTCTGACTCTCAAGTAAAAATGGCATCTGCAGTTTCAGATGATAATTCAGAGATTGGATCAGGGACTTTACAAGTAATTCAAGAGTTAACAGATCCCGCTGGTGCACCTGCTTTATATTTAGAAACAGCAAACAGTAATGGAAGTGCTGATGGAACTTTAAGAACTTGGATTACTTTTTTCTTGAAGATAAGTGGAACTCAAACTCATGCTGGAGTACTAAGAGTAGCTAGTAGCAGTAGCAACATACCAACACTTGCTCAAACTTCTGATTACAGATTAAAAGAAAATATATCAGAATACAAAGGAGGATTAGAAAAAATTTATAAATTAAAACCAAGTACCTTTTCTTTTAAAGAAGGAACAGATGGAGGTTTAGTCACTGGTTTTATAGCACATGAATTAAAAGAACATTTACCAAAGCTAGTTCAAGGTAGTAAAGATCAAGTTGATAAAGATGGTAAACCTAGGTATCAAAACATAAATCAAGATGGTTTAATACCCTATATGGTTTCAGCTATAAAAGAATTAAAAGATGAAATAGATTTATTAAAATCTGAAATAAAATTACTAAAAAAAGATTAAATGGCTATAATATATTCATACCCTCAAAAAAGTGCTGCTTTAACAGATAATGTTCTTATAAGTGACAGCACTAGTAATAGCCCAAAACAACAAACAAAACAAGCTAGCGTAAGTTCAATTAAAGATGTTATAGATGTAGTAGATAGTTTAAATTCTCTTACTGGTGACTTAAATATAACTGGTGGTACTAATATAGATGTGACTGCTGTTGGACAAAGCATAGAAATATCTACTTCAGCCTCTAATGTCGATGGATCAGGAACAGCTGGTACAATCCCAAAATGGTCAGATTCAAACACTTTAACTGATTCTATAATAAAAGATCAAGGAGGAGATGATATAATAATACCTAGGTTCATAAAGCATGATGGAGACACCGATAACTTATTTGGGTTTAACGATGTAGGTAAGTTCTTAGTAAGTGTCAATAATACAGCTGCAGATCAGTTTGCTGTCACATCTGATTCTATTATTATGAAAACAGACTCTGGAACAAAAGTAGCAGCTGGACCAACTGGTGTAACTCTTTATAGTGATACATCGGTTACAGACAATGCTACTTCGTTTAATAGACTTGCTGTTAACACAACTGGAGTAATTATTTATGGGCAAACAGCCGCAGCAGGAGCTCCATCTGACCAAGGTGGTTTAGTAAAGTATTACAGCGCTGCAAATGATAGGTATGTAGGTATATCAGGTCCAACAACAACTGGAACTAATTACATACTTAGATTACCAGATTCAGTTGGTACAGCTGATCAAGTATTAAAATTACCATCAGCTCCTGGAACTACCAGCCAACTAGTTTGGGGTGATGCGGGTTCTGGTGCAGTTGGGTCAACAGGGTCAGTGCAATTCAAAAATTCATTAGGAGATTTTTTTGGTGATGCAGATTTAACTTACGACGGTAGTGGCGGTTTACAAGTAGGAGCAGCTGGTGAACAAAAAGGTATTATTACAATTGTAGGAACAGACGGAGATAGCGGCGTTTTGAAAATTGGTCATCAAAATGAAACTTACCAACTTAGTTTAGGGTTAAACAATAGTACTATGAGTGCTAGCTATAGTATTGATTTTCCTGTAGCATCACCTGGTGGTAATAATAAAATATTAGAATCAAACTCAAGTGGAGAATTATCTTGGATTGCAACTCCTACAGGATCTAGTTTAATAGCTGGTAATGGTGTTCAAATAGGGCAAGGAACTATTCAAACAGATAATTTAGCTAATGGTGGTATAATATACTCAGGAGCATCTAGTGAATTAGCAATAGACCTAAGCGCTTCATCAATAAGTGGATTTTTAAAACCAGTAGATGGTGGAACTGGATTAAGTGTCTCCAACACCTCAGTGCACAGCGCATTAATGGGTAGTGGTAGTAATTCTTTTTCAGAGTCAAAAGATATTGAAACAGGTTTAAAACTACCTGTAGGAGCAACAAATCGTAGACCAACCGCTAACGAAACCAATGTAGGTTTAATTAGATACAATTCTCAAACAACTAATTTTGAAGTGTGTAAAGAAACCGGTGTAGAAAGTGGCTCATATTCTTGGTACACTATAGATGTAACTATTATAACTTCATAAAATATTAAATAACCGAATTATCAAGTGATAATATAAATAACCAACGTTTAACTAAAACCAAATAAAATGACGTTTTTATATACCCGCACTAACACGTGGTCTAGTGCACCACAACCAACAGAAGATACCATTAAGTACTGGAAACATATTTCACAGAAGAAAAACTGGAGAATAGTACAACTACCTAATGGATTTTTACAAACCGAATATAAATCTATCGACTCAGATGACTGGGTAGATGTTACCAGAAGAGAAACAATAGCTGGAGCAGAACAAGCAATAGATGCTTCTATTGAACATTATGCTAAAAAGCTAGAGTTTACCAAAGGACCGAAAGTAATTAAAACCTTCGAGTAAGTATTCAAAACAAATCATATCAAATTAAATTAAATGCAAGAAATAAAGTTAGTTAAAAATCTGGCTTTTGGCGACGGTGCTAGAAGTCAGATATTAACTGGGGTAGAGAAATTAACCAACGCGGTTGGATCTACTTTAGGAGCAAGTGGCAAATGTGTAATACTAGAAGATAGTAATGGCATGCCACAAATAACAAAAGATGGGGTAACAGTTGCTAATGCAATTACACTTCAAGATTCTATAGAAAATATTGGAGCTACACTTATTAAACAAGCTGCTCAAAGAACTGTAGCAGACGCTGGTGATGGCACAACTACAGCTACAGTATTAGCTAAATCTATTTTAGATGAAGCTGAAAAGCATGATTTACTAGAAGATACTAGATTAATGAAAGAAGGTATTGACAGTGGAGTTAAAAAAGTATTAAACTATTTAAATAAAAATAGTAAAAAAGTAACAGGTAAAAAAATAGACCAAGTCGCTACTATATCAGCTAACAATGATATGGAGTTGGGTAAGGTCATAGGACAAGCATTCAAATTAGTAGATGAGACAGGAGTTGTTATGATGGAAACAAACGAACAACCTGAGACTGTAGTTGAATTAATAGAGGGTGTTCAATATGATCAAGCTCTGAAGAACAACCACTTTATTACCAACAAACAAAAAGGAACGGCTGAACTTGAAAATCCGTTGGTTCTAATCGTTGAATCAGTAATACCCAACGTGCGGAAGATTCAGTCAGTCCTTGAATTTATTATTAAAAATGGTAAGAGTTTACTTATCATTGCTGATGTTGATCCACAGGTAGTTTCCGCGCTGGCCATGAATAAATCTAAAGGCAATATAAAAGTCAACATCATAGATGCACCAGTATACGGAATCAGCAAAAAAGATGTATTATCAGATCTATGTGCTGTGACTGGTGCTACACTTATTAACGAAGACCTAGGAGATGATATGGATATTATACAACCTGAACATTTAGGTTCATGTATTAAATCTGTAACTAACCACGAGGAAACAATATTAAAAGTTGATTTAACAGACAATAAAGAGGTTAAAGAAACTATATCTTTGTTAGAAGCAAGTATAAAAGAAACTAAAAACCCTAATATAATTATTAGATTAGAAAAACGATTAGCTAAGTTAAAAGCTAAAGTTGCTACAGTTAAAATTGGGGCAAACTCAGAAATAGAGTTAAAAGAAAAGAAAGATAGAGTAGAAGATGCTATTTGTGCTACAAAAGCCGCGATTAAAGAAGGTATAGTACCAGGTGGTGGTATAGCTTTATTAAATGCTGCACAACATTTAGAGCCTCAGTCAATGGGTGAAGAAGTACTTTACAGTGCTATCAAAGAGCCTTTTAAATTGATATTAAAAAATGCTGGTGTAGAAAATTATGAAACTCCAGAAGTAAAAGGTTTAGGATTAAATGTGGTTACAGGAAAAACGGTTGATATGGTAAAAGCCGGAATTATAGATCCTTTACTAGTTACTAAGAGTGCATTACTTAACGCGGCTTCAGTAGCTACTACTATATTATCAACTGATTGTGTAATTAACAACATAAGAACATGAAAGCAGTAGGTAAGTTTATAGTTATTGAACCGATTAAGGATGTTGATGTTCAAACAAAAGGCGGTTTAATTTTAGCTGAAAAGCAAAGAGAAGACGTTAGATACAGAAGAGCTAAGGTTATACAACCTGGCTCTGAAGTGTTAGTGTTAAAAAAAGGTGACGAAGTTTATTATGACAAGGCAGCTGGATTTAATATTGAAATAGACAAAGAAGAATATAAAGTTATTAAAGAGTTTGATGTAGTTATTGTATTATGAGAAAGTTAACATCTAGTGATTTAAAAGAGCTAGGTTTACTTAAACATTACAGAATAATAAGAAAATGGGCTTGTAAAACTAATGATTTAAATGATGCAGATTTAGAGTTGTTAATATATCTTGATGCTATAGATATGTTTACTAAAAATGATTTTATAAAAGGTACGTACTCATTCAGCTGGGATAACAGGCGCTGGAACAGATTATTGAAACAAGGGTGGATTACAGTGTGGAGAAAAAGAAACCACACCACTCAAAAATATCATATATATAAAGTTTCCTTTAAGTGCAAACAGCTGATAAGTCGCATGTACCGTATTATGCTAGGCGAGGAAGATATGCCTACAACTAAATTAGAAAAAAGTAATAGATATAGTTTTAAAGTAATTACTAGATCTATAGATTATGTTAACAAAGATAAAACAAGATAATGGAAAATATGGATGATTTAAATGAAATGTCTATGAGACCTAATAGAGGTGGAGCACCTTCTAGATCTATAAATGACTTAAGCACTATAAACACTGTGCGAGACGAAGGACTAATGTCTGCTAATTCATTTGCTAATAATAACAAAATGAATGCTATATCTCAATATCTGCCTGATGAAAATCCAATTACAAAAATGTCTAGTGCAGAGTTTGAAATGCTAGATGGTAAGCCAGGTAAATCTAGTGAGGATTTTAAAAAGTACAAACAAGAACAATATAAAAATAATTAATTATGCCAAGTTACGGAGAAAAACAAAAATCAGCTGGAATAGATATTAGCAAGCCTTATAAAAAAACAGGTGATATGAGTATGGTTTCTAGAGATATGTCAGTTAGAACTACATTAAAAATTGATAACTGTGGGTGCGTGTATAAAGGAAACGCAGTACTAAACGCAAACAAATGATGTCTGTACAAGATTTAAGGTTGTATCTAATGAATGCTACATCCTTTACTATAGCTAGTTTAAATTGGTTAGAACCAGCTTTAGAAATTGTACTGTTGTTGGTTACCATAGGTTATACTGTTAATAAATGGCACAAACTTAGAGATAAATGAGAAGTATAAACGAAATTATAGTACATTGCTCTGCTACAAGAGAAGGGCAGGATATACCTGTTGAAACTATCAAGAAGTGGCATACTGAAGGCAGGGGCTGGACTGACATAGGCTATCATTTTTATATAGAATTAGATGGTACTATTAAAAAAGGTAGAGATATAGATAAAACAGGAGCTCATTGCAAAGGGCATAATCGTAATTCCATAGGTATTTGTTATTGTGGCGGCGTAGAGAGTGACGGCAAGACACCAAAGGATACTAGAACAGAAGTACAAAAAGAAAGTCTGCTACATGTGCTTAAAACACTAAAGGCAATGTATCCAGACGCTATTATTTATTCACACAATGAGTTTGCTAATAAAGCATGCCCATCATTTAACGCTACAGAAGAGTATGAAAATATCTGAAAACACTGAGTTTAAAATTGATATAAAAACTGTAATTGGAATAATAATGCTAACAACAACACTTGTTGGTATGTATTATACCTTGCAAGATGATATAGAGTTAGCTAAAAACTTACCACCAGTAGAAGTGGGTAGACTAGAATATGATTTAAAAGAAAAGTGGAATCACGAAAATATTGAAGACATGTTAGAGAGAGTTAACATGTTAGAGCAGGTTGACGATGTTATATTTGAAGAAATAGATGTATTGTCTGGCTTAGTTAAAGATGGTACAGAGAGCGATGGTAAGCTACAAGAGCTTCAAAAGAGATTAGAAGACTTACAAAAAAGAAAACCAACTGTAATAGTTAAAGAAGTTGAAGTAAGTAAAAAACGTAGATAAAATGGCAAAAAATTTAGAAGAAGTTGTAGAACAACTTAAAGGAGCTGTTATAGCCCATGGTAAACAAGCACAAACAATTGAAAAACATATAGAAGATATGTCAAGTTCAAAAAAAGAAGCTCCTACTAAAAAAATTAAAAGAACTAAAATATCTCCTGCTTGTAAGTCGGCTGCTAAAAAGAAGTTTAAAGTATGGCCGAGTGCTTATGCGTCTGGTTGGGGTGTAAGATGTACTAGAGCTGGTGGACCAGGTAAAATGGGAAGATCTAAAAAGAAAAAATAATGGCGAAAAAAAGACCTGAATGGAAAGACAGTAAATACGCAGACGCCAAAGGAAAGTTTAAAGAACTTTCTTGTGGTGATTTAGCTAGTTGGTTAATAAAGTCTAGAAAAGGTAATAAAAAAGCTATTGTAGGTTCTTTAAATCAACAAATAGTTTTTAATCGCAAAAAAAATCCTAGTTACGCTAAAAAAATGAAGTGTGCTAGAAACGCAGCAATGAAAAAACTAGGTGATGGCAAAAAGTAAAGTAAAAGGTGGTGGAACCACTAAAGTTTGTTTACCTGCCAGCAAAGTAAGATCAATGTCTGCCGCTGAAAAGAAAAAAGTAGTTAATGCTAAAAGATCCGCAGCTAGCAAAGGAAAATATAAAAGGTCTAGTAAATCTAACGTTAAAGGCGCTAGAAAAAAAGGAGCAACTCTTAGAGATTGGTTTGAAAAAGAAAACTGGATTAATGTTGCTACTGGAGCACCTTGTGGCGCATCAAGTAGAACTCGAAAAAAATAAATAATGGCTACTAAAAGATCTAAGAAAAAACCTTGTTGGGATGGTTATGTAAAAAAAGGCATGAAAAAAAAAGGTGGAAGATTAGTTAATAACTGTGTGCCTATTAAAAAGAAAAAGTAATGGCAGAACCAAGAAAAACTACAAAAGGAAAAGGTCGAAACTTTAGAACTGTTAAAGAGGGCGCAGGAATGACAGAAAAAGGAGTTGCAGAGTATAGGCGTAAAAATCCTGGAAGTAAATTAAAGACCGCTGTAACTAAATGTGATGTTAAAGTAGGAACTAAAGCTTATAAAAGACAAAAAGCATTTTGTAGTAGATCTAAAAGTTGGACTGGAAAAAGAGGTAAAGCTGCTAGAAAAAGATGGTGTTGTTCAAGATTTTAAATAAATATTATGCAAGACAAAGGTTTAGGAGATACAATAGCTAGATTTACAAAAGCTACAGGTATAAAAAAAATGGCAGATATGATACCTGGTGGGTGTGGTTGTAAAAATAGACAAAATATATTAAATGATTATTTCCCATATAAAAATAAAAAATAATGGCATTTAAATTAAAAGCACCATTTGAAACAGATAATACGCCTATTTATTTTAGAGAAAAGCCAGAAGGAGTTTTAGGAGTTGCTACAAAAGCTGGATCTATAATAATTAATGAAAAAGTTGAAGATCCAAAACAAATAGAAGAAATAATATTACATGAAACAGATCACACTAATAAATTCAAAGAGTTTGAAAAAACAAATGGACTTAGAGGCTTGTATTATGACGATAATAAAGTAATTCACAATAGTAAAACGTTTGCTAGAAAAAACGGTAAAATAAAATATCAAGGCAAGTGGAGACCGGATGGTTGGCCAGGTTTTCCTTGGGAAGTAACAGCATATAATGCAGAAAACAAAAGTAAAACAACATGAAAAAACCAATGATGAAAAAAGATATGACATATAAGAAGATGGCATATAAAAAAGAAATGTCTTACAAAAAAGATATGACTTACAAAATGAGAACTAACCAAGATGGTGGTTCTTATTCAGCTGAAAACACAGGTGCTCCGGCGAAAGAATTGATGAAAAATCAAATGACTAAAAAAATGGATCCAATGATGAGATATGATAATGGACCTATGCTTAAGTCAAAACAAAAAGTAGAGCAAGACTATGCTAGAAACGCTATTGCTGATTACAAGGCAGGTGATAAAAAAGCTGCTAATTACGAAAAAAAGAAAGCACTAGAAGTTGCCGCTGGAGAAAGTATGACTAAAAAAGGTATGCCAATTCATAAACATGGATCTATGAAAGGCGATCAGTCTGCAACTAGAGTAGATTACTCTATGGACAAAGGTGGAACTGACAAAGGTTATGAAGGTAAAACTGGATCTTCTAAAGGCGATCAATCAGCTTCTAAAGCAGATTATGCTATGAAAAAAACGGGAAGACCTTCTATTTACAAACATATGAAGTCTTAAAGTGAAAAAAACATTTAAAGAAACTAAAATAGGGGCTTTTCTATCAAGTAAAGCTCCTAAAGTTTTAGCTGCGTTAGGCGACGTTTTACCTAACCAAGGTACATTAGGCGTAGTAAAAAATCTTATATCAAGTGATAATAAGATTAAGGCAATAGACAAAGAGCAGGCTATGAAGCTTATAGAGCAAGATATAGCTGAAATGAAAGAAGTGTCTAGCAGATGGAGAGCAGACATGAAAAGCGATTCATGGCTTTCAAAAAATACACGTCCATTAGCTCTTGTATTCTTAACAGCATCAGCTGTAATTATGATGGCTGTAGACTCTTTTCATTTACAATTTGATGTCGATGAATCTTGGATAAACTTATTAAAAACATTACTGGTAACAGTTTACGTAGCATACTTCGGAAGTCGTGGTGCTGAAAAAATAACAAAAATAAATAAATAACAATGGCAAAACAATTTAATGATTGGGAACCAACACTTAGAGGTTTAGAAGGAAACACAATGGCACAACCAAGAGTATTTGGTCATGATGCCAAAGCAATAGTAATAGGTGCTGTAAATACTACTTGGCCAGTTGATGGAGGCGTATCTGCTTTAATAGGAGGTGGTAGTGGCTATACGGCAGGAACTGCAGTAGCTACAACGTCGAGTGGTGATGGTACTGGGCTAACTGTAGATACCACAGTATCAAGTGGTGCTGTTACTTCATTTACGGTAAATGCTTTAGGATCTGGATATGTAGTTGGTGAGACAATAACAATATCTGGTGGTACAACAGATGCTACTTTTAAAATAACTAATATAGATATACCTAACACAAGAGAAAGAGGGTGTGTAGTATATAATGGTAATGCTCAACAAACAGTTTCTTTAATTACTGAAGCAGGTGGATCGGCTGTAGATTTTAAATTATGCCAACCAGGCACAACAGTAGGTGATAAATCACCTGTTCTAGCAATAAGAATAACTGCAGGAAGTAATCTAGTTGCAGTTTATTAAACAAAACAAAAACAAAATCAAATCAAATCAAATAAAATGGCAAAAGCAAAAAAAATAAAAAAAGAAGAATTAACTAAAATTCAAGAACAACAAGTTAAGTTAAAAGACCTTTTATCTAATATAGGAATTTTAGAAAGTCAAAAACATGGGTTACTTCATGAAATAGCAGTATTAAATAAAGATATTGAAGAATACAAAATTGAACTTGAAGAAACATATGGTCAGATAAATATTAATTTAGAAGACGGCTTGTACGAAGAAATTAAAAAAGAAGATGTCCCAGGTAATAAGAAAGATTAGTATAGGTTCTGATTATAAAAATGAAGCTATGCACTATTCGACTGGCCAAGAAGTTTATGGTGGCCATATTATTAGTGATATTCTTTTTGAAGATAAAGATCAATCATATAATATTTTTATAACTAAAAATAATGAAGTTCTTCCTTGGAAAAAGTTTAACTCTAATATGGCTGTTTCAGTTGAATATGATCTTAAATATTAATGAATAGCATATATCATTTTATTATTAAGCCTTTAGATAAAAGATATGAAAATATTAAATTGGTTGATAATAAAGAATTAATTATTAATTCAAGTATAGAAAATCATATTTTTGTAAGTAAAAAAGCAGTTGTAGTTTCGACTCCAGCTGCTTATAAAACAAAAATAAAAATTAATGACGAAGTTTATATTCATCATAATATTTTAAGAAGATATTATGATGCTAAAGGCGTAGAAAAAAATAGCGGTACTTATTTTAAGAATAATTTATACTTCTGTGCGCCTGAACAAATATATATGTATAATTTAAAACCACATTTAGATTATTGCTTTATAAAACCACTTAAAAACCAAAGCATCTTAGAGAACAGAAAAGAACAACCTAATGTTGGTATAGTAAAATACACTAATAACACCTTAGAAGCGCTAGGAATAAATCCTGGAACACTTATTACGTTTACCCCAAACTCTGAATTTGAGTTTATAATAGATGGTGAACGACTTTATTGTATGAAATCAAATGATATAGCTTTAACCCATGAATATAAAGGAAACGAAAAAGAAAATAATCCAAGCTGGGCAAAAAGCAGTTGAAGAGTTAATTAAAGTAGCAAAAGAAAAGATTGTTGACTCAGACGATGATGTAAGCGCTGATAGATTAAAAAATGCTGCTGCAACTAAAAAGTTAGCTATATTTGATGCTTTTGAAATATTAACTAGAATACAAGTGGAAGAAGATATTTTAAATGAAAAACCTAAAGAAATTAAAGAACAAAAGGTTTTTAAAGGTTTTGCTGAAGGGAGAAGTAAGTGAGTTACGAACAAACGCTTTGGAAAGAGGTTAAAGATGTTGTTAACCCTAAAATATTAAAGAAACAAAATCGTTTCAAAAAATGGGAGTATGGTTACAACTCTGATTATGATTTTATAGTAATAAGTAAAACTGGACAAATTGGACAAATCATTGAAATACAAAATCTCAGGATTGCTTTACCAGCAACAAGTAAACCGTATAAACGAAGCGAAAAAAAAGCAGAGCAATATTGGGAAAAAGAAAAATACCCAAAAGAATTAAGTAAAATTAAAAGTAGGTTTGACTGGGAAGAATATCCAGCTGAATTTAAAGAAAAGTGGTACGATTATATTGATAATGAATTTACTAGACGGGAACAAGGATTTTACTTTTATAACAATGGCACTATTACTTACATTACTGGTACTCATTACATGTACTTGCAGTGGTCAAAGATTGATGTTGGAGCGCCAGATTTTAGAGAAGCAAATAGATTATTCTTTATATTTTGGGAAGCATGTAAAGCAGATAACAGATGTTACGGCATGTGCTACCTTAAAAACAGAAGATCTGGATTTTCATTTATGTCCTCGGCAGAGCTTGTTAACCAAGCAACAATATCTAGTGATGCCAGATTTGGTATACTCTCTAAATCTGGATCAGATGCTAAAAAAATGTTTACAGATAAAGTCGTACCAATATCCGTTAACTATCCGTTTTTCTTCAAACCGATCCAAGACGGTATGGATCGTCCTAAAACAGAACTCGCATACAGAGTTCCAGCTTCAAAGCTTACTAGAAGAAAGCTTGAAAGTAATGAACAACTGAGAGAGCTTGATGGGCTTGATACAACTATTGACTGGAAAAACACTGGTGATAACTCTTACGATGGTGAAAAGCTAAAACTACTAGCTCACGATGAAAGTGGTAAGTGGGAAAGACCTGACAATATATTAAACAATTGGAGGGTTACAAAAACTACATTAAGACTAGGATCAAGAATCGTAGGTAAATGTATGATGGGCTCAACTTCTAACGCATTAGATAAAGGTGGAAACAACTTCAAAAAATTATACTATAATTCAGACGTTACAAAAAGAAATCGTAATGGACAAACTTCTTCTGGACTCTATTCTCTGTTCGTCCCTATGGAATGGAACTACGAAGGATTCATGGATACTTACGGATCACCTGTTTTCATTGGAAAAGAAAATCCAATCAAAGGAGTCGACGGTTACGACATTACAACAGGCGTTATTGAACACTGGGAAAACGAAGTTGAAGGACTAAAGCAAGATCCTGACAGTTTAAATGAATATTATAGACAATTTCCAAGAACTGAAGCTCACGCTTTCAGAGACGAAGCAAAAGATAGTTTATTTAATTTAACTAAAATATACCAACAAATAGATTATAATGCTGAAATTAATAATACTTCATCATTAACAAAAGGTAATTTTCAATGGGTTAGAGGGTTGAAAGATACTAAAGTTGAGTTTTATCCAAACAAAGATGGTAGGTTTCAAATATCTTGGGTACCACCATTAAATTTACAAAACAGAATAATATTAAAAAATGGTGTTAAATACCCTGCTAACGAACACATTGGAGCTTTTGGCTGTGATAGTTACGACATTAGCGGTACTGTTGATGGTAAAGGCTCTAATGGAGCTTTACATGGATTGACTAAGTTTTCAATGGAAGACGCACCACCTAACCATTTTTTTTTAGAATATATATCAAGACCACAAACGGCTGAAATATTTTTTGAAGATGTTTTAATGGCTTGTATATTTTACGGTATGCCAATATTAGCTGAAAATAATAAACCTAGATTATTGTATTATTTTAAACGTAGAGGTTATAGAGGTTTTTCAATGAATCGTCCTGATAAAATTTGGAACAAGCTGTCAACTACAGAAAAAGAAATAGGTGGAATACCTAATTCAAGTGAGGATATTAAACAAGCACACGCTGCCGCAATTGAATCATACATAGAAGAATACATAGGTTTAACTGCTGATGGTTATGGAGACATGTACCATCAAAAAACTTTAGAAGACTGGGGAAAATTTAATATAAATAACAGAACTAAACACGATGCTACAATTAGTTCTGGACTAGCTATAATGGCTTGTAACAAAAATAGATACAGACCAAACCCTGAGAAAAAATATCAACCCATAAAATTAGGCATTAAAAGATATGACAATAATGGGGTAATTTCAAAAATAAGAAAATAAATGAATCAGATCGATTATAACAACAATAGTTCTTTTCCTAGTCAGGTTGTACCTGATGCAGAAAAAGCTACTTTAGAATATGGTCTTGCTGTAGGTAGAGCTATAGAGGGTGAGTGGTTTAGAAACTATAGAGGCGGAGCTGGTATGAGTGGTTATGCTACTAACTTTGCTAACTATCACAATTTAAGACTATATGCAAGAGGTGAACAATCGGTTCAAAAATACAAAGACGAACTAGCTATAAATGGTGATTTATCTTATTTGAACTTAGACTGGAAACCAGTTCCTATAATATCTAAATTTGTTGATATTGTTGTTAACGGTATGTCTCAAAGAAATTATGAAATAAGTGCTTTTTCTATGGACCCTTTTTCAGTAAAGCAAAGAACTGAATATGCGTCTACGCTAATGAGAGATGTTCAAGAATTAGAACTTGCTAAAAACATAGAGCAAAAATTAGGTGTAAAACTTATTAACGACAAAGTAAAAGAGTTAGGTCTAGAAAACAAAGACGAAGTTCAATTACATTTACAATTAGATTATAAGCAGTCTATAGAAATAGCAGAAGAAGAAGTTATAAATGATGTTCTTAATAGAAATAAATATGACTTAGTTAAAAGAAGGTTTTGTGAAGATTTAACTGTTTTAGGTATAGGAGCTGTAAAAACAAATTGGAATAAAGCTGAGGGAATAACTATAGACTATGTTGATCCAGCTGCTTTAATATATTCTTATACACAAGATCCTAATTTTGAAGATATATATTATGTAGGAGAAGTGAAATCAATTTCATTATCAGATTTAAAAATGCAGTTTCCAAATCTTACTGAAGATGAAATGATTCAAATACAAAAATATCCTGGAAACACAGAGTATTTAAGAAATTGGAGTGGTAGAAGTGACCAACAAACTGTACAAGTAGTTTATTTTGAATATAAAACTTATTCTAATCAAGTTTTTAAAATAAAACAAACTCCTACTGGTTTAGAAAAAGCATTACAAAAACCTGATACTTTTAACCCTAGCGAAAGTGATAATTTTAAAAAAATATCTAGAACAATAGAAACTGTTTATTCTGGAGCTAAAATATTAGGTCACCCATTGATGTTGAGCTGGGGCTTAGCTGAAAATATGACTAGACCTTATTCAAACTCAAACAAAGCTTATCTTAATTATAATATATGTGCTCCTAGAATGTATAAAGGACGCATAGATTCATTAGTTAATAGAATAACTGGTTTTGCTGATATGATACAGTTAACTCATTTAAAGATACAACAAGTGTTATCTAGAGTTGTTCCTGATGGTGTATTTTTAGATATGGATGGGTTAGCTGAGGTAGATCTTGGCAATGGAACTAATTATAATCCAGCTGAAGCTTTAAACATGTATTTTCAAACTGGATCTATTGTAGGTAGAAGTTTAACTCAAGATGGTGATCCAAATAGAGGTAAAGTTCCAATACAAGAATTACAAACTGGATCAGGTGGCGCTAAGATACAAAGCTTAATACAAACTTATCAATATTACTTACAAATGATAAGAGATGTAACTGGACTTAATGAAGCTAGAGATGGCAGTACTCCTGATAAAAATGCTTTAGTAGGTTTACAAAAACTAGCAGCAGCAAATTCAAATGTGGCAACTAGACATTTGATGCAAGCTATGATGTACTTGACTGTTAGAACTTGTGAAAACGTTAGTTTAAGAGTGGCTGACTCTTTAATGTTTCCACTTACTAAAGAAACTTTAGAAAATAGTATTTCTAGATTTAACGTAGGTACATTAGAAGAATTAGCTGAACTAACAACTTGTGATTTTGGTATATTTTTAAAACTAGAACCAGATGAAGAAGAAAAACAAATACTAGAACAAAATATTCAAATAGCTTTAAAAAGTAATCAAATAACATTATCCGATGCTATAGATTTAAGAAATATTAATAATCTTAAATTAGCTAATCAAATGTTAAAACAAAGACAAGCTAAAAAGCAAAAGAAAGATCAAGCTACACAACAGCAGAATATGCAAGCTCAAGCAAAAGCAAATGGTGAAGCTAGTCAAATGGCTGCTCAAGCTGAATTACAAAAACAGCAAGCATTGGCTGATACTGAAGTTAAGGTAGAACAAGCTAAGTCTCAGTTTGATATAAATAAAATGCAACAAAAGGCAGAGTTAGATAAACAAATAGCTCAAATGAAACATCAATTTGATATGCAATTAAAGCAAATGGAATTAGATAATCAAAAATTTAAAGAAAAAGAAATTGAAGATAGAAAAGATAATAGAACTAAACTTCAAGCAACACAACAAAGTGAAATGATTTCTCAAAGAAAAAATGATTTATTACCTATAGATTTTGAATCTAAACAAGATTTAACAAATATGGATATGAATAGCTTACAAAACCCAGGTGAATTAATGCCTGAGTAAATTTTTATTAATTATTATATTATATTATGTCAGAAACAACCCAAGACAAGGAGAAACAACCTTTAAAAATAAAGAAAAAACCTTCTTTTAAGAAAAAATCTAATGAAACACATAAAGTAGATTTATCAAAAAAAGAAGAAACAGTAGAAGAAATAAAAGAAGAAGTAAAAGATGCCATTCAAGAACAAAAAACAGATGATAGCAATGTTATTGTCGAAGAAAAGAAAAACGAGACAAGTGGCGAAGAAATGGTTGAAGAAGTACGGGCCACCTCAAATGAGAAGTTAGAAAGTCCTGTTACTGAAATACTTGAAGAAACTAAAGAAGTAAAAACTGAAGAAAAACAACCAGTAGAAAGTAATAACACTGTAGATAAAAAGCTACCAGAAAATATAGAAAAACTAGTTTCTTTCATGGAAGAAACAGGTGGTAACATAGAAGACTATGTAAGGCTTAATTCAGATTATTCTAATGCTACTACAGAAGTTCTACTTAAAGAATATTATAAAACCAGCAAGCCTCATTTAAATGATGATGAAATAAGTTTCTTAATAGAAGATAAATTTGCCTACGACGAAGAAGTAGATGAAGAGAGAGATATTAAGAAAAAACAGCTTGCTGCTAAAGAAGAAATTGCAAAAGCCAAAAACTTTTTGGAAGAAACAAAGAGTAAGTATTACGACGAGATCAAGTTGAGACCGGGCGTTACTCAAGAACAACAAAAAGCTATGGATTTTTTCAATAGATACAACAAAGAACAACAAATAGCAAAGCAACAACATGATAAGTTTTTGCAGTCAACTAATGAAACTTTTTCTAATGAATTCAAAGGTTTTGAATTTAAATTAGGAGATAAAAATTTTAGATACAATATTGCAAACGCTAATGATGTTGCTAATAAACAGTCAAACTTAAACACTTTTGTTAAGAAGTTCTTAAACAATCAAGGGGAAGTTGTTGATACTGTAGGTTATCACAAAGCTATTTATGCCGCTGAAAATGTTGACACAATAGCTAATCACTTTTATGAGCAAGGCAAAGCCGATGCTGTGAAAGATGTTATTTCAAAATCTAAGAATATAAATCAAGAGCCAAGAGAAAATTCTGGAGGTGATATTTTTATAGGAGGATTAAAAGTGAAAGCAGTTAATGGTATTGATAGTTCTAAGTTGAAATTTAAAAGTAAAAAACAATAACAACTAAAAATATAAAACATGAGTTTTAATGTAAGTGGGAGCTTTCCCGCAAGTTTAGTTCCTCAAGCTAAAAGATTATTAGTCAGAGATAATTATTTATCTTTTGATGATGCAGCTGGAGGAAACTTCGCACAACAATATCTACCTGAGCTTTACGAAGCAGAAGTAGAAAGATACGGAAACCGAACATTAGGTGGTTTCTTGAGAATGGTAGGCGCTGAAATGCCTATGACATCTGATCAAGTAATTTGGTCTGAACAAAATAGATTACACATAGCTTACAAAACTGCAACAGCTACAGATGCAATTAATGGCCAAGCCAACGTACGAGTTGAAGTTAACATGACTACTAATGCTGAAGCTGGAAGTCCTAATTGTGCTGTAAGAATAGGTCAAACAATTCTTTTGTCTGATAATGCTACTGGATTAGTAACACTTAAAGGTTTAGTTCAGAATGTAACAGGAAATACAAAAAATGTTCTTGACATATCAGTTTATGGAACTGTTGGAGGTACTCCAGTAGCTTCTGCTGGTCTTACATCAGCTCAAGCTGGAAATGTAAACTTATTTGTTTATGGTTCTGAATTTGGAAAAGGTACTACAGGAATGCAAGGATCTATTGAGCCTTCTTTCACTCAATACCAAAATTCTCCAATAATAATAAAAGATAACTTCAAGATTAGTGGTTCTGACGCTGCTCAAATTGGTTGGGTAGAAGTTGCTACTGAAGATGGACAGTCTGGATATTTATGGTATTTAAAGTCTGAGTCTGAAACAAGATTAAGATTTGAAGATTACTTAGAGATGGCTATGGTTGAAGGTGAATTTATGAATCCTGCGGCTATAAACGCTTCTACTGTTTCTTACGAATTTGGTGGAGCTGGAGACCCAAGTGCTGCAGACACTACACAGTTTGCTAAAGGTACTGAAGGTTTATTTGCTGCTATTGAAAAAAGAGGTAATGTATACTCTGGTTTTGCTGGAGCTGCTGCTCCTGGTTCAGGTGCTTTAGGTGATTTCGATGAAATTCTTAAAAACTTAGACAAGCAAGGTGCTATTGAAGAAAATATGCTATTTTTATCTAGAGCTACTGCTCTTGATTTTGATGATATGATTGCTGCTGTTAATGGTGGATTTGCTTCTACTCAAGCTGCTTCTTATGGTTTATTTGATAACGATGGTGATATGGCTTTAAATTTTGGATTTTCAGGATTTAGAAGAGGTTCTTATGACTTCTACAAAACTGATTGGAAATACTTAAATGATGCTACTACTAGAGGATTATCTAAAGAGATTGATGGTGTAATGATTCCTGCTGGAACAACTACAGTATACGATCAAATGTTAGGATCTAATATTAGACGTCCATTTCTACATGTAAGATATAGAGCTTCTGAAACTGAAGATCGAAGAATGAAGTCTTGGATTACAGGTTCTGTAGGTGGTGCTTACACTGACACTTTAGATGCGATGACTGTAAGTTTCTTATCTGAAAGATGTTTAGTAACACAAGCTGCAAACAATTTTGTATTGTTTAAAGGAGCTTAAATAGTATATAATGAGAGTGGCTTTTGTCACTCTCTTTATTAATCTTTTAAATAATAAAAATTATGGCAAGTTTAATTAAGTTTCCGTATTTACGATCTAACCCAGCTAATACATCTCATTTAACATTGAATGTAGAGGGAGTATATAGATGTGAAGCGGTTTCAGATAAGATCAGAGTATATTATAACATCATAGGTTCTTCTGCTGGAGAGATATTATGCGTTGATATAGACTTTAAGACAAATGCAACATCTGCGGATGCTGAGTCTTTAGAAGTTCTAGTCAAAGCTGCTGCTCAAGCACCAGGAAGCTGTGAACTATTTGTTTTACCATCGGATTCAACCAACGACGGAGAATTAGCGGCTGCTACGCCTTTCGCAATGTCTTCTGTTGCTGAACCGTCTTAATACTATTAATTATGAGTAATTATGTAATAATACCAATGGATTCGTCTAGTCTACCTTTAGCGACTGGAGCTTTAACTGGTACAGCCACCGGTGGTGGCACTGTAGGTCCAGCTAGTGGAACTGCTACGGCTAGTGACGCACAAGATGTAAGTGGTGGATCTGGATCTGGTGCTAAAGCAACTATACTACAAGGATCTAGTAATAACGCTACTATAGCAGCTGCTACTATAACAATAACAGTTGCTGGAGATGGCTATAAGGAAGGTGACATTGTCACTATTCCTATAATAGCTGCAAGTGGTCAAAAAACAAGTACAACAGCCGTGGTGTCTTACACTATATTGGCTGCTGACTTAGTGACTGCAGACTCTCAAGCTGAGGAGTTACTTCCAGTTGAAGACGTAGCATGTGTAGATGTTGTTGATACTGGTGCTACTATAGATATACTTTTAAAACAAGCTACGGCTTTGAAAAAGTACACTTTAAGTTTAGATGGCGGTACTGCTGATAACTACGAAGAAATAGCAATACATGTTAATGGTGCTATTCAAAAAGCAATGCAAGCTGAAAATAGACAACCAATAATGACTTTTCCTCTTGGAATAAGTTGTTATGATGTTGTTTTATCTTAAAAAATAACAAGATCCCGTTTCGGCGGGGTCTTTTTTAATTATTATATTATATTATATTATGGAAACAAAAGAAAAGAAAAATCCTGAAGTAAAAAATACTTGGGAATATAAAGATAGAAATTACTATCTAATAAAAGGTGAACCCTTAACTTATACTTTACCATCTAGACATTCTGCTAGATACCCATTAGTTTGGTTTGACAAGAGTATAGGTTATGAAAGAGAATTAAGATATGCTTCTAATCATCAATCAGTTTTTGTTGATGAGCAGAAAGGATCTGTTACTTTAAAACATATTGTTTTTCAAAAAGGTCATTTATCAATACCAAAAGAAAAAAGAAATTTACAAGAGTTTTTGGAAAAGCATCCTCACAATGGTGTTATATTCAAAGAATATGACGAAGTTGTAGAAGCTGAAGATCAATTTGATGTTTTAGAACTAGAAATAGCAGCTTTAAATATGGCTTATGACATGGATGTAGATAAAGCAGAAGCTATATTAAGAGTTGAAAAAGGCTCTTCTGTATCTTCAATGAGTTCTAAAGAATTAAAAAGAGACTTATTATTATTTGCTAAGCAAAATCCAGCTTTATTATTGGATCTAGCTGAAGATGAAAATGTAGAATTAAGAAATTTTGCAATCAAAGCTGTAGAAGCTAATGTAATAAAGTTAGATGCTGATCAAAAAACATTTAAATGGGCTGCTAATGGCCGTAAGTTAATGACAGTACCTTTTGACGAAAACCCTTATTCAGCTATGGCTGCGTGGTTTAAAACAGATGAAGGAGTTGAAGTCTATAAATCTATAGATAAAAAACTTAAATAACAAGTGATTATAAATAAGGGTGGTTTTATCGCCACCCTTTTTTTTTAAAAATATTAAAATGGCAATAAACGTAAACACGGTATATACCACTGTATTAACTATACTTAATAAAGAGCAAAGAGGTTACTTAACTCCTTATGAGTTTAACAATATAGCTAATCAAGTTCAGTTACAAATCTTTGAAAAATTTTTTGAAGACTATAATCAGTATATACGTATGCCAAAAACAGATGTTGAATTTGCATCAAGAATGGATCACATTAGAGATGAATTTCAGATATTTGAAAAAACAGCTTTTGCTTCTAATGATCCAGCAGCAACTTCTAATGTTTATAACCAACCAACAGATCTATATAGATTTGGAACTGCTTTTTACACAAAAGCAATTGGCGCTCCAGAAATAGCTATAATGAGTAAAAGAGATTACAAAGAACAAACTTTATCTCCTCTTTTACAGCCTTCATTAAATTTTCCTATAGCTACATATCAACAAGATAAAATTACAGTATATCCAAGTTTAACTACTTTTTCTAATGAAGATGTAGAGTTTAATTATGTTAGAAGACCTGATCTAGCTAGATGGGGTTATTCTACAGGTGGATTTGGACAGTTTGTTTATGATCCAACAGTTTATAATCCTGCTCTTCTAAATAACACAGGTAGTTTGTTAAGTTCTATAAATCCTAACCTAACAAATGGTATAGCTCAACAAATTACTGTAACTCCAGGCGCGGTTAGTGATCCTGCAGTTACAATAACAACAGCAAACGCATTAGCTACTGGCTTACAGCTTTTATTAACAATAGAGGCTTCTGGAGGCATAACTGGACTTAATGTTGTTAATCAAGGAACTGGTTACAGTGTGGGAGATACAATAACTTTTGAAGCTTTAAATGCTACTCAAACATTTACAGCAACCCCTAGTGGAGGCACAGCAAGTGTTAATGCTGTCTGCAAACTGGCTAAGGCTAATTTTAACTCAGGCAGTACTTTTGGATCTACTGATTTTGAAATAAGTGATTCTATGCAAACTGAAGTTATTTTAGAAATATTAAAATATGCAGGAGTAGTAATAAGAGATCCTCAAATAATACAAGCTGCTTCTCAAGAGTTAGCACAAGACGAAGTAAATTCAAAAAGATAATAAATGGGACTAATAAAACAAACTAATGCTCAGTATTATGCTGGAGAGCAATTGTATTTTGGAGATGGAACAACTAGTCAAGTTTTAACTTGGCCTTCTACAATGGAAACTTTAATATGGGATGCTACTGTAGTTCCTTTAAGTTTACCTAATTTTACAGTATTTATAGATAATATTCAAATACCGCCCTTAGATTACACTAACCCATCCTCTCCTGTTTCTAACTATGACTTAGCTTCATCAATAACTAATGGAGTAAAAACACAAACAATAACTTTAAAAAACCAAGCAGGTTTAATTGCTACAGGTTCTGTAATATCAATTAGATTAATATTACAATCTGTGTGGGATAATTATAACAGCTATGCTTATACTAGTCTAAAAGATATTGTAAATAACTTTATTGTAGCTTACGTAGGTATGGACAAATTAATACCTAGATGTAAAAGATCAGATGTTGTTTTTCATGCTAAAAGAGGTTTGCAAGAGTTTTCTTTTGACACTTTAAAAAGTGTTAAATCTCAAGAATTAACAATACCACCTAGCTTATCTGTTGTTATACCTCAAGACTATGTTAATTATGTTCAACTTTCGTGGATAGATTCTTCTGGAGTTAAACACATTATATATCCAACTAGACTAACTAGTAATCCAGGTGAGTTACCTCTGCAAGATGGTTTTGGTATACCAACTCAAGATAATTATGGAGAAAATTTAGAAGCTAGACAGTCTATAACTAACGAAAGATGGAAAAATAATAACAACCTTAACATTACAGGGCAATTAACTGATCAAGTTTTTAACAATGCCGATGTATACGACTGGCAATGGTGGAAAATGGCTTATGGCCAAAGATATGGTTTGGAACCAGAAGTTTCTCAAAAAAACGGGTGGTTTACTATAGATGAAAGAGAAGGTAAGTTTAGTTTTTCTAGTGGTTTAGCCAATCAATTGATAATACTAGAATACATATCAGATGGATTAGCTTATGACATGGATTCTAAGATACCTAAGATGGCAGAAGAGGCGTTATATATGCATATAGCTTATTCTATATTAGCTGGAAGAGCTAACGTACAAGAATACATAGTTCAAAGGTTTAAAAAAGATAGAAGAGCACAGTTAAGAAATGCTAAAATAAGGTTAAGTGAAATTAAAATTGAAGAGTTTACTCAAGTTATGAGGAATAAATCTAAATGGATTAAACACTAAATATGGCTCAGACTAAAAATACTTTTATCAAGTCTAAAATGAATAGAGACTTAGACGAAAGACTTGTACCTAATGGCGAATACAGAGAGGCTTTAAATATACAAGTAAGTCAATCAGAAGACGCTGACGTTGGAACATTATCAACTGCTTTAGGAAATACTTTAATTACAGAATTTGGACTAGAAGACGACTGCAACGCTAAAATTATAGGAATGTATGCAGACGAAAAAGATAAAAATATATTCTTTTTTATAACTAATTTCATTGATACTTCTTCTACAGGTCTAAAAAATTATCCATCTTCACAAGTTATTAATCAGATTTGGGTTAGAAATATAGACTCTAATACCAACACTAAGCTTGTTGAAGGTCAGTTTTTAAATTTTTCTATAACACATGAGATTTTAAATATAGATTTATTAGACGATTTGTTATTCTGGACAGACAATAGAAATCAGCCAAGAAAAATAAACATAGCTAAAGCAAATCCATCGGCGTCGTTGAATCCTAGTTATTATACTAACGAAGATCAAATATGTGTTGCTAAGTATGCACCTTGTGATGTTATAAGTTTAATGAAGGACTATATAGTAAATTATTCAATAATTTCTGGAGGAGGCGGAACTGCTCCTAGTCCAGCGAACTACGTAGCTAATAATATATATAGTACAGTTTCTACTCTCACAAATGGAGGTGAAGGTTTAACTATAAAAGTATTGACAGTAACGTCTGGTAATATAACTTCTTTTGAAATAGTAAACCAAGGAAGTGGATATATAGATCAAGAAAATGTAAATGTGTCTCCTAGAACTGGATCAGCAAGAATTCAATTATCTATTGAGAATCAAAGCACTATGAAAAATAAGTGTGTTGAGTTTCTTCCAGATACTCTTACAGATGTAGTTGCCACAGGAGCTGGTTATAATATAACTTCAGGATCTTCTTTTCAAGGTAATTATACTATAGCTTTAGCCCCTTATGTAGGTTCATTGGTAAAAATAGAAAATGATTTAGGTCAAGATATAACCCCTAAGCTGGCTAGACTTACTAGTTTTGATAGTAGTCAGCCAGGAAATTTGCAAGCTACAATAACATGGCCATTTCCAGCAGCTTCCTCTCCTCAGTCCTTAAGTGTTCCTGATGGCGGTAAGTTAATATACGGATTAAATCCAGACTATGATAATCAATGGCCTGGAGATTGTGAGTATTTAAAAGATAAGTTTGTGAGGTTTTCTTATAGGTTTAAGTTTGATGATAACGAATACTCTACTATAGCACCATTTACACAAGCTTGTTTTATACCTGTTAATAATGGTTATTTTTTAAAAGAAGAAGTAGATACAGGAGTTATACAGTCTTTAGTTAAAACTGGAACAGGAACTAATTATACTGTAGGCCAAACAAGTGTTATAACTCAAGGCAGTAGTCAAACTGCTTATGCTGAAGTTATCAGTGCTAGTGGAGATGTTCGTATAATAAACGGGGGATCTGACTATATTAATGGTAATTCTGTTTCTGTTTCTTTCACTGGATCAGGAGCAAGCTATACAGCTAACACTATTAAAAAGGTATTTGACACTAATCAAGCTTTTGAGTCTACTGAAAATAAAATATTTGAAAACTTTGTAAATAATATTGATCTTCAAATACCTTGTCCTAGTTTTTTAAACTCTAATGGAAATACATGGAATAAAATACAAGAAAGCATGCATGTAGATTCTATAGAGATAATTTATAAAGATGATGCTGAAGATGTTTTAAAAGTTTTAGACTCAATTAACGCTACCGAATTAATTACAATTAATCAACCTTTTCTTAATTACCAATATCAATCAAGTTTACCTATAAAAACTTTAGAAGAACAAGAATTATTAAGGGTTAGTGACAAAGTTCCTTTAAGAGCTTTGACTCAAGAAGTTTCTGGTAATAGAATAATATATGGTAACTATGTAGATGGACACACAAGTAATGCTACATTAGACTATCAAGTGGCTAGTTCTGCTAAATTTCCTACTACTACTCCTTTTTTCTCTACATTAAAAAAAGAATATCAAAACCATACTTTAAAACAAAATAGAAATTACCAAGTAGGTGTAGTTCTTTCAGATAGATACGGTAGGCAATCCGATGTAGTTTTATCTGAAATAGAAAGCACTGTTACTGGCCTAGGGAGTGATACAATTTATGGTTCATCAACTACTTACCACCCTTATTACAGTAGTGATCCAGGATTACTACAATCAGGTGGTGGTGGAACTGCAGGAACGACTTGGCCTGGTGATAGTTTAAAAATACAATTTAACTCTCTAGTTCCTGAAAATAATGGATTATTAGGTTATCCTGGTCTTTTTGTAGGTATACAAGGGGCTAGTGTTTCTAATTTTTTTACAGGAGGCCCTTATTTAGACAGCGGGCGTTATCCTTTAAGCCCAGTAACAAATGCCGCTACAACTACAAGTGGATCTGGCATAGGTTTAACGGTAGATTACTGGACGACTAATGGACAGATGGGGCCTTACTCACCAGTTATAAACAACCCTGGCTTTGGATATGCTAACGGTGACACTATAACTATAACAAGCAATATTAATCCTACTCCAGGTAATTTTCAAGCGGCTACTTTTAGGATTCAAACAGAATTAGTGCCTAATTTAACAGGTTGGTACAGCTATAGAGTAGTTGTAAAACAACAAGAACAAGATTATTATAATGTTTATTTACCTGGAATACTTAATGGAAATATAGTTGATAATATTTCTAATAACGCAACTTCAGCTACTTTAAGTTTATATGGAGATAATATTAATAAAATACCAAAAGATTTAACAGATGTAGGTCCAACACAGACTTCATTTAGAACTTCAGAAGAAGAGTTAAGCTTAAGAGTGCAAAATTTTTTAAACAATACTGAAACTGTAAGTAGACAGTTTTATCCAGGAACAGAAACAGAAGATGTAGTTAGTTTGTCAGAGTTGAGTGATTTAGGCTTTGGTCTATCAAGAATTACACAAGCTATAGATGGATCTTATCCTAGCGCTGTCTCTACTATTGGCATTACTACGTTTAATGAAAGCGTTTCTAATGGTGCTAGTGTAACAATACAAGATGAAAATGGAAATACAGTTTATGGTACAGCATCTGGACTTTACGCTTTTAGCTATTTTAAATCAGCTAGCCCAGTAGCATCTGTAGTATTAAATAAGAAAATAACATTACCATCAGGGCCAGCGCCTTACACTATAACGTTTGGTTCGGCTGGTGTTATATATAATAGTTTTAATAATCCTTTGATAGGTTTTTTAAATACCTCTAAAAGTATTGGTGTTTCAGAAAAACAAGGATTTATACCATCTTTAGCTGTTTTTGAAACTTCCCCTGTAGTTTCACAGTTAAATATATTTTATGAAACAAGTACTTCTGGAACTATATCAGATTTAAATGATTTAATAGTGGCTGGTAGTCCTGCTGGAACATTCATTGCTACAGTTTCTAATATAGAAAGTGACGATACACTGTTTAATGAAACAAAAACAGGCTCTTATGACGTGACTAATTCTTTTACTCCTGTAGACTTTAGTGGTAACGTGATAGTTGATCCTGCTGCTAGTGGAGTTTTGGTTAGTGTTTTTGATGATGGTGGAAGTTCTAGAATAAATGAATTTCAGTTACAAAATAACAATGGAGTTTTTACTTTAAGAACTAATAGACCTACTGGTGTTGGTTACTATGTAGGATCTAGCAACAGGCTTATAACTTTTAATTGTACCGTGAAAGTAACAAGTAATGGCTCTAGTGTGTTTAAATCTTTTCAAATACAAGTAGGTAATTCTCAACCAACTTATGGACCTTCAAGATATGCACCTAATCCTCCAGGCGCATTAAATGGCACTAATTACACCAGCTATTTAAATGGTTATGGGCCAGGTCAAACTTTACCAGCCCCTTCAGGATTTCCAACACCTAATTTACCTCCATTAACAGCTAACCCAATTGATGGTCCACAGGTTTTTGGTCCTCTTGGTTTTTTTGCTACCTTTAACAATAGTAATGATTATGACCCAACAACTCCTGGTGGTGGTTATGGAACAAGATCTTACGCTCAGTTTGTTGCCTTTAACGGCAGTGGAGATAATTCAGCACCATTTCCAAATGCTTCATCTGCACAACCCGCTTTACTTAATCCAAATTCTTTAAGAACAAGAGAGGTAAGTTGGTTTTGTACGTCTTGGAAAATTGGTGAAAATACTGTTGCTAAAAACTTTAATCCAAATGATTTAGTAAATGTTGAGATAAATGGTGTTATAGAAAGCGTTAAGTATGGAGATATTGATGGAGATTTGCCAGATGTGCTTGTTCAAAATGAAGCAGCTAAAACTGAGCCGTATCAAATATATATAGGCGAAGATTATGCTGAACAACAATCCAATAGATTTGGAGGTATAACTGGTAGGACTGCTCAAACTCTTTCCATTGGAAATAATAATTCAGATTTCCAACTACTCGCTCAAGAGGGCGGATTAAAAATTGGAGCACAACCAGTGAACAGTTTTAAATGTAGTATTGGAGTTAGGACTTTATCTAGTGATATTAATGTCAATTCATTATCATATGATCCAGATGGAGATCCTAACCAACTACAGCAAGGTGCTGCTAATTTTTTGAACTTTTTTGGAAATAATAATAATTTTATGGGTGGTCACACTACTGCTGGCAATATAGATTCAGTACCGGTAAGCTCTATACCTATTGCTTCTTTTATTGAACGAATAGAGCATGTAATTACAATCCAAGCACACGATGGATCAAATTTAATAGGTGAACCAAACGTTATTAAAGTAATACAACAAGGAAATTAGTAGTAATAAGTTTTTAAAATAAGTGATAATAATATGGGAGCAGTTATAGAAGTAAAGTATTTTAACTCATTTTGGATGAAGCAAATTCAAGGTACAGTAACAAGCCCTGCTGAAAATAATCCAAAATGGCCTAGCTTAGAGTGGAATCCTTTTGGGTATCCTGAGTTTCCTTTAAATGCTGTTAATGATGCTGATAACTGGTATATAGAAGAAGCTAGAATAAAAGGTGGATATAATAATACTATAGTGTCTCAAGGTGTTAGAGCTTATTTAAATGAAAAAAATCCACAACAAGACATAAGAGAAGCATCTTTAATATATTCTGGAATATATAATAACAGAACTGAAATAAATAGAACAAATGTATTTAGTGTAGGCGAAGTCATAGAAACCGATTTAGACCCTATGGATGGTAGTGTGCAGAAAATATTTGCAGAAGACACTAATTTAACTATATTTCAAGAAAATAAAGTAACAAAAGCTTTAATAAATAAAAATGCAATATACTCTGGTACTCAAGGTTCTAAAGAAACTCCACAAGTGCCTGTAATAGGTCAAATTGTTCCTTACTTAGGCGTTTTTGGTATAGGTAAAAATCCAGAGTCTTTTAGTTATTATGGTTTTAGAAAATATTTTGTAGATCCAATTAGAGGATCTGTTATGAGGTTATCAAGAGACGGTTTAACTGAAATATCTAACTATGGTATGAAAGACTATTTTAGAGATACTTTAAACGATATTACTTCTGAAAGACAAGAAGCTTCGATTCCTTGGACAAAGGTATCACCTACATTACCATCTTTAGTAGAAAACATAACTTGGACGGGTGCCAATACTGGGGGAGTTTATGCTTCTTTAGAGGGTGGTCAAACTTCTGGTTCTGTATATACTTTTATAACTACAGGTACTACAGCCGTACTAAACCTAGCTTACAATCCACAAGGCGGTGGTGGTTCAGGTTCTGGTGGTAAAATACAAGTAACTATAAATAACACTGCATCACCACAAAATGGTGGAGCTCAAGGGGTTATTACTGATGGAGGTACCGGTTATGCTGTAGGAGATCAATTAATAGTAGTAGGAGACGGCATTCATTTCAGTGGTAATATAGAAGTTAGTTTAGGCACAGGTCAAATAAATTCTACTGTAAATAGTTTTTACATTTCTGCTGAAAGCAAATGTGTAGTTTTCACTGGAAGTAAGGTGTTTAATCTTGATTCTAACGGCTTAAAAATAAATACTGGAGCAACGGTTTCTCAAGTTGTTAAAATTAACGATCCTACTCTAGGTGATATATTAGAAGTTTTTACAAACATAACAGTCACGCCAACAGCTACAGGGTTTTTTGGTTATGATTTTAAGAGTAAAATAATAGGAGGATGGAACAATTACAACAGGTATTACATTGTTTCTATTCAGTCTAACCCTTCTTATTTAGTGACAAATGAAGGTTACGATACTTTATCTTATGATGAAAGCATAAATGGTTGGGTTTCTTTTTATAGTTACAAACCTGGTCACATGGCTAGTTTAAAGGGTTTATTTTTCTCAACACAATCAATTGGTTTTTACCAACACAATCTTGGTAGATATACCCAATATTACGGAATTGCTGTATCGCCTTATGTCAAAATGCTTATAAACGCAAATCCTTCCATAAAGAAAAATTTTCAAACTATAAATTATGAAGGAGATAATGGTTGGCAAATTTCAAGTATACGTTCTGACGCTACTAAGTTTAGCACCGCTGGAACCGCCAGAGTAGACATTGGAAATAGAATACTTAGTTATGAAGAAGGTGTTTATACCGGTTACGACGGTTTTCCTCAAAGAGCTGGTTTTGATAGAAAAGAAAATCTATATACAGCAAATTTAAATAACGCATCTTTATTTAATGCTGAAGAAGTTATCAGTGGCAATGTTTTAACAGGGTTAAAAGGTTATTTACTAGAAGCAACATTTACAACAGACTTAACAACAGATTTGTATGGACCTAAAGAGATATGGTCAGTAGGAACTACTTATGTTCAATCATCTTAAAAATAAAATATGATATTAGATATATTACAAACAATGACAATAGAGCCTAATATGGCTGTTCTTCCAGCATTAATAGTTGGTGGTATAGTGTTACAAGGTGTTATGGGTGCTGTAGCACTCGGAAAAGCTAATTCCATGAATGGAACTATTAGCGGCTTAGATCAAGACATTCAAGACTTAGTTAATAGTAGACAGGATATACCTGATTTATCAGAATCTTTAGAAGATATGTCGGGCTCATTAACTAATCCATATGCTAATTTAAGTGTAGCAACTAAAGCCGCTGAAATACAAATGCAACAAACTGATTTAGCTTTAGCAAATACTTTAGATACTATTGCTCAAGCTGGTTTAGGCGCTGGTGGAGCCACTGCTTTAGCAAGGGAAGCTTCAAGATCTAAAAATCAAATATCAGCAAGTATAGAACAACAAGAAGCTCAAAATGAAAAATTAAAAGCTCAAGGTAATATGCAATTACAACAACAGATATTAGCTGAAAAAGTTAGAATGCAAGAAGGTGATGTGGCTGCGCAGCAGTTTATGTATTCAGCACAAGAAACTAGAACTAATGCTGATTTAGACAGAGCTGCTGGATTATATGACAACGCGCTAGCTCAACAAGCTCAGTACAGAAGTGATGCTTATGGTGCATTTGGTAATATGGGTGGTAATTTAGTACAATACGGCGCTTTAGGCGGTTAATAATAAAAAATATATGGGAACTTATTCAAAACCAAGTTTAGTACTAGACACCAGCTTTGGAGCTTTTAATAAAGGTCTTCAAGCAGGTGTTGATAAAGCCGCTGCTACATTACAGGCCGAGAAAAAACAAGAAAAAGCTTTATTAGAGAAGCAGTTAAAAGCTCAAGAGTTACAACAAAAAGCAGATATAAAGTGGAGCATAAAGCAGTCTACGGCTTTAAATAAAAATTTACAAACTATTAATGGAGCAAATATAAACAATGTATCAAATGCTAATACTAGTTACATAGGAGGAAACGGAAATCCTATTGTAGGAGATAATATTGTAAAAATATATAATGATTTTGCTAAAACTTTACCACAAAATTTAACTGAAGATGAAATAAAAGATAAAGTAGAAGAAGCTGGTTTAGATTTTGATACATATAAAGAATCTACTGACGAAGTTGGTCCAGATCTTTCAGATCAGCTTGTTGACTATGTTAAAGGTCAATATGGTTTAATACCAAACTCGCCTCAAAATATAGAAGACACTAAACTTTACGATGAAACTCAAAAAAATATTGGAATATCAATGAGTGGTGGTTTAGAGCTTTTGGGTTTGCTTAAAGTAACTGGAGATAACTTAGTTGCTGATGGTTTTAATGGAGCTTTTAATCTTGATGGAACTGTCGTTAAGCCAAAGAAAGGTAGAAATAATACAATGTTATTATTTCCAAATGACCCTAATTATACTTTATTGACAAACACTGCTAGAGATTTAGCTTTAGGTACTAATAAAGGAAGATATAGTTATGGTGTCATAGGCAATGAAGCAGCTGTTATTGTTACTAGTCCAAATGGTGATAAAAACTACATAACTAAAGATATGCTTCAATCAGCAGCAAGTAAAACCGGTAACGGCTTTGTTTCTACTACTAGCTCAGATAATTTTGAAGCTTATGTAAAAGGTGTAAAAGGTTTTTTTACTAATGTTAACTTTAAAGGAGTAACTAATACTTTTACAAAAGAAATACCTGGAGAAACATCTGCTGATAAAGACATAAGAATTACAACAAGAGTTAAGGATATTGTTCAAAGTCAAGTTGAGCTTAGAAGAGCTTGTTATAATCACGTTGCTAACGCAGGTTTAGGTCAAAAAGGAAAAGGCCAAATAAATAATATAAGTGGACAAGCCAATTGGCAAATGCTAGGTGGACCTATAGAGGCTAAAGCTGGTGATAACAAACTTGATATTAATAATAATATTATTGGACAATATACACAAGCAGAAATAGACGAAAGTATACAATGGAAAGGAACGCCAGCTCAAGTAGAAAAAGCGGCTAATAAGTTATATGATTTAATGGCTGATAAATACTTGCCTAAAACAAACACAATATCAACAAATAGAAAAGAAATTAACAATGCAACTGGTAGAGTTACTGAGCAACGTGCAAATAACTTACTTGAAGATGGAATACAGTTTCCAGCTAGTGGATCAACTGTTGTTAATAGTATATTCGGTGCGCCAATAAATGCTAGTCCTACAGGAGACAGAAATATTGGTTTAAAGCAAATTCTTGAAAAAGAATCTAAATTAAATGAAAACAACTTTAAAGGAAAAGTAGATATTTTAAACATCGTAGGTGGTGGTGGTATTTATATTACTGGTAAAGATTTAAAGACTAGAGGAGGAGCAGAGATTATTGATCAAAATGGTAACCCTGTTTCTAGTACTATACCTGATTCTAGCATCTATGTTAGTAGCGGAAGTCAGTGGGTTAGAAAGCAAAATCTAGAAGGCCAAGATGCTTTTGTTAGGACTTTAGTATCAAGAGGAGCTTTTGGGACTAGAACAGAGGCTAATAGAGCTATGCAGATATATAAAGATGGACTAAACACTAACACGGCAACAACTCCAACAACAACATCAACAACATCAACAACATCAACAACAACAATACAACTACCAACTGGACAACCTGGACCATAAATATTTAATATGATTGACGAAGTATTTAGTGAAAATACACCAACTGAAGAAGTTGTTGAAGATATTTCTGTTAACTCAGAAGAACAAAACAATATTGAAGTTGAGACAGAAGAAGATATTATTGAAAAAGAACCTGTAAAATATAAATACAAAGGTGCTTCTTTTACCGCTGATCAAATACAGCAAGCTGCAGGTGTAGATAATTTAAGTGTAGATGATTATTTAAAAAGACACAAAGATATTATTAAAATATTACCTATAGAAGACGTTGACGTTAAAATATCTTTTGAAGACTTCAAGTTAAAGGAAGAAGAAGAAATAGTGCCTGAACTAAATTCTATGTATCCTAATTTTGTTTTTAAGCAAGTTGAACCAGGTAGTGATAGTTTTACTGTTATAAATAAAGAGACTGGAACAAATGAAACTATAAAGCTAGGAACTATATATAATACTAAGAATAGAAGAAGTAGTGGAGATGTTAGCATACCTACAGGCCAAGAAGGTTTAATAGAAGAAGATGCACTAAGTGAAAGTAAAAAAGCATACAATAGCTTTATTAACTTTATAAACGATAATCCTGAGTTTAACGAAGAGTCTAACTTAATATATAAAGCAACTGGCGAGGTTGGATTAGATGGTATTGAGTCAATAAAAATTGGCATATATGATGATCAACCAAAAATAAGACCAGTTGGTGAAAAACCAACAGGTGTTTTTTCAGGTCCTAATTTTAAAAAATCCAACAAAGAACAAGCTGTTAGTTTAGTAACAGAGTTAGATATATTACAAAAAGATGCCTTTAGAAACCCTTGGAAATATGGTATTGGTAATAAAAATACACCAGGCAAAGAAAAGTTTACTTTAACCGCAGAAAACCATGATCAAATTAAAGCAAAATTAATTGATGAGTTAAGAACTAATACTGAGATAGGTATATATAAAAGCTCTTTTGACAATATATATAATAACTTAATGGCAGAAAATAAAGTTTTTATAGAGCAAGAGTATGACGAAAATAGATCCATAAGTCTTTCAAGTATAGAAGTTGATGAAGATTTTAAAAGTAAAACAATAGGTAATTTTAATTCTAAATTAACACAGCAAGAATTAAAAAACCAAGAGCTAAGTATTAAGCAAGGTGATATATCAAAAGATATAAACATATTACAAGATAAAATTGATCAAGTTAATAAAAAAGAGTTAACAATTGAATATGATGAAGAAGCTAAAAAGAATGAATTAAAAGCTTTAGATTTACAGTTGTTTAATAAGCAAAGTAATTATCAAGTATTACAGCTTCAAAGAGAAGAGAATGCTACAACAACAACTACTATACCAGGTAGGTTTGGTGAGGACTTTGGTTCAGTAGAAGTTAAAACTACAGCCGGAGAATTAACTAAAAACTTTTTTAACGATAGAGGTTTTTCTGAAGCAAGTATAAATAAGTTGATCAACATAGCTGATGACGCACAATCTGGAATTGAAGATTCAATAAAATCAGAACAAGAGTCTAATCCTTTACTCACTCAAAGAGAAGCTATTGGTAGCATATTCAATAAAGAAATAATAAATTTACAGACACTGCGTAAGCAAGGAAGTGAGTCTAAAATAAAATTAAAAATTCCTTTAGACTTTAAAGGTGGTTTTACTACTTTAAAAAATAATCTTAGAACTGCTGGTATTAATGTTGATAAAAATGGTGAAGTAGAAATATCTTTACTAAAGTTAAGACAATTAGGAATAGATCAAAGAGATTTTGAAGGCTTTTTTGACGAAATGCTTGACATGGCTAGCAAGCAAGATGTTGAAGCTATTAAAATATATAATGAAGAATATGATGAAGTAGAAACTTTAGCCAATGCTTATTGGAGCATGTATGCTGGGAATGTAGATATATCAGCTATAGAGAAAGATGGATTTTTAAAGACTCTTGCAACCTCTACGTTTGTAAGTACTTTAGAAAAGTTTGGCTATAATGACAAAGAAGCTAAAAATATTGTATATTCAAAAGGAATGTCACCCCAAGACAGAATAGCTGCTATAAACTCAGCTATAGTAACAAGTGCTTATGAAGTAAAGTCATTGTCAGGTGTTGAAATAGAATTAACACCAGAGCAAAAAGAAGCTGTAAAAGTATCTGTAAGTAATCAAATAGCTCAAGGTATTGGTAGTTTCATTCCAGAAATGCCTTTACTAATGGGTGGTGGACAAGCTTTAAACGCTTTAGGTTGGAAAAAGTATTATAATGGCTTGAAAGGTATTAAAAAGTTTGTAATGGGTGCTATTGTTGAAGATATACAAATGCAAATAGCTCTAGATGCTGAGTACGGAACTGGTGCTGTTTTCTTTAGCGTTGGATCTTTTGGTAGAACAACAATAAAATGGGGTAAAAACTATAGAGCTCTTCAACCTGTTTTTCAAAAACTAATAGCATCTGGGCCATTAGGAGCTGTGTCTTCAGAAGTTGCAAGTGCAGTTACTGCTGTTTCTGCAAGTATAATGGGAGAGAAAAATTTTAAAACTTCAATAGAGGAGCTTTATGGAAATTTAGATGATGTTGAAGAAAGAATTATGGTTCAAACTGGTATATTTTCTGGATTTGGAGCTATGGGTCTTAAAGGAAACGACGTTATTTCTACAGGTAGAAAAATAAAATTAAGAGATAAGCTTAATAAAAGAATAGAAGATGTTAGAAGAGGACCGACTAGACTGATTAATGGAGAAAAAGAAGCTCCTGGATTACTAAGAGATTTTAAAGATCTTAGCCCTAAAGAAAAAGAACAAGTAGAAAACTTAACATCTGGTGTAAATGAGTTACAAAACTTAATACAATACGAAATAGCTTATGTAGAACTAACTCCACCAAGTAGAGAAAAGTTTGAAAGCACAAATCCTGAAACAGCAAAAGAATATAAAAAAGAAGTTGAAGCTTTTAAAAACAATCTTACAAAAAGATATGTAGATCCTTGGGTTAAGGGCATACAAGCATTTAGTCCAGATTTTAAAGGCGTAAACGTTGTGGTTGGTAGAGGAGCTAGATTTAGAAAAAATAATTTTAGAAAAAGTAAATCTACTGCTGAGTTTGATCCTAATACAAACACTATAACTATAGACATGGATCTTTATACGCCAGGAAAAGAAATACATGAGTTAACTCATTTACTTCAAAAAGAGTACTATAAGAAAAATCCAGCAGCGCTTGAAAATTTAGCAAAAGATGGTATGTCTCAATTTTATGATTACCAGTTTGGAGAGTTTAGTGGTAAAGAATTAGAACAAAGAATTATAGATAAATATAATATAAATACAAACACTCCAGAAGGTAGAAAACTACTAGCAGAAGAATATTTATCTTTCATGGGTGAGTATTTAAGTAGTCCAGAAGCTTATTATACAAATCCTGCTTTAGCTTCTAGTCTTTTAAATGAAATAAAGTTAGAAATTAAAGACATATTAATTCAAACTGGAGTAAAAAGTCCATTACCTAAAACAGCTAAAGATGTAGTTGAAAATATAGGTATATTAGCTAGGAAAGGAAATACAGGAAAAGGAGGAGCTGAAAGTCTTGTATCTGAGCTTTTAGGTTTTTCTGATAAAAGAGAAGATACTCCAGATGTTAATATAGATAACTTAAGTAATGCAGAAGCTAATAAAAAAGCTGATAGAGCTAATATTGAAAAAGAAATTAAATCTTCTTTAGATTTAGAAGGTACAGTAGTTAAGAAAACTACAAAAGAAATAGTTGAAGATAATAGAAAATTAAGAGCTGAAATACTTAAAAATCCAGACGGTAAACCAAATAGAAAACAAAGAGATCAAATAGTTAACAATAATAAAAATTTAATATATAGTATATTAAATAAATATGAAGCAATTACTGGGTTTAAATTGTCAAAAGATATAAAAGAAGAAGCTGCTTTTGAATTACAATTAAAACTTTATGAATACGCTGAAAGATATGACGCTAACAAAAACGATGTTGGTGCTTATTTAAATATGGGATTTACAAAACAAGTTGTAAATGCTTTGAATAAAATTAAGGCTTTTGATAGAGAAATTAGTGAGTCAGACTTAAATAAAGGAAATGAAGAATCAGGTAGTGCTTTAGAAAACCTTATTAATCAAACTTTTAGTACTAGCGGAGATGTTAGTTCTATACCGGAAAAATTTATTGATCCAGCCACGGGAAAACTCGATGTTACTAAAGTATTACTAGAACCAGAAAAGTCAGCTAGACTTTTAGATAATAGAATACAAGATTCAAATTTAATTATAGAAAGCTACAAAACAACTCCTGATCTGTCTAACATAAGTAAAGACTTTGGAGTTAAAGACGGTAAAATTAATAATGAAGACGGAACTTTTAAAGGCAAAACTTCAACTAGGTTGTCTCAGAAAGAAGTGACTTCTGCTCAGCAATATATAATAGACAATGCTGAAATGCTTTATCAACTTTTACCTGATGGCAAGACTACTAAAACAGCTAAAGAATCTTTAAAAGAAACTTCTACTGGCGTTCAAAAAGTTTTATTAGACGCTTTTTACAAACAAGGAGATAGGGTAAGTACAGGAGCAGGATTAAAAGGTCAAGAAAAACTACCATTTAATAGAAGTAAATTTCTAGAATATTTTGGTATAAAAGAAGATGGTTCTTTTGAAACTTTAAAAGAAAACGGAAAGATTGATCAAAGAATAAAAGCATTGATACATCAAGATGGAAAAGCTGTAACCAATGCTCAGATAAGAAAAATAAAAGACTTAACAGCTAATCAAATAGAAGATTTAAAATCTGGTAAATCTGAAACTTTAGCTTCTATAGATTTAAGTGGTGAGCAAGCTATAAATAAGTTAGTTGAAAAATTAAATAAAGGAGAAAAACTAACTGTTGAAGATAAGAAGTTGATGATAGCAGAGTACAAGCCTAACAATTTCATGACTCAGTTAATTTACAATTCTACTGAAGATCAATTGAGAATTATAGACAAGGAGATATATAGAACTAGAAACGAAGGACAAAATATTATAATTGATCAGCTTATAGCTAAAGAAAAAGGTCTAACTCCAGAGCAAATAGTTGAACAGGAGAAAGAATATATTTCTAGGTGGAATCAAAAACTTCCAATTATAGCAAAAGAATTTGGTATAAAAGATTTAAAAATTCCGGTTATGAGGAACATAACTAGTTTAAATAACGGCCAAAGAACTATTAAAAGTTTTAGTAAAATTCTTAAAAAGTTTCCTGAATTATTAGAAAATGATAATTTTTCAAAATATGTAAGAAACACTTTTGGAGAGGGAGCATTGAAAACTTTTGGACTTAAAGAATACAAAAAAAGTAATGGTGAAACATTATCTACTTTTGGCAAGGAAGAGTTTAAAGAAACTTTTAAAGATGCTAAAGGTGAAGGTAAAGCTTTAGATTTTATGAAAGAAGTTTACCAACCATCATATGGTAAAAGCGGTTTAATTGGTAAGTGGGAAAAAGAAATAGATATTGCTAAAAAGAAATTTCCAAATTGGGAGACAACTGGTAAAAATGAATATGAAGCATATTTAGTTGGCAAAGGAAGAGACTTTTTAAGTAATCCTAATATGAAAGTTGATGGCAAGTTTCCACCAGATGCTTACGAAAGAACAATGGCTGCTAATAGAAAAGCTATAGAATACACCTATGAAAAACTAGCTGAAGTTTATAGAGAAGCACCTACTAAAGAAACTTTAGAAGATATAATATCTTTTCTTCAAATACAAACTAATCAAGGAACTGGTATATTAAAAGGTCTTGCTCCAGTAGAATTTTTATCAACAGTAGGTGAAGCAGTAGTGCCAGGCGGTAAAAAGTTTTACAATGAACATAATAAAGATCTTTTTATATACAACAATGAATTTATTAGTTTATTAGCTAAATCTGGAAAATTAAAACCTGTAAAAGACAAGAAAACAGGCGAGTTAGTCACAAATCCAAAATTGCTAAACGGTATAAATAAAATAGTTAATTCAATATCTCAATCTTTAACTAGTACATTTCAAGCATCACAAAAAGACAAAAAAGGCAATCCACTAGATCCTCTTAATCCAGGAAGTAGAGGTGCTGGAGCTAGTATATTTCCAGGTTATGGAAATAAAAAGTATGAAACTCTATTTACTGGTTATTTAACTAGAAAACAAGCTCCATTTACTTTAGACTTAACAGCTTCAAAACCTGAACCTGGAAAAGTTGTTTCAGTAGCTGATTCATTTATAAAAGAATTAGGTAAGAAAAATGTTTTATCTGCTTTAAATAATTATGCAAAAAATGGAGAATTAAATACCGCTGGTTATGAGTTAAAAAGAGTTGTTGAAAACAGAGAAACAGTTAAAGAAGTTGAGGTAAATAATAAAGATGTTGTTGAAGAGGCTGGTATGGGTAGTGAAAAAGATACTACAGCCAATGAATCAACAAAAGAGATAAACGAAACAACAGGTGAAGCTCCATTAAAGAGAAGAGATGAAACTCAAAAAGTAGCTTTAATTCAAAAAGAAGTTAAGTCAACAGATATTGTAGACATAGAAAAAGATCTTCCCAAAGAATACAAAATGGAAGAAGAAATATATGGAGTAGAGGTTAAAGGTAAAAAAGGCTATGGCTTTGACTTTGACGATACATTATCTAAAACAGATAGCAAAGTATATGCAACATCGCCTGAATTTAAAGACATAGAAATAACTTTTGATAAAAAAGGTATGCCAACTAAAGAAACTTTAGATTTAGTAAAAGAAGGTAAAATACAAGAGCTAGACGCTGGGGAATGGGCTGAGAGAGGCGAGAAGATGGCAGAGGATGGTTTTAACATAAAGTTTGATAATTTTGACGCTGTTGTTGATCCTAAACCAGGTCCTTTGTTAGAAATGGCTAAAAGAGTTTTAAAGAAAAGAGGCAAAGAAGATGCTTATATTATAACAGCAAGAGATAGAAAAGCTCAAAGAGCTATTTTTGAATATCTAAAAGAACAAGGTGTTGAATTTAAGTTTGATAATATATATGCTTTAGGTAATTCAAGCGGAAAAGCTAAAGCTGATTTATTAGTTAAATTAATTGGAGAGAAAAATTACAATGATATATTTTTTGGTGATGACGCAACAAATGTAGTTACTGAAGTTAAAAAAGTATTAGATCTTGTAGATATTAAGTCAACTGTTCAGCAAGTAAGATCTTCTCTAGATTTATCTGACGAGTTTAATAAAAACTTAGAAGAATCTTCTGGTATTGGTCGTGAAAAAGTTTATTCACCTGTTAAAGCTAAACTAGTAGGTGCTACAAAAAAAAGACAAAGGTTTTTTATACCTTCATCTGCTGAAGATTTTACTGGTCTACTATATACTACTTTAGGAAAAGGTAAACAAGGTGAAGCTCACATGGCTTTTTATCAAAAAAACTTATTAGATACTTATAATAGAGGCGTAGAAAATTTGGCAAAAGATAGAGTGAATTTATTTGCAGATTTTAAAGCTTTAAAAAAGCAATTGGGCGTACCAAAAGATTTAAAATTAACAACCGAAAGTGGTTTTACAAACGAGCAAGCTGTAAGAGCTTATTTATTTAATCAAACAGGTAAGGTAATACCTGGGTTGTCTGTGTCTGATTTTACAGTATTAAATAACATTGTAGAGAATAATCCAAAACTTCAAGCTTTTGCAGATCAAATACTAGAAATAACAAAAGGCGATGGATATTCAACTCCTGGTAAAGATTGGCAGTTTGGTAATATATCAACTGATTTAATGCAACTTTTACAAACAGAAAAAAGAAGTAAGTACTTAGAAGAATGGACCGCAAACAAAGATGCTATATTTTCACCAGATAATTTAAATAAATTAGAAGCTGCTTACGGTCCTAAATATAGAGAAGCATTGGAAAATAGCTTAACTAGGATGCAGTCAGGTAGTAATAGAACTGAAGGAGGCAATAAATTAGTAAACAACTTATTAAATTATTTAAATCAATCTACTGCAGTAACTATGTTTGGTAATATAAGATCAGCTGCGCTTCAAGCTACGCTATCTTCTACTAACTATATTAATCAAAGTTTTAATAATCCTCTTAAAGCTGCAAAAGCTTTCGCTAATCAACCACAGTATTGGAAAGATGTTACTATGCTATTAGGTTCTGATTATTTAGTTGATAGGCGTAATGGTCTTAAGCTTAATATAGCAGAGTCTGAAATATCTGCTGCTGTTAAAGGCGAAAAAAACAAATATAAAGCTGCTTTAAACTACATATTAGAAAAAGGATATTTACCTACTAAATATGCTGATAGCTTTGCTATAGCTTCTGGAGGCGCTTTGTTTTATAGGAATAGAATTAATGATTTAATGAAGAACGGGATAGTAGATTCACCAACAGATCCTAGAAAATATACTTTAAAAGAAGCACAAGCTCAAGCATTAAAAGAGTGGAGAGATACTTCTGAAACTAATCAACAATCTTCTGATCCAGTAAAAATATCTCAACAACAAAGTGGAGACTTAGGTAGAGTTGTATTACAGTACGTTAATACTCCAATGCAATATGCTCGTATTCAAAAAAGAGATGTTCAGGATATAGCTAATAAAAGAGCTATGCCAGGTAAAACTTTAGCTGAAAGTAATAGAATAAGAGTTGGAAGAATAGCTTATTATGGCTTTTTACAAAACATGATATTTAACGGCTTGCAACAAGCGACTTTTTCAATACTAGCTGGAGATCCTGAAGATTTAACTGAAAAACAAGAAAAGAAATTAGTTAAAACAGTAAATGGTATGTTAGACTCTAGTTTAAGAGGCTTAGGTTTAGCTGGAGTTAGTGTTCAGGTCATTAAAAACTTAGGTATAGATATATACGATAGATCAAAAAAAGATAGACCAGAATATTCAGAGTCTTATAAAAAGTTATTAGATTTTTCTCCATCTATAAAAAGAAAACTAATGGGAGTTCAATCAGCTGCTTATCCATTTGATAGTAAAAAAGCTAGAGAAGAAGTTTTTGAAATGGGTCCTTATAACCCAGCTAATCCAGCTTATGAGTCTATGGCAAAGGTAATTACTGCGGCAACAAATCTTCCTTTAGACAGATTATATAGAAAAGTAGAAAACTTAAAAGACGCTGCGGCTGATGATGCTGACGCTTGGCAATCTGTAGCTATGGTAATGGGTTGGCCAAAATGGCAATTAGAAGATGCAGATAACGTAGAAATACCAAAACGAAGACCTTTAAAAATAAAATCAGGTTTTAGTGGAAGTAAAAAGAAAAAGAAGATTATAGTTAGAAACTAAGGAACAATTAACAAACTGGGCACCATACCCAAAGTTCCTGTAACCAAAAAAGGGGAGGTCATTACGACTTCCCCTTTTTATATTTTAACTGTTACAGTATTCACAAATACCGCCTAGACATAGTCCGCACATATCATTTTATTTTAAAATTTATAACTAATTCCTACAGCTACAAAAAATCCTCCACTAGCTATTGCTAATGTATTAGGATTTAAATTAAACTGTGGTGCGTGTGGATGCCACAACATATATGAAGTCCCAGCTGTCATTAAACTAAGACCTCCAATTAGAGCTAATCGTTTCATTTTATTTCACAATTATCACCTGCACAAGCTAATTCTCCCGCAAGATCAGTTTCATCTTCTGTTTCCACAATATTACTAAGATCAATATCTTTTAAATGTTTCATAGCCATATCATAGTGTACTTTACTTATATCTTCAAATGGTGCTTGAGTGTATGTACCACCATCATAAGGTAATACAGATAAGCCATTATAATGATCTCTATTCTCCCACATCCACTTACCTGCTTGATCCCATTCTTCTTGTTTTAAACTAACTGTAGCTGAAACATTGTGAGTGTTAGATCCCTTTCTGTGACCAGGCTTAACCCACTCAGTAGCTACTTTCTTTATTCTTTCAAGTAAGTCAAATGGTGATTCATGTCTTAATATAGAATCTTCAGGTGCTTTTTGTGGTATACTAATAACAGCTGTATCATGAGGTCTAAAAAATTCATCTTCAACTAATTTAGGATGGTTTTTAATTAGATATTTATACATTGATTCATTTTTACCAACTCTGATCCTACGCGTATAATAATCATTATGCCATGCATGAATACCAGATGAAGTTCCTAATGCCAGAGATGTTGTCCCAGCAGGCTTTACGGTCGTGCATCTTGCAGCTGGATTAATACCAATTGCTTTAGCTGTTTTTGTATTCTCTCTTTTTACTATATTTGCAGCGGCCTTCATATCCAACGGCAGCACAGCGGCACTCGCGATCCCTGTCATTGACACACCGATAAGGGCGTCCTTCTCTGTCGTATCTTTCCATATATCTCTTAAGTAATGAAAGTCAGTATAGCCAGCTTGTAATGTACCTATGAAACTAGCATGTTTAACTCTATCATTTAAATCTTCTTGTGACTTAATATCACTAGCATTAACTTCACATAAGTTACAAAACTGAAAAGGTCTTAATGCTATTTCACAACAAGGGTTTGTACCCCAGTCTTTATCATTGTTAAGATAAATACCTGGCTCACCTGATCCTGATAGCTCAACACGCTTCCATAAATCCATAAAAAACTCTTTAGTTACTTTATGTCTCATAAGAACAGCTGAGTTATTAGCTCTACCTCTTTGTGGATTAGTCTCCCACCAAGTTCCTGATTTACAACTTATCATCTCGCTATCTTCTGCAGAAAACAAGCTAATTAAAGCAGCTCTACGTATACCACCTGCTAAAACTGAATCAGCTATATGACAAACTATATCGTGAGCTTCAACAGTTGTTAATGGTGTTCCATCATCTTTAGCATCGAATATACCTTTAATTTTTAGTATACACTCTTTTAATGGTTGAGGACCTGGTGCTTTACCACCTGATGTAACTAGCTGTGCGCCTTTAGCTCTAATATCTGAGTAGTCAAACTCTACAGTAGAACTTCTTTTATCACCCATGTAAGACTTCATAAGAACTTTAATGGCATCAGCCCAGCCTTCAATACTATCACCAATTAAAAACCTTCTAGTTCTTTTAGAATAAGGTTTACTAACCGGTGGCATTTTACTTACGTGATGGTTTTGCACAGAGTATCCAACACCTGTTCCTCCAAGAAGTAAGAACATTGTTTCGTGAAAACTATCAATGTGATCAATTGGTAGATAAGCGCAATTATACACGCGATTAGGACTAATTTCAATCGGTTTACCTCCGAATTGTAGCGAACGCATGCTTGGTAAAATCTTTTTATCATATACTAGTTTATAAGCTTCATTTATTCTTTCTGCAAGCTCTGGATATTTTTTAATATGCATAGCTTTATTTCTATCTACTAGTTCTACCCAAGTTTCTCTACGATTTAATTCAGGAACAAACTTAGCATATTTCATATAGACGGTTATATCACTTAGTATTTTGTTGCTTAACTCCATCTTTATTTTCTTTATTTGTTATTTCTTTTTTCAGAAACTCTATGGCTTTATCATAGCCAGGCATAAGCTTTAAAGTCTCTAGTGTTCCAATTGCTAAATCATTTAGCTGTGTTTGGTCATTTAGTATATGTTGAACTACATTAGTCAACGCTTTTATTTTATTCTGCATCTCTAGCAGAGTACTTTCTTTCATATTCTATTAACTCTTTATATTTTAAATATCCTTTAGACGCTATACTCCAATCAATAAACTTTTGCAATTGTCGTTCAGCGTATTTTCTTCTAGCTAAATCTTTCTTTTCGAAAGAATTAAGTTCACGGTTTCTTCGCATTCCTTTTGATTTTGAGGTTTGTATAACGTAACGTTCGGTAAGTGTTTATGTACATAAGCTTTAAATAACTTCCAACGTATGGGAAAAGATTCATTAGGACGTCCTTTACATTCAATAATAAAATTATCTCCCACAAAATCTGGAGTATACTTAATATTAAGTATTTTTTTATTACCTCTATTGCGGTACTCTCCTTTACCGTTTCCTTGTCTTTCATATGCTTCTTGTTCAAAGTTAAAAGAAGGGACAAGCTCGTAAGTTTGTCCCTCATATTGTGACTTTATCTTAGCTTTTTTAAGTGCTATGTACATGTGTTTCTCTAGTCCTGACTGGAATTTAATTCCATCGTGTTCAACCTTCTTTGATCTTACTGGACCTTTCTTTCGTTTAAACCGGCGCGACATGGTCGTCCCAATCTAGTTGCGCTGCATTAGAAGGATGTGGTGGTCTAAAGCTAGCTTTGTTAGCTTCAGTAATAGCTTTGTCAGCTATTTTATCACTAAGCTCTTCTTTAGCTGCCTGAATATAAAGAATAGCATCCATAAGTTCTTCTTGTACATCATTAAGATAACCAGCTAGATCTTTATGTTTACCAGTTCTTTCATCGTGTAGCGTTCTGCCATACTTAGCATAGCCAACATCTGACCTTGTAACGAACTTATCACAGACTCTTTCTACGACAGGGTCTCTGAATAATATAGTTTTACTTTTCATCTTTAACAAATGTTCCGTTAACCATTTTACCAGTACGTTTAGATATTACTTTGTATGCTTCGTCTATACACTTTTCAATTGTTGTACCACCAAGATGAGCCATATTAGTTAGTACAACTACCATATCACCTATAGCATCTGCAAACTCTGCATCATCTTTTTTAAGTATAGCTTGAGCTAATTCACCAGTTTCTTCTACTAGTTTAGCAAACTGAGTTTTAGTATCACCTTTAGTATAAAGACCTCTTTCACCTGCCCAGTCTCTTATCTTCTGAAATCTTTCACTTTCTGAATTATCATATCTCCAATTGCCATTGCCATTAGCTCTAGTAGTTAGAGTATCTAGGTAAGCTTGGTAAGCATCTTTACCAAATGGAAATCTTTCAGCTTCTGTAGCGTGATCTTTAACTTGAAAGTATTTAGCAAATGCTTTATTATATATATAACATCTCTCCATTGTATACTGAGATGTTGTTACATTGTTTAATATCCACTGTATAGTGTCCATATTAATTTCAAATGTACCGTGTGTTGTTTCCCACGTTTTACCCATATTATCCATTAATCTACCTTTAAGTTTAGATTCTGGACAAGGGAACGTAGAAGTCTGCTCTGTCGCGTTTATGTGCATTGTATTAGATTTTATTTTATTAATATATAGATCTTTATATTTTTGTCTGTCAACTCGATAGCCATAAGACTGTTGAAGTTCTAACTCGCGGTCAGATATATAATCTATATCTGTACTTTGTTCTAGAACTTCTACTTCGTCTAAGCTGTAACCTTGTTGGTCTACGACTCTAGATATAAGATCACGTGTAACACCTATTTTTTTACCCGGTATATGGTATAAATAATAATTTATTTTATCCATATGTTCTAGCTCTTGATGTTAATGTATTTTGTTCTGGTATTTGATCTTCATATAAATGAAGATTATGTGCAAAATGATAGTATGTACCTATTTCATATCCTGTTCTTTTAGACACTAACTCTTGCAGTTTACTGAAACAATACTGATCAATACAAAAACCGAACCAGAGATCATTAGATCGCATCGTAACGCACATATTAAGTTTGTTATTTACAACTGTAAACTGTATTGCGTATGTGCAAGGCGTATCATATTTATAATTAGATATTTCTTTGCCATCATATATAGATACCGCAGCTTGTCTAGTGTTAGGATTATTCTTTAACATAGCTACAACCCTGTCTAATTGATAGCCTCTTTCCCATTGTGCACCATAGTTAGAATTAACCTTACCATTTTCATCAGCCATCTTCTGCCATATCTGAGGTATCTTACCATATATACTACCAAGAGTATCTATTGTAGGCTCACCAGATAAATACCATTGCCATTCAGCTTCAGCATATTCAACGTTAAAGTTTCTAGCTTCATTAGTTATCATGCGATCTAAAGGATTTTCAATAGTAAAACCCTGGTTGAACATTGCCATTGTGTTGTCAAACTTTGTACCTTCATATGGTATTACACCATAGTAAAAGTTAAAAGCTTCATTTGCGTTTTTAAATTTATATTGTATCATATATTTATTATCCCTTACCTTTCGTATTTAGTTTGTAATAATGTCTATACATTTCAAATAACTTAGGTAGTATTTCATGTTTTTTATATTCGCCTGGGCTAATCATCTCTTTGTTATTAGCTACAATCCTTAGTTTCCATTGTTGATTTTTAAAACCTTCAGCAGCTGCTAGCATACCTATTTTTATTCCGTGGTTTATACACCAACTATATGCAGCTTCGTCTTCCTTAGTTCTCTTATATGGATCAGGTTGTACACATTTATCAACTAGTCCCAAGGCATTTTCTCATCTAAGTCAGGCATCTCGTGTGGAACAAAGCAACCAGACTTTGGCTCCCAAGTAAAATAGGCTTCAGCTCCGTTCTCACCTAAGTTTTGAAACTTACATTTCAATACCTTAACTTTTGTGGTTTTGTTTTCGTAGTCTCTATGAACTAACAAGCCGTGGTAACTAGCATCATACCATTCACCGCCGCCTTTTATATTATACATCGTTGGCTCTTCAATCTTGCCGTCTTGTGTCTTGTACATTTTAGTTGGATGTGCAACTATAAATACTAACACATCATACTTCTTGGCAAACGTTTCGATCTTAGTTAAATATTCCATTGTGTAACGATTGATGTCCTCTGTCTTACAATCAATGTCTCTAACTTTATTAAATGGATCTATAACTAGGCATTTAATACCTTTACGTTTAACTAGCTCAGCACCTTTACGTAATACAGACTCTAAAGTATAACGCTCCATGTCAATAAAGAAAAAGTTATCATTAACATGATTAGCCACTTGATTCCATTTGTCTCCACCAATATGACCTTTGTTAGGCATGTCACCCCATACTTTACGCATAAGCTTATGTGCATGTAAAAATGTAGGAGCATTTTCAGGAGATGCAAATGCTGTCTTCCATTCATACTCTCTGTTATAACCTACAACCATTTGATCTACAAAGTCTGACTTACCTGAACTAGGTATACCTGTTACAGTTATAAACTGTTTAGTATAAGTAGAAAAGATATTATCAAAGTTTGGTAGACCAATTTGAAAACCACGTTTAAAACCATTACGAACAAAGTCTGTAACTTCATCTTCAATGTCTTTAAATGTTGTAACGTTTTCTAATGGCACAGGTCTTGCATCTAATACCCTAGACTTGAGCTCTGATGCATTATATTTAATTAGATATTCATTTGCATCTTTACAGTCATCAAACGACGCTAGATAACAAACCTCAGCACCAAGACGTCTTACAAGCTCTGTTTGCAAGGCTAAGCCTGGTGGATCATTATCAACCGCAATGATTATCTTTTCTTTATCATCAAAGTAATCAATACAATTATCTAAGTAATCTAAGTTATTGCTATTTAATGTAGCACCATTAGGTACTGATATAGCATTTGTAATACCAGCTTCATGTAATGCTAATACATCCATTTCGCCTTCAACTATAATACATGTATCATGGCCTACAGTATTGTCTATATTGTAAAATACTTTTTCAGCTCCTTTATATAGCTTAAAGTTTTTACGTGCATCTCTATATTTAACATTTGTAAGTATTCCACCTACAAAATAATTAAATTGAATTGTATTCTCGGGTTTACCGGTCTGTGGCATAAATTCTTGACCAACACTTACTTCAACATCTTTTAATGTTTGTTCAGATATACCTCTTGTTTTAAACCACTCTATGATCTTATTATCTAAGTTTCCAACAGTAGTTTTTTCAGGTACTACATAGTCACGTTCAGCTTTACCTTTACGTTTAAATGTATGTAGTTGATAAGACTTATCACAGTTATGGCAAGTACCGATACCACGTTCCCAATCATAAGAAGAGCATTTAGCTTTCTTATTCTCAGGTTTCCTAGAAGACGAACACAGGGGACAAATCCCCTGCGTTTTACCTACTTCTAAGCCGTGCTGATTAAAAGACTCAATTAAGAATCCGTTTATTTCTTTATCTTCGACTTGCATTTATTTTATTTAATTAAAATGGTAAA
>WLWE01000234.1_pt1 | contig 51417 bp, 52 predicted proteins | sample 6718301 | NCBI WGS metagenome assembly WLWE01 (sample SAMN12718691, study PRJNA515312) | sponge metagenome | isolation source: marine sponge | host: Mycale hentscheli | place: New Zealand: South Island, Marlborough, Capsize Point | collected 2003-05-01
ATCTTGTTTTTCTTCTATTCTATTTAAATGCTGTATAATTTCATCATTTACATCTTTTTTTTTCAACTTCTCTAAGAATGAATTAGTTTTCTTGGGTTTTTCTTCAACTTCAAAACGTACTCGTCTTTCTTTTGCTTGTACATTTACTACGTCGGGTTCTATTTTAACATTGGAGGTTTTATCGATTTTTAAATGTTTTGACGAAGAAGTTTCTTCAGCTTTTAACCACTGTGTGGCACTGTTGCTATTTTGAACTTGTTGTGCCATTATTTTTTTTAATTCTAATTCTCTTTGTTGTAACGTATCGTCTACCATTCTAGCATCTATAGGTGATTCTTCTGTTTTATCAGAAAAATCGATTTCTTTTGGCTTCTCTCCATTTATCAACTTATTAAAGTTGTCTTGTTGACTTTTTAATCGATTTTCAAATACCTTTGCCTTAGATAATGTTGGTTTTTTTGGTTGTTGTTTATTGGTAGAAGGTGGTGGTATTTCAGCTGCGAATTGTTTAATAATTTCTTTATTCATTGTCATTAAATTATTATTAAATTTAAAGCGATTTCTATGTATTTCATTTACGCGATATTCTAATACTGCTTGAAATTTCTTTGGGTCTTTTTTTTGATTAGGATGTTTAGATAATAAATTCCACAATAAACCTTTATTATCATTTGAATTGACTGACATATATAATATTAAAATTCAAAAACTTTAATATTTTATCGTTTATTAAAATAAATACTTCTTAATTTGCGCATATATTTATCAGTTACTCTTTTGTTAAAGTATTCTATCTTTTTACCCTCCAATAATGAAATAACAAAAAATAATGAATACATTCCGCATTCAGTAGATAAATATTGATGGCGTCTGGTTGTTTGATGAAATTTGTATTTCTCTCCTAAATGTCGTCCTTGTTTTCTGACCATTCTAACAAATTTCATTAATCGGGTAGGTATTTTATCGCCATAACTATCGAAATAATAAATTTGTTTTTTTCTTAGATTAATAAACATAGCTACCCAATGCGAACCTTCTTTATAATGCGGGTCTAAGTTAAAAATTAATCCAACTTTTGTTATACCTTTACTTTTCAAATCAATCAATGAAAAATTACAAATTTCTTCCCAAACACATTCGTTGTGTAGTTTACGAGTATCATAATCTATAGGAGACGGACCTAAAAATCTGAAATGTTTATATTTGTTTTCGTATTGTTTCATAAGTTGTTCTATTTCAATAGAAGTTAACCAAGTATTAGGTTTATTTTTCCATTCTTTGGGTTGTTTAGGGGAGAAATTTTGTAAATAAAAGTTGGATGGTAAATCATTTTTAATCATTTTATCTCGTAACCAACAAGATTCTTTATGACAAGTTTTATTCATATTTTTCTTTAAATGTTGCCATATATCTTTTGGGTCATTGCTATTAATTGTAACGTCTGGGTGTCTGGCATTCCAAATATTTTTTAAATTGTGTAAAGACCTTTTACTATAACAAGTAAAAGACAGTGAATCTTCTTCTGTTTTAGGTGCGCATTTTTCAGTTTTAAATTTGGTTTTACGATGGTGATTCTTATGTGTTTTATGTTTTTTATAATGATGGTGTTTATGACGTTTTTTTGTTCTACGTGTCATATTAAATATTATTGATATTTTTCTTTTTCAAACCTTTTTCACGGAATTTTGGGTCTTTTAAATTAAATTTTTTTTGTTTAGGTATAATTAGTGGTTTGGTAGTTCTATTTGTTTTAATTTTAATATGGTCAGTAATCTTTGGTCGATGAGGTTTTTTTTGACGACACATTAAAGTATTGGTTTCTTTAATATTAAATGCTTGTTTGGAAGAGTTTTTTTCTTGTTTGACATCCTTTAGTTCACCCTGTATTAATTCCATTTTATCCATAAATTTAAAATGGTCTATACACACTTGAGCATAGTGCTCAAACGCTTTATTGACTTTTGTATTAACTTTCTCTCCACGAAGCATGTCTTTAGTCTGTTTAAAGATGCGTTTTTTATAAAACTCTAAATCTTTCTTAGATAAAAACGAACCTTCTTTTTGTTTCATAATTTTATTCATTTCAAACGGATTTGTTAAATATTGTAAATCAATTAAATTCAAAGAAACATCCATTATATAAATTTTAGCAAAATTTAATTTATATTTAACGCGTTTAATTAAAAATAAAATTATATAGCATAATGAAACTTTCTGTAGATAGTAAACAAAGAGTTACTACAACGTGTTTAATGTTTTTAGAATTTTACAAGATTCTAATGGCTACATTTTTGGTATTGTTCGTTCCTCAAAAATGCGATGAGGAGGTTTGTACTATTACACAAAATTATTATAAAAGGGACCCGGTACATTTTGCGGCGCTGTTAAGTAATTTTATAACATTTGTATCTGTTTTATACTTTTACTACGTAGAATTAAAGAGAGAAAATTGGTGTATTAAGTATTTGGATATAGATTTAACAAAACCCAATAATTATTTGGACGATGAAATAGAAGCTTACCCTGAATACAAAAAACAAATGAATCAGTTAAATAAAAAATACCTTAAATCAATGTATGTTTCATCAACTCTTTTGGTGGTAAATTTTGGCATTTCAGGAACAGCTATTGGGTTTGATTATGTGGGAACAAATACAATAACAACTATGGTAAGTTTCTTATTACTAATATCTAGTAAATTATACAGTGCTTATATAACGGGCACAGATTCGGTTAAAAAAGAAAGAGCATTGAGTGCGTATATGAAAACAGCTAAAACATATAATACGGTTGATGAAGATTTTAAAATTACTGAGACACCTACTACTACTGAAAATATAATTATTTCAGTAGAAGAAAAAACAAATTAGTTTTTAAGATTTTTAACTTGAATACGTGTGAAATTATTAAATCTATCTTTACCTAAATTACACATATTAGGATTAAAAGGTGCGAATTTTTCTTGCTTAAATAACAAATTATTTGTCATTTTGGTTGTTTCAATTGGTGGTGTAAGATATGTAGTATTATACATGTCACTTCGTGATCCTGGAATAAATTTAGATTGAGGGCATTCCTGCAGTGGAAAGATAATATTCTTTAAAGCGGATTCTGTGTCTACTTTTGCTTGGTATCCATTAAATGGTAAAGCCTGACTACTTCCTGCGAACATATGTCTAGTATTATAAATAGGTCTTCGTTCGCATTTTGTGTATGAAGGCATTCGACAGTCTAAAATTGGAAAGACTTTAAATTTTGTATCTACAGGTCTTGTTTCATAATTCATCTGCAATGGTACTCCAGGTACATTGCGCTCATACATTCTATTACTTAATTGTAATGTTCTATATTGATTACAATAATATACTCCTTGAACAGCATTACTCATTATATTAATAGGATAGAATAATTATTTCAAAATACCTAAAGATAATCTGGGAGAAGTATAATACAATGTGTGGAATCTTTGCTGTATTATCTAGTGATATTAAAGACAACGGTGATTTTGAAAAACAAAACTTCCACAAAGGTAAAAATCGAGGACCTGAAAATTCTGTTTTTAAAAAAGTAAATGACAAAACACTTTTTGGATTTCATCGTCTAGCTATTAACGGGTATTCTAACCCTGAATCCGAACAACCTATAGAGTTAGAGAATTGTGTTTTAATCTGTAATGGAGAGATTTACAATTGGAAATATTTACATCGTTCGCTTAATATTCCTACAAAAACGGGTTCTGATTGTGAAATTATTATTCATTTATATAAAAAATTTGGAATTGAATATACAGTAAATATGCTAGATGGTGTATTTGCATTTCTTTTACTAGATAAAAATACCAATAAAGTATTTGTCTCGCGTGACCCTTATGGTGTTCGTCCTTTATTTTGTTCTTATACTAAAGCAAATGAGTCTCATTTTCATTATATATTTTCTTCTGAGTTAAAAATGATGACACATATGATTACTGATACACTGTATAAGGCGGAACAATTTACACCAGGTTCATATATGGAAATTAATATGAATAGTGGCAAACAAATTACAAAACAATATTTTAATTCTGTTTGTTCTGAAATTACCTCTCATCATACACACGAATATTACCACGAATGTATTAGAAACGCTTTAACATCGGCAGTAAATAAACGTGTTAATAATACTGATAGAGAAGTAGCTTGTTTATTATCTGGAGGATTAGATAGTAGTCTAATTACAGCATTAGTAGCAAGAGCATTGCCAAATTCTTCAAATCTTAAAACATTTAGTATTGGAATGGAAGGTTCAGAAGATGTGCGTTATGCTAAAATGGTTGCTGATCATATTGGCACTGACCATCGTAGTATTATTTTAAGCAAACAAGAGTTCTTAGATGCTATACCTGAGGTCATTTATACGATTGAAAGTTACGACACAACTACTGTAAGGGCTAGCGTAGGAAATTGGTTAATATCTAAATATATTCGTGAGAATTCAGATGCTAAGGTAGTTTTTAATGGTGATGGTAGCGATGAGGTTACAGGAGGATATATGTATTTTCATCTTGCGAAAAATGCTTTAGAATTTGACCATGAATGTAAGAGATTATTGAAAGACATTTGTTATTTTGATGTTTTACGTTCAGATAGGTCAATTAGTTCACATGGATTAGAAGCAAGAACTCCATTCTTAGATAAAAATTTCGTTCAAATGTATTTATCAATTTCTGCTGAAATTCGTTTTTTAGAAATGAAGGGAACAAAAATAGAAAAATATTTATTGAGAAAAGCTTTTGATGGCACAAATCTATTACCATATAATGTTTTGTGGAGAACAAAAGAAGCTTTTTCTGATGGAGTTAGTACACAAAAAGAATCATGGTTCGAAACAATACAAAATTTCGCCAAAGAAAAGTATAAAGATATGAACATAGATGGTCCTACTGCTGAAAAATATTGGTATCGAGAATTATTCAATCAATATTATCCTAATTGTAAAAATGTAATTCCTTATATGTGGATGCCCAAATTTGTAGAAGCAACCGATGCTTCTGCCAGAACATTAGATATATATAAAAGTAAAAATGAAACCAATGAAGTAGTATTAGAAAGTTAACAAGATTCTAGATGTAAATTAGCGGCTTTATATTTAGCCCAACTAATATTATTTACGGGTTTTTTATGTTTAGGTGCGTTTTTCTTATTGGCAGCATCTATTTTTTTCTCACGTTGTAAGGCGCTATCAATATACAATTGTTTTAAAATCTCTCCAACTTTAACAGAGGCTTCGTGCTGATCTAAATCACCCTCCTCTACTTCTCTTAATGTGTCTATAAATTTGCGTAGAATATTAAGATTAAGCTCATCTTTCATAATTCTATTGAAAATATTAGTATAATTAGTCCAAAGAAAGTTACAATGAGAAATAACAAGCTTTTCAAATTTCTTTGGTTCAAAAGTCATCATACGACTATATTTTTTTTTAAGATTTACAAATTTTTCTACGTCGTCTCGAATACGGCGACTATGTTTTAGCTCGCGGATTTTAGAAGTATTATCATCGGCGTCAAATTGTTTGATCATCTCTTGAAGATTCAATCGCTGTTTATCGTCCATTATAAGATATTAGAATACTTTCTTTTTATTTAATTTAATCTAATTATACTTTATATGACAAAAACTCGAAAAAAAAAAGGAGGTCAAGAAGCACCAAAATCAGCATGTGAAATGCCTGGAATGGAGGGTTCATGTCCAAAAATAACTGAAAACGGAAGTTCTTTAATGTCGGCCACTAAAGCGGGGATTGCCACCACTCAAAAAAATAATAAGATGCAGGCATCAAGTATGAAGCTCGCAAGAGGCGGGGGTAAAAAAAAGAAAAGACGAGGTGGTGGTGGAGTAATATGTCCTCAACCAGCCGCTGGTTCTGGCGGTACTATTTCCGCTGGGGCTTCCAGTTCTGGTAAAAATATGTGCACTGGAACAAAGCATACTCTTCAACAACACGCTAGTTCTACTTATGATAAACAAGCCAAGAGTTTAGATATTAATCCACCTTGTGACCCATTTTCGGGAAGTTGTCCTTCAAGTGGCGGTGGAAAAAGGAAACGTCGGAAAAGAAAAAAAAGGAAAACTCGTAAAAAAACTCGTCGAAGAATAAAAAGAAAAACAAGACGTCGTAGAAAATCAAGGAAACGCACAAAAAGAAAAAAAAAACATTAATATATTGTTAAAATCTAACAATATATCAATGGCATCCAATGTATTAAAAAAAAAGGGATTTACTGTACACTCATTCTCTAACTCTAATGCTAACACTACGGAACACGCTGCGAACCAATACGCAACTAAACACGATTTATTTGGTCCTATTTCGAGAGCACTTTTAGTAGATCCAGTTAGAATACAAGGAGAAAATACTCCCGGGGCTTATGAAAGAGCACAAATAACAAAATGGATCAACCGCAGGGGGACCAGCCCAATTGACTTAAAAAAACTCGTTACTGTAGCTAATTTAGAACCAGCTCATGATAAGCAAAAAGAAATTAGAGAATTTGTGAAAAAATATCCTGATGCACAAATTGTTAAAGAGTGGTTACAGGAACAACCTACATGGTATACACCAATTGTAAGTAGGATACCTTCAGTTCAAGAGATGTCTCGTCAGTGTAATAATTGTTGCTCTAGCATTGGTGATCGAGGCTCAGCAGCTATTGCTCTAGGAGCTTGTGGTGGTTTGGTAGGATGTACGTGCGGTATCCCAGCTGAAGGGGCTAAATGTGGAGCGGCGTGCGGGGCGTGCATTGGAAAGAAGGGTTGTATTGGTGAGAATAATACTTGGTGTGATGCTTTGCTGGAAACTTGTGGCATGTGTGGGGAATGTATACAGAGACAAAACTACGTTAGAGACGGAGGTAGAAGAAGGAAGACAAAAAAACGTAAACAAAAGAAAAGGCGTAAAACACGCAAACTCAAGCGCAAGAGAAAACGAACAATTAAAAAGAAAAGAAGAAGAGGTAGAAAATCAAGGAAACGCCGTTCTTAATTTCATAAATAAAATAACTATATATTTTAATATGAAGTTTAGTGATATGTTGTTTACCCTGTTAATATTATTAGCATTTGTGGGTATGTATATATTTAGCGTAGTATCAGTAGGATTAAAAAATATCAAAAAGAATTGGCCCGAATACAGATGTAACCCAATGGCTATGCCTTTGGCTGGTCAATTTGGGTTTGATCCTATTGAAAATTTTACATATTGTATTACTCAAATGCAGTCTAACGCAATGGGTTTCTTTTTACAACCAATTCATTATTTAATGAGTTTAATGGGAAATCTAGGAAAAGATTTGATGGAAGCTGTGAATATGGTTCGTCATGTTATAGCATATATTCGTGGGATGGTTGGAAATATTACCGGAGATATTTTTGCTGTGTTTATGAATATAATAATTCAAATTCAAACTATAATAATCAAAATAAAAGATTTAGCTATGAAAATTGTAGGAGTAATGACTGCTGGTATGTATATAATTGGTACAAGTATGAAATTAGGGAAAAGTATTTGGGCGGGACCCATTGGAGGTATAATCCGAACACTTTGTTTTAAAGACACCACTCCTATAAAATTAAAATCCGGAAAAAGCGTTTCTATTAAGAATATTCATTTAGGAGATACCCTTTATAATGGCGCCACAGTTATTGGAACATTAAAACTTAAAGGCGATAAAAGCAATCCTTATTACAAAATTTGGAGTAGAGAATTAGAAGATTATATTTATGTTACAGGAGAACATCATATATTAAATAATCCAGATGAAGATATGGAAAAGTTAGACGATGAATTTGAAAATTATATTAAAGTTTGCGACTACAAAAATGCTGAGAAAACTGAAGAGTTTGATGATGAATTACATTGTTTAATTACAAGTAATCATAGAATTACAATAGGGGAATATATCTTCTGGGATTGGGAAGATTAATTACATTTTGTCTATATGAATATTATCCAGTTACTATATAATGGATAAGATTCCAAAAACATTTGAATCCTATATAAATAAAATTACAGAAAAGGTTAGTTATTTAGATAAATACGGTGGTTCGGTATTGGCAACAGGATTGATTTTATTTTCGTTCTTTCTTATTTTTTCATATTTTTATGTGATGAATAAGTTAAAACCAATAAAAAAGGATTGGGTACATCAAAGATGTAATCCAGCTGTAATGCCTTTTGCGGGTTTGATAAATGCGCCACCTAATTCATCAAAAATAGATTATACTGCTGAGAACTTCGCACAATGTACTCAAAGTATTTTGGCAACTATTATTGGTTATTTTGTAGCACCAATTAATTACACAGTACAGCATATGACGGAATTTTGGTCAGAAATTATGAAAGCAGTGAATATGGTTCGACATGTATTCGCATATATTCGTAATAGAATTATGGCAATTGTAGCAAATATATTTGGCAGGATTTATAATATTGTTATTCCGGTCCAGGTAATTTTAATGAAACTTAAGGATATTTTAGCAAAATCTGTTGGTGTTATGACATCGGCATTATATACTATTATGACGTTGTTTCTTTCAATGAAAGCGTTTTTAGGAGCATTTTTAGAAATTATGGTAATTTCGTTAATTATTTTAGCAGCAGCAACTATTTTATTATGGATTTTACCTTTTACTTGGCCTGCTGCTGCTATTATGACAGCGCTTTTTGTTGCTATTGCTGTTCCATTAGCAATTATAGCAATAAGTTTAGGAGATGTATTACATATATCATCAAGTAAAAATATACCTGGAAAACCAGGTTGTTTTGATGAAGATACAAAAATTCATTTGAAAAATAAATTTGTTAAAGTTAAGAATTTGAAAACCGGCGACTATTTGTTTGACGGATCAAAAGTTACAGCTTTTTTTAAAATTTCAACACACGATAAAAATATGTATAAAATAAATAATTTAGTCGTTTCAGGTAGCCATAAGATTAAATATAATAACACTTGGATTTCGGTTAAAAATCATCCTGAAGCCATTTACTTAGAGGAATATTCCAAGCCTTATATTTATTGTTTCAATACAACAAGCAAACGAATTAAAATAGATGAACATGTTTTGTTAGATTGGGATGATATTGATGATTTAGATTTTGTAGAGCTAAAAAATTTAGTTAGTAGTTTTATGCAATTTAATGCACCAACCTCACATATACATAGTTATTTAGAGGGTGGATTTAATAAAGATACCCAAATTGAATTAGAAGATGGAAGATGTGTTTCTATTTCTGACATAAGAGTAGATGACCAGTTAAGGTTTGGAGAAAGAGTTTTAGGAATTGTTAAAATAGATACAAAAAATTTATCGCAAGTTAAGAAATATGAAATTAAAGATAAAATAATCGTTGGTGGACCTAATTTATGGATTGATGATAATGATTTAGGCAAATTTACCACTTTAGGTTTAGATGGCGAGAGTATTGAAAAACCAAAACGTTTATATCAAATTTTAACAGATACTGGTTCTTTTACGATTCATGGAATTAAATTTATGGATTATAATAGTGCAATTGAACAAATTATGGGTGACGAATGGTCAATGGATCAAGGTTTATTCTCCGTATAAAAATTATCTATGAATTATGTATAATGAAAGTAAATATATTAGGATTATCTTGCCGTGTTGAAATTATCGTAATCAGCATCATCGTTGGAATGATTCTAGGTGGACATGTCTTATGTTCTTGTGTTACACCACAAGCAAAACAAAAAGCCAAAGAAGGTTTTGCTAATGCTCTTGGTTCTGCACCACTAGCTTATAAGATGGGACAAGGAGTTATTGGTTCTTATGATACAAGAAAACTTCCTAGCATTGCTCAGGATTTAAGTACACACATTGGACCAAAAGTACCATTGCCAGCTGGTCAGTTGTTTTTCTTCGCAAACAACAACTTCCGCCCTGAATGCTGTGTCCCACCCCAAAGTGGAGTAAGTAATGGCGACGGATGTGCTTGTGTTACACAAGAGCAGGTAAATTACATAAGTTCCAGAGGTGGAAACCGTGCTGTATGCGGTGAATTTTAAATTGATTTTTGTTACGATTAATTAGATACTCGTAACAAATGAATAGTATTAATTATCAACAATATAAAGAATTTCGTTGCGACAAATGTAGTGATAAATATTGCGCTCGCTATGGAAGTTATTCTGACAGAACAAGTTGTAGATTTCATTATTGGGAAAAAGATGAAAATGGAATAATTATGTGTAGAGATTGTAAAAAAATGCCTTCTGAGATTGGTTCTAAAAATTGTTATCATATTAGTAGGGAAAATGTTTGTTGTTTTGCTTGTACAATTTTATAAACTATTTAAAATGATAAAATTATATTTTACAAATGATTAAATCAATACTTCTTATTCTTTTTTATTGTTCGTTAAGTGTAGCATATCATGGAACTCCTGTGGTCTGGGACCGGATTCCACAATTTAAAGTAAATAACCGCGTTACATCATTTTTAAATAAACAAGGTATTAATAATTGTTATGAATATGAAGAAGATTCAAAAAACTTGCATTTGAAATGCTGGATTGATAATAAATTGGTAAATGTTGATATTTCAATGTACAAAAACGAAGAATCATTTTACATTTAATGATATTTATAGTTAGAAATATAGATTTAATATAATATATTTCTACCTAATGATGATGATTATTTTGTTTGGCGTAGCTTTAGCGATTGGTATATATTTTTATATGCAGAAATCTAAAACAAACATAAAAGAATCGGTAGAGAAAGTTGTGGAATCATTTATACCAAGTAATACATTTATTGGAGCCAAAAAAGGTTATATTTTTAAAAATGATAACAATGGAATTGGTTATTATTTGGATAAACAATAACTTCTTGATATAATATATAAGAATGCCCTGTACTGCGTGTGGAAATAAAGGAGGAATGAATGTAGGTTCTAGCAAACCATCGACAATGATTTTAGGTCAAGCCCGTCAACAAACGGTAAAAAGAACATTTGTTCAAAGACCAAGAGGATTAATATTAAATGTATCAAGTAGAAAAAGATTTATTTTAGGACGGAGATAATTCCTTATTATATTATATATGACATCCTATGATGAAATAAATAATACTAAAGCGACCTATTCAAAAATATCATTAAATGATATTCGTACTCATTATACTCTTTGGTCTGAAGAAGGTCAAAAGCAATGGTACGTTTATAAATGTAAAACCAAATCACCTTTAGATAAATTTGGAAAATCCTTTGGATATTCATCATGGATTATGATGTCTCCAGCTTTAGATACTCAAGAAGGATTATTGAATAATAATAGGTGGCCCGGTTTTTCTCATAGAACAATACAAGCAATTAATGGTAAAATAACAGAGATGAAAAATAAGTTAAAAAAAGAGCAAGAAAAATGGGATAATAATCCAACTCCATTATGGTATGAAGCGTCTGAAGATTCAATGGATGAAAAAGTCAAAGAAGTTAGACTTCAGGTATCAATTGGTTCAATAATTAATAAAGTAAAAGATATTTTATTAGCAACTCAAGGAGATATTCTTTCTATGACAAAAGTTGTAGGAAATTTAAAACTTGATAGTACTTTTAATTTTGCAAAAACAACAGATCATAAAAAGGTAGTTAAATCAGCAAATGATGTTGATGGCGTAGAGGTATTTGTATTATTTGATTGTAATCATATAATTTCAGATAGTCAATATAAGATTAAAAGGGTTTGTGGCTTTTCCAAGAAAAAAATTCATATTAAAGGACACTATTATATTTTTAAACCCAAAAATAAAGCTGCAATAAAAGTTTGTGAAAATTTACAAAATAGTAAAATAAGTGAACTTTTACAAAGTGCTAGAAAACTTTAAATATAAAGCCCAAAAGGAATACTTTCTTTTTCATTTTGTTTAATAAGTTTATTAATAACCTCTACCGTAACAGTAAATGGAAATGATACTTTAATAGTTTCTTTTTTATCAAACAAACTACTATCTTGTTTCATCAATCTATATAAGTTAAGCTTTGTGTAAGTAATTTCTAGACAACGCTTAAGATTTCTTACGCCTTTTTCTTTATCAGTAAAATTTGTAATAATTCTATTTAGAGCATCATCTGTAATTATAACTTCGCCTTCTTTGAAATTAACATTTTTCTCGATTTTTGGAATCAAATATTTTTTAGCAATTGTTATCTTTTCCTTTGCATCATAACCTGCTGTATGAATCCGGTACATTCTATCTTTTAAAATGGGATTTACTTTATTTTCATCATTGTAACTAAATATAAATAGTGCTTTACTAAGGTCAAAATCCATATTAGCAAAATATTTATCATGGAAACAACTATTTTGAGTTGTATCTGTCAAATGAGTAAGAATACCAGTAATTTCTTCACCCTTAGGAGTGTCTGATATTTTATCTAACTCATCAAAATATATCACAGGATTCATACATCTACTTTGTATCAAAATGTTTACAATTTTTCCCCAGTTACTACCCTCATAAGTGTACCCATGTCCTTCAAGGAAACTACTGTCTGTAGCACCACCAAGTGCCAGAAAAGCAAATGGTCTTTGTAGAATTTTACTGATTCCTTCTTTGATGAGAGTAGTCTTACCTGTTCCAGGCGGACCTTTAATAGCTATAGCTGTCCCAATAGAATTTGGATTACTAAGCCAGTTACCTACTAATTGAAGAATCTGCATTTTAGCATCATCTAAACCATAAACACAATCATCTAATACTTTTTTAGCGTCTTCCATAAACGCTTGACATTTGTCAATACCATCATCCATTGTAAGAGGGAGCCGTTTTGTTTTTCCAAAAGGAATAGACATAAACGCATCTACCCATTGCTTAATTTTGTAGTATTCGCCGGAACCAGGGTCCATGTAATTTAAAATATTAATTTTCTTGAGAGCTGCAGCTTGATAGCAAGCAGGAATATCAGAATCTAGTAACTGTAAACGATAAGGTTTTTCAACACGAGATAATTTATTAACTTCTTTTAATCTACTAATAATTTTTCTTTGTGCGCTAATGTCCATATCTTTAAAATATTTGAAATCATTCATAATATTTGGAGCTCTCAATAATTTTCTTAGAGTAGATACATTTTTAGTTTTTTGCTTTTGCTGTTTCTTTTTCTCTTCTTTTGTTTGTTTACGTTCATAAGCTTTTGCCATTTTATTAAATTTCTTTGACATTGCGTCTTTACCTTTTCCTTTTTTTAATTTAATTAATTGTTTAAGCTCTTCCATCATTTCTTCTTCTTCGGCTTCTTCATCTTTGTTAAATGCTTTAATGTATTTACCTTTAATATTTTCCTGTAGCGCCCATTCTTCACCATCGTCCTCGTCTTCTAACTGAATATTATATAAACTATATTCTGGATTTTCTTTCAATTCAACAACAGATTTAATAATACCATTATAGGCTTTATCCCATTCTTTGTGCTCTACGCGGACAGTTTGATTTTTCTTGAATTGACTATATTTTTTTGTAGTGGTTTTATTACTTTTTCCCTCTGTATTATCTTCATTGTCTTCATCGGCATCATCTTCATCGGAGGTTTCCTCGTCTTCTTCTTCTCCTGGTTGCCCAACTGTAAATATAATATTAAATTTCATATTTTGTTTAAGCATATCTTGAATTTCGTCATCATCCATTTCTTCTTCATCTTCCAAATCTTTTCTTAAAAGCCTAGCCTCTTCTTTTCTCATTGCTGCTTCAAAGGCTTTTTCATATTCTTCATCACTGCTGTCTCCTACAACATATTTTTTCTTTTTCTTTGATTTTACTTTTTCGTTTTTGGTTTTTTTAATCTTTTTATTTTTTGATGTTTGTTTATTACTTTTATTTTTCTTTTTGTTGGTGGATTTTTTCTTTTCAAGCATTTCATCTATTTTTTCTAATTGTTGAATTCGCTCTTTTCCGCTTTTGGATGGAAATATTTTTTGAACGAATTTTTGAAATTCGCGAGCATTGAATTCTTCCGGCGATGGCGATTCGGTGTCATCATCCTCTTCTTCCTCATCATCTTCTTCTTCAGATTCTGCCTCTTCTTCTTCTTCTTCTTCTTCTGATGTTCCTGTATTTTCCTCATCTTCAAGTATTAATTCAATTTCATCATCTGGGTCATAATCGCTATCACTGTCACTATCGGTATGAAGATTTTTGGTCGATGTTTTTTTTGTTTTTTTAGACTTTTCTTTGGTTGATTTTCTAAATTTATATTTCTTTTTAGGAGATTTAGCTATTCGTTCGTTGACTTCAGGTTTGTCCATTATGAAGTTATATGTGATAATTTTTAAATTATGTTTCAAAATATCAATTTTTTTTAAAAGTTAAAAACTAATTTAAAATAAATTGAAAAAAGAGTCTAAATATTTCTAACACTAGTATAAGAATGACTGAAGCTAAATCAAGGACTACACCATCCAGAATTATAGGATTACAATTTAGTATATTATCTCCAGATGAAATTAGAAAATCTTCGGTAGCAAACATTGTTTCGCGTGATACATATGTTAACAATAAACCAGTCATTGGTGGGTTATTTGACCCACGTATGGGTGTATTAGATCCAGGATTGATTTGTCCTACAGATGGATTAAATTATATGAAGACACCCGGTTATTTTGGGCATATAGAACTAGCAAGACCTATCTTCTATATACAATATCTAAATACAATCGTTAAAATTCTTAGATGTGTTTGCATTAAATGTAGTAAGCTCTTAATTGATAAAACAAAGTACGATTATTTGCTTAAATTATCATCAAAAAAGCGGTGGGATAAGGTTTTCAAATTAGCATCAAAGGTTGTTAGATGTGGTGATGAAACTTGTGAAGGTTGTGGATGTAAGCAGCCAAGAAAGATTATGAAAGAAGGACTCGCAACACTTATTGCTGAGTGGGATAATATTGATGGTATTGATGGTACAGATGGTAAAAATAAGGAGAAATTAACTATGCGTATGACGCCAGAAATTGTATTGAAAATATTTAGAAGAATCTCAGATGAAGATGTGAATTTCTTGGGATTTAGTCCCACTTGGTCTCGTCCAGACTGGATGGTTTGTCAAGTTTTGGCAGTACCACCACCTGCTGTTAGACCGTCTGTTAAACATGATGCACAACAGCGAAGCGAAGATGATATTTCACATATTATCGTGAATATTGTAAAAGCAAACAAAACTCTACAGGAAAAACTACAAAGCAACGCATCCGAAAAGGTAATTGAAGATTGGACAATGGTTCTTCAATATTATTGTGCTACTATGGTAGATAATAAGATTCCCGGCGTGGCTTCTGTAGCGCAGCGTTCAGGAAGACCACTTAAATCAATTAAAGAAAGATTAGTTGGTAAACCAGGTCGTGTGAGAGGGAATCTTATGGGTAAGCGTGTTGATTTCTCTGCTAGGTCTGTTATTACTCCTGATGCTAACATTGGAATTTCACAATTGGGTATTCCGCTGAAGGTAGCAAAAAATATTACATTTCCTGAGGTTGTTAATAAAAGAAATAAAAAGTTCCTTACAAAACTCATGTTGAATGGACCAAATGTATATCCTGGTGCGAAAATTTTAGAAAGAAAGGCTGGTGATTCAATTTCACTTAGGTATGTAGATAGGAATTCTATTGAATTGTATAACGGTGATATTGTTCATCGTCATCTTCTAGATGGAGACCCAGTTTTATTTAATAGGCAACCGACTCTACATCGAATGAGTATGATGTGTCATTTTGCTAAAATTTTGAAAAAAGGTGATACTTTCCGTCTTAATGTAGCTGATACTAAGCCATATAATGCTGATTTTGATGGAGATGAAATGAATCTTCACGGTCCACAAGATTACGAAAGTGCGGCAGAGTTGGCAAATCTGGCAGCTGTTGCGAGGCAAATTATTTCCCCAGCCAATAACTCACCTATCATTGGTATTTTCCAAGATTCTCTGTTGGGTGCTTTCAGATTTACCAGACAGAATATTAATTTTGACAGCAGAACAGCAATGAATCTATTGATGGCTTTTGATAAACCAAATATTAAACTTTTCAAAAATCCCACAGATAGAATTTCCAATTTTGACTTGCTAACACAGATTTTGCCTCCACTATCGTCTCATTTTAGAAATGGACAATTTGGGGACGGTGACGACCCCAAGACTTCAAATAGTATTATTGAAATAGTAAATGGTGAATATATTAGAGGTCAATTAGATAAAAAAGCATTGGGTGCTGGTTCTAAAGGGCTTATTCATAGTATCTTCAATGATTTTAGCTATGTAGATGCCGGTGAATTTATAGATGATTTGCAGAATTTGATTACTGAATACATGAAACTAAGTGCCTACAGTGTTGGTATTAGTGATTTACTTGCTGATTCTGTTACAAATCAAAGAATTTCAGATGCTATGCTTAGTAAAAAGCAGGAAGTTAAAAATCTTATCGACCAAACGCATCTTGGTACATTTGAAAATAATACTGGTAAAACAAATGAAGTAGAATTTGAATCCAAGGTAAATTCCATTCTACAAAAGGCAGCGGATGAAGCGGGTAAAATTGGAAGAAAAAGTTTGGCTGCTGATAACCGTTTTGTTATCATGGTTAATTCTGGTAGTAAAGGTAAATCACTGAATATTGCTCAAATGATTTCGTGTTTGGGACAGCAAAACGTAGATGGAAAGCGAATTCCTTATGGTTTTGAAGATAGAACTTTGCCACACTATACAAAATACAATGATTCTCCGGAAGCACGTGGATTTGTCGAATCATCATTTATTCAAGGTTTAACTCCAACTGAATTGTATTTCCATGCTATGGGTGGTCGTACTGGTTTGATTGATACAGCTGTAAAAACTAGTACTACGGGTTATATTCAAAGAAGACTTATTAAGGGTTTGGAAGATTTAAAGGTTCATTATGATATGACTGTTCGTAATAATAAAAATAAAGTAATCCAATTTACATATGGTGATGATAATATAGACCCAACAAAAGTTGAAAGTCAACAATTGCCTTTGGCAAATGCTACACGTGAAGATATTTATGTTCATTTCCAAATTCCAATGGATGAAACAAATAACGCTATTATTACAACGAATTACACAAAACCTGCTCTTAAAAGAATGAAGAAGCAAAGCCAAGAGCTTATTACAAAAACAAACGAAATGATTAATTATATGCTTGAATCAAGAGATACTATTGTTGAACATGTGTTTAAATATGTGGACAGTACTAGCATTCACATTCCAGTTCATTTTCGCAGAATTATAAATAATATACATAATCAATTAAGTATTCAATCAAATTCACTTGTAAATATTACTCCTTTGGAATTATATGAATTACTAGATGACGCTTTTAATAAACTACTCAAAAGTCATTATGTGAAACCAACCGAGTTATTCAAGATTGCCTTTTATTATTATCTATCTCCCAAAACACTATTGACAATTAAGAGATTTAACAGAAAAGCAATTATATTACTACTAGAAACAATCATTACTAATTATAATAAATCTATTGTTCATCCAGGAGAAATGGTTGGTATGATAGCAGCACAGAGTATAGGTGAGCCTACTACGCAAATGACTCTTAATACTTTCCACTTTGCGGGTGTAGCTAGTAAATCTAATGCTACTCGTGGTGTTCCAAGAGTAGAAGAAATTTTATCTTTGTCTGAAAATCCAAAGAAGCCTTCTGTTACTATTCATCTTAAAAAGAATGAGCGTGAAAATATTGAAAAAGCACAGGAATTAAAATATACACTTGAATACACCAGTCTTCGTGATGTTGTCGATTCTGTGAGTATTTGCTTTGACCCAGACGAAATGGCTACTTTAATTAGCGAAGATGTACCTCTTATGACAGAATATAATGAATTTCAAAACATGGTTGAAACTTGTAATAATGAAGATTTTGAAGCAGAAGAAAATAATGATAAATCAAAATGGATAATTCGTATGGAATTGAATAAAGAATCTATGTTAGATAAGCATATTTCCATGGATGATATTCATTTCGCAGTATCAAATAGTTATAACGATGATATATCTTGTGTATTCTCTGATATGAATGCTGATAAATTGGTATTTAGAATTAGACTTACAAAATCTAACTCTTCGAGTAAAAAACATTCATTAGACCAATCTGACGAAATTTATAAGTTGAAAAATTTCCAAAATAACCTATTGAATAATATTATTTTGAGAGGAGTAAAACATATTCCAAAGGTTTTGCTTAGAAAAAGTGTTAAAGAAGTTGTGCTTGATGACGGTAATTATGTTCAAAAAGACGGATGGGTATTAGATACTGTTGGTACTAATTTGCGTGATATTTTGACACTATCTTCTATTAATAGTAGCAAAACTTTCAGTAATGATATTCAAGAAGTCTATAGAACACTTGGTCTAGAGGCAGCTAGACAGGCTATCTTCAATGAGCTTTCAGAAGCTATGGACCATGCTGGCGTTTACATTAATTATCATCACTTATCTATCTTGTGTGACAGAATGTGTGCTACATCAAAAATGGTATCTATTTTCCGTCATGGTATTAATAACGATGATATTGGTCCTATCGCCAAAGCAAGTTTTGAGGAAACACCAGAAATGTTCTTAAGAGCAGCAAGACATGCTGAATTAGATTTGATGACTGGCGTTTCATCTAATATTATGTGTGGTCAAGAAGGATATTTTGGAACAGGTAGTTTCCAAGTTATGTTAGATATTAACAAAATGAAAGGTAACAAAACTCTTGAACAAGATGTAGATATTCAAGCAATGATGCAGGGTGAAAATCCAAATGACCATTGTTCATTACAAAATATTCAAATTAGCAATACTGCTGAATTTATTAATGGAACAGATACTGGAGATATTGACGATGAGTATGACCCAGGATTCTAAATATAAAATATAAATTATTATTAATGGGACTAATAACTTATATCTTACGAACATATATTGAACAAAGTAAATATCCAATTTTTAATGTGTGTCCTATGTATTTCTTTACAGATATTCCTGATAAATTCGAAAATCTTAATACTTTCGTGGTTGACAATGATTTTTTTACTGACAAACAAAAAAAAGTTTATATGGATTTATTTGCTATAGCTCAAAAACACTATTTTTCATTTTCAAAGCTTGCTAGAATTTGGAAAACCAAGAAAATAAGTTACTACAATAATGATGTAGACCTTTGTTTAAAACCATTAGATTCTTTTCCAGAATCACAAAAAATCACACTTATTCATTTTGAGAAAAAATATGTATTTCGATTAACTGATTTAATGAATATTTGGGTACGCGCATTAACCAAAAATGATGGATTTACACCTAGTCCTCGTTATCCATTTAATCCATACATAAATAGACCCTTTAGGAAACATCACCTATATAATATTTATTTAAAGTTAATGGATTCTCATTTTATTATTCCAAATTTAATTCAAAGTTTTTTCAAATTAAATATGAATCTTACTAAGTTTGAACTACAAAATTATCCTATCTTAAAAGACTACGCTATTGATAATTATATAAAAGAAAGCGATACTAGTACTTTATTCTTAGATGTAATCCATATGGTAGAAACCTTCAAAATAGAATTACAATACGCATATATTGATACTAGACTTCCAGATGATACAGCAAAGGAAGTAGTAGTAATTATGAAACCTTATTTAAGAGATTTTTTTATTGGACTTATGTCTTGTAATTCTTTAAAAAAAGAATTGTCCCGTTCTGCTGCTTTAAATGGACTACGTTGTTTTTTTCAAAGATTTCCTTTATTTGGTACATTGCGTTACCATAATATTCCTATACCAACTTCCACAACATCCTCCTCTTCTTCTTCTTCGTCCTCATTTGCGGATTCTATAGAAGAAGATAATGATGTTACGATGTCGGATATTGATGAACTATAATTATTGTAGAAGACAGCATCTAGAATTTACTTTTACAGTATCCTATTGAGACTCCTTTTTCTGAAAATAAGGCTTGGTCTGAATAGCAGCACGAGCACCCGCATCATCAACCATAGGATTTACACTAATATCACAAATTGGAGACCAGTTAAGCATAAATGAATTCAAAGCAGAACTATTGTCTGTCTCTAAAATACAAACACCACCTGAACCGCTCAAATGATGCCAGCGTCCGATAACATTAATATCAGGACCAGCGTCATTCAAGTCATCAGCGGGTGTCATGTTACCAAAAGCATTCCAGCAGGCAACACGGTTAGCAGAAGAAATATTCCAAGAAACGAGAAAGAGCATTATAACTTTTTTTAAGGTAATCTCTTTAAACTTTATTTTTTTAAAATTATTTTGCTCTTGCTCTCATTTTACGACGTTTTCTCTGTAATCTACGTGTTCGTTTCTTTTTCCATTTCCAACGCATTTTAGCAGTAGATTTCTTGAACGGACAACCGTGACCCATTATATAAAGATTTTAAAACTATATCTTTATGTAATTATTATCAATACTTCACCTTCCTCCACGGCGGGTGCGTCTTCCTCCGCGTTTGGCGTGGCGTCGTCTTAAAATAGATTTAGCCTTACGAGCTACTCTAGTATAAACCCTGCGCTTCATAGTTGGTCTGGCTTTTCCCTTATAAGATGAGCGTTTATTTCCCCATTCTTTAGCTCTAACAAATGCCGCATAAACCCCCTTAGTATTTACACGACAAGTTCCTTTTGTACAAATTGGAAAACTTGGATGTGGGCGCTTTGGGGGACCCAAAAAACATTTTTTTCCGCATTTCTTGTACATAACTGTACGCTGATGACCTCTGGGTTGTTGCTTGGACCATCCAGCCCAAGGCTCACGTTTTCTAGTCTTATGACGACGACGTGTTCTTCTTCTACGTGTTGGCATTATATATTATAATTATATTTTATTACCAACAGAAACAGCTTTTTTTTTGATGCCCATTTAATGCGTTCCATTGTTTTATTGTATAATTATTGCTCATTGATAAATTACAACGCGCACAAATTGGCTTTAAATTAGAAACATCTAAAGTCCCACCCTCGCTTTCTGGTTTATCATGTCCAACATGGAAATCAAATACATTTATCTCATTTTCACACCAATTAATATAACATTTTTCTTTAAATTTCTCTCCGAATACTTGAATCCAACATTGTTCTCGTATTGCCTTTGGTATAGTTGCTTTTTTGTATTTCTTTTTTTTCTTATTAAAATTTTTACGTTTGTTTCTTCTAGGCATATCAAATATATATTAATCTTTCTTTAATATATATGCGTAAAGCTTCCCCTAAAAAATTAGTTGTATTTGATTTAGATGAAACAATTGGACATTTTGAAGAATTTGGTAGGTTTATTGATGGTTTAGCTGCGTTATCAGAAGGCGGACAATTTAAACATAATTATAAAAAAAATGCTTTTGAACAAATATCAAAAAAACATTTTAATCAATTGATAGATTTATATCCAGAATTTTTCCGTCCACATATTTTTCATTTATTTAAACAATTAGCAAAAAGAAAAAAGAAAAATAAAAATCTGAAAGTAGCAATTTATACTAATAATATGGGACCTCGTAGTTGGACTATTCTAATCAAAAAATACATTGAACGTAAAATAAAAGCCAAACTATTTGATAAAATAATTACAGGTCATAGACCAAATGAAAAAGGAAATTGTAGAACTACACACAGTAAAACTCATAAAGATTTAATGAATTGTGTTAAATTGCCAGAAAATACAGATATTGTTTTCTTTGACGACCAATACCATCCAAAAATGAAACATAATAATATTCACTATGTTCATTTAAAACCTTATGCTAGAAGTATCAAATTTTTAGACATGATAAAACGATTTATTAAAGCCAATAAAAATGGTAAATTTGGAAAATCATTTAGTTTTAAACCAAATTTAACAGAAGAAAAATTTATAGCAACAATGTATCAAATACTTCAAAAATTAGGTAGAAATCAAATTACTTATGTAGCAAAACATAATGAATTAACTAAAAAAGATTTAGATGAAACAAAACGAATGAATTTAGCTATCAAAAAATTTCTTGGTAAACAAAGCAGAAAAAAGAAAAGGAAAACACCTAAAAGAAAAACTAAGCGACGACTTTCTTAACTACAGGTACTTTCTGTAACAAAGAACGTATAGAACTTGACAACAATAACATAATTCCTGCTTCAAAAATTAATTTTTTATGATGTCTATAAATCGGTTTTTCATACCATGGATTACATACATATATTAACACTAATCCAACAAAAATCTTAAATATATTATCTGCTTCCTCTAAATAATGTGGTGCTTTTTGCCACAAGTTTAAAATTGTCGATACATAGAGTACCCAAAATACAATTCGACTTATATCATACACTTTTTCATATAATTTCATTTATATTAAAAAGATATTTTACTTTGATAAACACCAAACTAATACTTTTTTATTTGTTTCTTTATCTATCCAGTGTTCACCAATTCCTAGACATTCGCTACACTCTTTATACTGTCCCCTATATAATTTAAATTCACAAAAACAACAACTATTTATTGTGCTATCTTTACAATAATTACAAATATCTTTATCAGTTCTTTTAACTAAACCAAATCCATCACAAATACTACATTTAAGCATTCTATATTTTGACATTTATATTATTACCATTTAAAAATTAAATACTTATTATACCCAAATGGACTTTTATATGTACAAATCTACCTGCCCTAGATGGTATGGGATTGAAAATGATATTAGACATATTGTAGTAGCTAAGGATACTAGTGAAACCAACGTCAAAGTACAAGCTAAACAAATGGCTAACTCTTTTACAGGCTCTAAAACTTGTGATATTCAGTTAATTCAAAAATATCATATGATAATTCAACCTAAAAAAAGCTACGCAGCTCTTACCCATTTAACATTTCATGGACAAAATGGACCTTATACTATACCAACACCTGAAATTAATGAAAAATAATAATACCAACTAAAATATATATATATGGATAACTCCTTTAATTGTGTTATTTGTTTAAAACAATTAGATATGAATGATGGCGTGAAAACACCATGTGGTCATCGTTATCACTCCGAATGTTTTTTTAAATGGATTTATAAAAAACGAACTTGTCCATTATGTAGAAAAGAACTGATAGCACCATCAGAAGATGAAGAATTCTTAGAGGAAATGCGAAGACAAATTGACTGGGAAACTAGCGTTTACGCCACATTAAGAAATAATACAAGGATTTTGGAGAGAAATATTGATGAAAAAAGACATTATCTTAAAAAAATAGAAGAAGAAGTTATGCTCAAAGAACAACAATTAAAGAAAATTATAAATAACTACCGTGAATTTATGAAACATACACAACAAAGACGAAGAAGAAGAAGGCAAGGCTTGCTGTTTTAAAAATTGAATTTAATTTAATGTATCTATTTCCCATCATAAAAAGATACATGAATCGTTACTTAACTCTCTTACAAGAATTAACGCCCTTACTCTCAAAAATTAATATGAATGTTGTTGTAATAGCAAAACAAACAAAACTTCGTCATTATCTTACCAAAAAAGGCGAATCAAAAAAAAAAGAATACCTTCAAATTGAAGGAGCACCACTTATTGTTATCAACTTTGAAAATGATATAGTCACTCTAAATTCACTCACATCATCTTTTGCTAGAAAATTTAACATTTCGAAACAAGAACTAGTTACAGGTTTTATACCTGGTCAACTAGACGACAATAATATTATTACAAACTTAGACAAAACTAAATACCCACTTCCCGTAAATGTTTCCGAATTTCAATGGAGAGATGATTTTGTAAAATTTGAAGCAGATATCAAAACATTCGTCAAAAGTTTAAAAAAAGTTAATCCTCTCTTACAAAAAATCTTTCATGATAAACTATTTCAAATGATTCAAACACAAGGAGCACCATTTGAAAAAATTGTTGATATAGAAAAATTTATAGAAAACGGACCAAACCAATCCAAACATACCAGATTTGGAAATCCTATTTTCAATAGAAATTGTAGGTGGTGTCCTGTTGCTGACCATTTAACTTGGGAACAATACGAAACCTGTCCAAGTTATCCTTATCCAATAGGAATTCGAGCAAAAGACTTTTGTTTGCCCTCTGAAATGCATAAAGTTTTAGTAGAAATGATTAAGCAAATATTAACTTTTAAAAATGTAGATGAAAAACACAGACAAAACATGCAGACCATTTTCTCCAAATATAATGTTGAAAACGTCTTCGATAATATTACTTGTCATTGTTGTAAATATTGTGGATGTGAAATTGATATGAATGCCTATACCTCGCAGTATAAAAGCGAACATAACTATATTGAAATTTGTCACAGAGATCCTAATTCCCACTTTTGCGTAAAAAATATGTATTGGGGTCACGGAGAATGTAATAGAAGACAAGGTGGATATACTGAAAGTGATAGGATACAGGATGCTATTGGACTCATAAACTATAATTCTACAGATTATTCTCTAGACCAACTACAAAATTTAATGAAAGCATGCGAAATAGCTATTACCGCACACTCAACCAAGAGTGATTAATTCACGATTTAAAATTGTAATACTAGACAATATAGTTTCATACTTGTCATTGTCAATATCTTCTTTAATATAAATATTTTTAATGTCATCATCTGATAAAGTTTCCATTATACTACCTGTTACCATACTTTGATGTTGAATCTTAAATGCCTCTGTAAATAAATTAGCAAAGATAATCACCAAACTTTTCTTATCTTTTGGTCGTATCACACTGAATCCATTTGATACAACCAAATTTTCTCTATTTTCTGTTATTATCGTAAAGGATATCTTACCTTTTAACTTTGAAATTAATATATCATTTTTTATTACCATGTATCTCGCCCTACCCGGTAGTGTTACATTTGGATATGTATTCGGTTTATATAAAGGCGTATTTACACTTTTAATATCTATATAAGCATATTCGCCGGCTTTTTTCGTAAATTTAAAATTAGCATTATTATCACAATATTCATTTATGGTTTTACATTTTTTCTTTAATATTTTTACTGTTTTCTTAAAAGTATCCAGATATCTTTTGATATCAAATATCAAATTCGCATTTAATTCACTTTTTTTGAAACTCTCATACTTACATTTGGAGAGAATTGGTGTAAATAATAAATTATGTGTTTTCTTCTTTTCCACAAATTTATATAGTGATTTTTGAATATTACTTAAATTTTCATCTACAATGGGATTTAACGATGCGTCATGTTCATAATATCCTTCATTGTTTATTTTGTATTTTATAGGTGTATTTTTCTTATTCAATATGTAACCTATATCTTTTACATCACCAATAAATATATGATAATCTTTCCTTGGTTTCTTATTTTGAATAATAAGAATTGATGTAGCAACACCTGTTCCGCTCCTATTAAAAGCATTGTCTGGTAATTTTATAACACCAAGCAAAGTATATTTATTAATTACCATTTCTCGCATTTTTATATAATCACCTTTTGTGTTTCCCAAATAACCATTAGGTACTATGGCAAATAATATTCCATTTTTATTTAATAAACGCAATCCTAACTCTACAAACAACAGTCCTATTTCTTGTTTTTCTTTTCCCTTTCCTAATTCATATTTATTTAAAACATCGATGTTTGTTTCTATCGTTTTTGTACCAAACGGAGGGTTCATTACACAATAATCAAACTGTTTCTCATAATCAAACAAATCTTTCAAACTATCTTTATGTTCTATTGTTGCTGTACCATTTCGTTTTATAAATTTTGTCATTTCTAATACAGAATCACTCTTATCAACTAATGTTATGTTTCCCATATACTGATTCAATAAATCACCTGTTCCGCATGCTGGGTCAATTGCCTTTTTACCAGGTATAAGCAATGTATTAATAAAATTACAAATGCTCATTGGAGTATAAAATTGGTCTAATTGTTTTTTAAAATGACGATTTCCGAAAAACATAAACACTATTTGATAAATTTCATTTTTTTCAATGGTAACTAAAGATAATTTATTTTTTACCCATTCAATCGTTTCACTACATGTTAGGTTAGTGGCGTCTCTTTCTAAAAGTACATTATTTACAATTTCATATCGTTTTACAATTTCTATTCCTTGATTGTGTAAATACTGATTAATTTGATCTAAGAATTTGGTATTATTCTTTATTTTTTGCGTTACTATTTTTTGAATCTCATCTTTGGAGAGATTTGATGAATCATTCATTGTTATAAATAATATATCATTTTATCTTAAAATCAATTTTAATCTCTATTCGATATACATCTAAAAAAAAATCACATCATTATATTAATATAAATGAGTCTAACAATTATAGAAAATTACGATTACCCAGCATTAATAGCTTTATTCGGAATGTGTAAAACTATTCAATATACTTATCCAAAAGTTGATAAATACCTACAAAGCATAGAAAAATACAATAAACTTCCTTTAGAACGAAGGAGGTATATTGTTAAAAATATAATCAAATCTTTTTTCTTACTTATACTTTCATATGGAATGTTTCAACCTGTGATTTGGCCAGCAATACGATATAACCAATGGAATAATAGATTAATACATTTGGCAGGAGCTTTATATACTTCAAATGATGTAATGGGATTGGTAATGGTGAAAAATCTTCCTTACAGTACCAAAATGCATCATATAATTACAACCGTATTATGCCTTACTTGTTTTGGTATTGATTTTCAAACGTCTCATTTAGGAAAGTTGATGTTTGTTTATACATTATCATCAAGTCATGCTTATTTAGTTAATTTTTATTTAGGCGCGCGTCTTTTAACGGAAAAAGCAAAATTAGAAATGATGCGTATTGCTGCCAGAAATATATATTTCTTATGTTGTTTGTTTAATTGGGGATGGCATTTAATATGGATTTTAAATAATTTTGGAATTATTAATACTGGTCATATAGTATATTTTGCTTTATTATTCTGGATTATTAAAGATGATATCATACTATTATCATGGTTAAATAATACAATGATAAAATTCAATTAAATATAAATTGAAACCTCTTAAAACCAAATTTACTAACATAGTTAAATACAATGACTAAGTTAGTAATCGTCGAATCACCCGCAAAATGTAAAAAAATAGAAAGCTATCTAGGAGCCGGCTACAAATGTATCGCTAGTTTTGGACATATCAGAGATATCAAGGATGGACTCAAAGGAATCGATGTACAAAATAATTTTAAACCTACTTTTCGACTTTTACCAACCAAAAGTAAATTTATTAAGCCACTACGAGTGGCAATTAATAAAGCAAAAGAAGTTATTCTGGCGACAGATGATGATAGGGAAGGAGAAGCCATTGCTTGGCATATATGTAAAGCATTTAATTTACCTGTTAGTACCACACCTCGAATTATATTTCACGAGATTACAAAATCTGCTATCAAAAAAGCTGTTGCCAATCCAACGGTTGTAGATATAAATAAAGTAAACGCACAACAAGCACGACAAATTTTGGATTGCTTGGTTGGATTTACAATTTCGCCTATTTTATGGGCTAATATCAGTAGGAAAAGTGGTTTGTCTGCTGGAAGATGTCAAACACCAGCTTTGCGACTTATTTATGACAATCAACAAGAAATTAATAATGCACCAGGAAGAATAGCTTATGATACAAATGGTTATTTTACTAAGAAAAATTTTGAATTTAAACTAAATCATCATCATAATAACGAGGTTGAAATGGGAGATTTTCTAGAAAGCAGTGCTGAATTTGAACATATATTTACATGTGCAAAACCTGTGGCAAAAAAAAGGCAACCTCCTCTTCCTTTCACAACTAGTGCTCTTCAACAAAAAGCATCAAATATTTTACACTTCTCTCCAAAACGGACCATGACAACCGCACAAAAATTATATGAACAAGGATACATTACTTATATGCGTACAGATAGTCGAACCTATAGTAAAGAGTTTATAGCAAAAGCAAAAACATTTATACAAGGAAAATGGTCAGAACAATATGTAAATAAAAATATATTTGCTTTGAGCCAAAGGAAAACTTCGAAGAAAAAGAAAAATGATAATGCTCAAGAAGCACACGAAGCTATTAGACCAACAGATATTAATAAACAAAAGTTGCCAGCAGGTGCTGATCCTGGTCAACAGCGCTTATATGATTTGATATGGACAAATACAGTTGAGAGTTGTATGTCACCAGCTGAATATAACTTAATTACAGCTAAGATTACTGCTCCAGACAAACATCATTATAAACATTCTGAGGAATTAATTACATTTCCAGGTTGGATGATTGTGAAAGGATATGAAACTAATAATCCTAATTATAATTTCCTATTGAAGCTAAAAAATAATACAAAAGTAAATTATTCTAAAATTCTAAGTAAAATGACATTAAAAGATTTGAAAACCCATTATACAGAAGCAAGATTGGTTCAACAGATGGAAAAGGTAGGTATTGGAAGACCGTCAACATTTTCATCTTTAGTTGCTAAGATTCAAGATAGAGGTTATGTTAAAAAAGATAATGTTAAAGGAAAGCCTCTGAAGTGTGTAGATTTTAAACTAGAAGGGGATGAACTAGAAGAAGAAGAAGCAACTAGAATTTTTGGAGAAGAAAAAAACAAACTAGTTATTCAACACACAGGAACTATAGTTATGGAATTCCTTATAAAGCAATTTAATCCTTTATTTGTGTATCCTTATACGAAGAATATGGAAGATACATTAGATGAAATTGCTAAGGGAGCTAAGTTATGGCATTCATTATGTCAAAGTTGTTATGATGAAATGACACAATTATCTAAAAAAATTAGTAAGAATAATAAAGAGCTTATTAAGATTGATGATAAACATGTGTATATGATAGCAAAATATGGTCCTGTGGTGAAATATGAAGAAAACGGAAAAGCAAAATTTAAATCAGCAAAAAAAGGGTTAGATTTAGATAAGTTAAAAAATGGCGAATATACACTTGAAGAAATATTGGCACCTGCTACTTCTTTTACAGGAAAGCGACTAGGTTCATACAAAAATGAAGATGTTGTTTTAAAGAAAGGAAAATTTGGTTTATATATTGTTTGTGGTAGTAAGAAATATTCTTTGAAAGGAGTTGTAAGAAAAAAGGAAGATTCAATTAAATTAGAAGATGTATTGGATATTTTGATGGGTACAAAATCAAGCAATCCAAATGTCTTATTGACAGTAACAGAAGTAATGTCAGTAAGAAAAGGTAAATACGGTCCATATATATTTTACAAAACTGAGAGTATGAAAAAACCTAGATTCTTAAAACTTCCAAAAGATAGAGAATGGCGTTCAATGAAGAAACAGGAAATTAGTAGTTGGTGTCGTGAAGAATATGGTGTTTAAAGACAATATAACGGAGGTACTCTAACAATCATATCCCTTAATTGTTCATCTCGTAGCATATTAAATTCCATAGTAAAAGAAAAAGGCAAACATTTAAAATCAACTAAACGACCATCGTGGTATCTAAATTTAAATTCTAATTTTTTAACTCTTTCCAATGGTGGATTGTAATGACTTATATTAGCTATATATGCGCGAGTTGAATCGAATACTTGTGAATATGGAGTACATTGAACAGGAATTTTAGCAAAGGCACATTTAACTTTTCCAGCATAATCATTGTTAAAACAAGCATTACTTCTCTCCGAATAAGGTTCTATTTCATCCATACTATTCCATTTTGCTAATTCCATATAAATATAGTCTTCGCCCATAATATCTAAATTACAAATTCCACTTGGGTCTAATGGATTACTATTATATTCATTTAAGTTAATAATATGATTAGTAGAAGCAGAAGTTAACCATTCATTGCCACTTCCATCTTCCATTTCATAATCAAATCCAAATGGATTACCAGCAGTATTAGTAAAATACACATTAGGTGGTGTTAATGTTGCTTCATAATCTCGCTTTTTATAACCTAGATAAGCAGGAAGACCCCATCGTTTATAATTATCCCATACCAATTGCTGTGTACAATCAAATTTATATTCGAGTTTTTCACCAAATTTTAAAGTAAAACTCTCAACCAAGTTTCCAAACCAAAAAGTATTTGATACAGAGTTGTATTCACAGCGAAAGTTATTATAAGCGGCAAGTACAAGTGTAGACGCTACTGTTTTATTTAATTTTGTTTGAATTTCCGTTGCAAGTTGGGTTGGAGAGTAACTACCTTCATCAATAGTAATTTCAACACTACCTGCTGCTATTTGTACTTTTAGTTTAGTATTTTGATATTCATTACTAAAAATATATTGATTACTTGGAAGTTGAATATTAAGTAAACGCATAGATTGTATATTTCGTAAATCTTCGGGTAATTCTATGGCAAAATGATTACTATTAGGCCATTTTTTAACATCACGGTCGTAAGAATGAAATGAAACTAGTTTTCTATCTAAAACGTATGTTTGTTCTCTAGGAATTAACGGGCGTCGTTGTTGAACATTAAACTGACTCATAATATAAAAAAAAGATATTTTATTTTTTATCATACTTCCTAAAAGAACAAATTTAGAAATTTACAAATAATAAAATACAATAGTATATATATAAAAGATGGTATCATCAAAAATGATAAAAAAAGGAGGACAAAAAAATATACCTGTTGTAAAAGCAAGGCCTGTTGTGGGTTTTGAAGGAGACAAGCTTCCAATCGCTAAGGCAACAAAAGTTTTAGAACGAATAAAAAAGGGTGGTGTTTGGATGACTACTAACAACTGGCTTAAAGTTTCACAATTAATAACAGTTGTTGGTGTATTAATTTTTGCTATTTCTACAGCATCACATAATGTAGATGGTGAATTAGCTGCCTACTATTGGATGGGTATAGGGGTTGTAGTAACATTAGTTATGACCACAGTATTACTAGCAAGAACAAGTAAAGGAGAAAGTGTTTTGGCTTTAATAATGAAGATGTCTGGATTATATTTACCAACAATAGCAACACTTTCAGTTATTGTTGTAATGATTTTAGTCTTTCATACTGTAAGGAATGTGCTTGCAAGAGATGCGGCTCATTTACCACCAGAATTTTACACCTTTCATTATTTGACATTTTTCTTTTTATTTTTGCAGCTTATTATGCTGTATCAGTTTTTCGGTGGTGAAATGAATTCCATCATATCTAAAGGAAAACTACCTGACCCATATAGAAATGCTTATATAGCTGGTTTTGTTTTGTTTAGTATTATATCCTTAGCATCGGCCGCTGAGTTATATGTTATTATTACTATGTTTCTTACTGACGGATAAAGAAAAATCTAAACGTAACGCCATATTCTTTCACACTTGTCCATATTCCAGAAATTTTTAAAAGCAGTTTTACTGAATCATAACTAGTTGGCATATGTTGTTGATTGTTATAAAATATTTTAATGAAACTATTTTGAAGTTGTTCTTCAATACGATATGTAGGTTTTTTAGTTATTTTTTCTGGCATAATATCTAAAATAGATTTTTCAACAGCTTTTATAAAACCAATAATATTTGCGTTTTTATGAGTATCAAATGTACATTTTAGTTTATTAAAGTATTTATCTACCGTAACATTTTTAAGTTCAAATCCTAAAAACAAGCCTTTTGATGTACTATATTCATCTGAATAATAAAGTCTATAAAACCATCCATCATTCATAATATTATTTTTTGTTTTTTCTGATAACATTAAATAATGTTTATTAAAATCTTTGGGTTGTATAATTAGAAACATTATATTATATAACTTACATGTATCTTATTTAAGTTGTTATATCTATTCAAACAGAGCATAAAGCATTACGATTGTATCTGGTGAAATATCGCGGCTATTAATTAAATTTTCTATCATAGATTCACAATCTACAATAGATTTCAAATAACTAATTCTTTTTACTTTGATATATTCTTTCCATAATTTTACCAAATTAGGATGACTATCTCTATATTCATCTAATCTATTTTGTAATCCTATTTCCAAAATATCCATACTTTCTGATGAAACTTGTGTGTGACTCATTAAAAAAATAATTATATCTATTTTTAAGTATTAAAAATAAATATGTATCTTAATTCAATTAATGAAGTTTTTACAATCTCGTTTCGAAGATTACATATCAGCTAATGAAAAATATAATTTACATTCTGAATTAGAAGGCATATATAACAATAAAGAAAAGGGGTTACATCAAAAACGCAATTTAATTTTTTACGGGCCAAGTGGAGTTGGTAAATATACACAAGTTTTAAAATATATACAACCTTACAGTCATACAAATTTAAAATATGAAAGGAAAATCAAGTTTAACTTTCAAAATAAACGTGAGTTTTTAATTAAAATTAGTGATATTCACTTTGAAATAGATATGGCTTTATTAGGTTGTCATGCAAAGTTACTATTTAATGACATATATTATCATATTTTGGATATTCTTTCTGCAAGAACAAATGGAACTGGGATAATAGTTTGTAAGAATTTTGATCACATACATAGTGAATTACTAGAAATATTTTATAGTTATATGCAAACATTAACTCATAAAAATTTAAAAATTGTGTATATACTGATAACAGAAAATGTAAGTTTTATACCTAGAAATATACTTAATAGATGTCAAGTTGTTCCTTTTAAAAGACCCACAAAGGGAGATTATCAAAAGGCAACAAGTAAAACATTGATGTTAAATAGAAATATTGATGAAATATCAAATATTAAGAATATCAAAGCAAAAATATACAACTTAAATAATTTAAATAAGGTAATATGCAATAAAATAATTGATAAAATAAATAATTATAAAGATATTAATTATTTGGAAATGAGAGATAACTTATATGAAATTTTTATTTTTAATTTAGATATTCATAGTTGTATATATTATATTATAAATAAACTTATTGAAAGTAATAAATTAAAAGAAGAACATACTGAAGATGTCTTTACAAGATTATATAAATTTTTGAAATTATACAATAATAATTATCGTCCTATCTATCACTTAGAGAGTTTCATCTTTTATTTATGTATAAAGATACATGGATTATGAAAAAGCTTGCGAAATATTAGAAATTAGTCAAAAACACCTTGATGAAGATGTTAAGAAAGCTTATTTTAGAATGGCTCTACGATATCATCCAGATAAATATAAACAAGATAATGGAGAGAAATTTAAACAAATAAAAGAAGCTTATGATTTCTTGACTGATAATAAAAGAGTTCATAAGATAGAAATTGATGAAAATATTGATTATAAAGAGTTGATCAAGATGTGTATGAATTATTTCTCTCCAGAAACAAAATGGGATAGTTTATTTGTTGATACTAGTTTCACAGGTATTTTAAAAGACTGTCAACAGATATCCTTGAAAATATTTGAGAAACTAAATAAGGACAAGGCAAATCAAGTATATGATTTTATGTATCAATATAATTATGTATTAGGATTAGATGATGAACTATTAAAAAAATTCAAAGAGCAATTGCAGAAAAAGATGGTATATGATAATATTATAATACTTAATCCTTCCTTGAAAGATTTATTAAATGATAATATTTTTAAATTAGAAGTTGAAGATAAAGAATTTTATGTTCCATTATGGCATCATGAATTACATTTTTCTCTCCAAAACAAAGATTTAATAGTGCGATGTGAGCCTGATATTCCAAAAGAATTCTGGATTAATGAAAGTAATAATATGTATATTCAAAAACAGATATCTGTTACTGAATTGTTTGAAAAAGGGTTTTATGAATTTGAAATTGGAGAGAAATTATTTAAAATTAATAGTGATTCTTTGAAAATTACAAAAGAAAAACAAATAGTTTTATTAAAAGAATCTGGTATTTTAAGAATAAACGAAGAACATACATATGATGCAACTTTACGAGGCGATATCTATGTAGAAGCATTTCTTGTATAATAATTAATTAATATTTAGTAATTATATATGAGTGCTTTGAAAAAAGGTATAACTATTAAAATTAAAGGTTTAAAAGACAATAATTGGCGTAATGGTAGAGTAGGTATTATCCAGGGAAAGTATACAGATAAAAAAGACTTTGAAAGGTGGAAAGTTAAAATAATTGGGGAAGATGGTAAAAGCGAAAACTATCTAGGTCTCAAACCTGAAAATATTGAAATTATACATGAAGGGAAAGTGTGGGAATGGCTCGAACTCGACGAGTCAAGTGAAGGTGAGAGACCAGAAACCCCACCATCAGCACCACAGTCACCAAAAAATACTAATACAAAAGGCGGACGTACTAGGAAAAAAATTAGAAAAAGAAAAAAAAGAAAGTCGCGTAGAAAGAAACGAAAACAAAAGAAAAAAAAGAAATCTTTCAGACGAAAATAAGTATTTGAATATCATAAAATCAATAAAAAATTTTATGATACTGATTCATTTGATTCGTTTATTTATTGGATTTAGATTTGCTGTTATGAATCATATGTGCTAGTTCCTTTTAGTTATTCTTAAGTTTGAATTGCTGTATAGAACTAATTGTAATTATAATATTTTATTTTATTTACGCTTCACTCTTCTTCTTACGCCTGACAATCTTTTTCTTTTTCTTTACTGGAGTTGGAGGCTTCTCTTCCTCTTCCTCTTCCTCTTCCTCATCACTACCTCCATCAAATGTTGGCTGAGTGTTATACTCATCCTCTGGTAGCTCTTCATCAGCATCGTCATCTTTCTTATCCAGGTCTGCTACAATATCATCATCATCGCTATCATCCATAATGTGACAATTTCCTGAACCAACTAGACGAGTTGGAGGACGGACTTGAATCTGCACTAGCTGCCAGGTTACTCCGCACTTACCACCAGCGAACCACATACCATTGCATCGAACGAGTCCCTTAACATGTGATGCCTTTGGCACAAAATCAACCGGAGTAGAAGTTGCATCTTGACCTACTGCCTTATTACCCTCTGCTCCCTTGCCGAACTTAGGAGGTAGGTATAGTGCATTACGATCCATACCATAAATCTCAACATTGAATCGACCTTCCCAGAATGGAACCTTAATCTTCATTGTAGGATTAGCCGTATAATCTGGCTCACCAGTAGCCTTATCCTTACGATACTTGAGCATTGGATACATAAGAGCATCTACTACCTCACGACTCATCTTCTTACCGAACCATTTCTTACAATTAGTAACTGCATCATTTGCTACCTTTTCCTGAAACTCCTTCATTGCACTAAGGAATTTACTCTGTGAACTACTTGTCTGTGGGTCAAACTGTAGTGCTAGATCATACTTACACGAACCATTCTGCTCATCAACCCACTCATTTACACCCCATGTGAGCATAAGTGGAACCTGTAGAACAATAGGCTGTCCGTTAAGACGAATATTTACTGATTTCCCACCCCGCTTGTTAGTTTGGGGTTCGTCATATGTGACGGAGGAAGGAGTGAACTCTTTGGCTTTTACGAATAACTGCTGTGTGCTTGACATCTTAATATAGTTTAATATTTGTAGGATATCTTTAAATCAATTTTCAGATATAAAAATAAGTTATTGAAAAATTATTATATCTTTGCATCTTGTATGGTCTAATTTCTAATCGGTGACTCAGGGTTTATTTCATTTATGGTCATTTTGGGTGAAGATTTGTTATTAGGATTTCCATATACTCTCCTTACTGGAGGTTGTGTTTGTTGATTAAATGTAGGCACTGGTAATGGAGGTGGTGGGGTCAAGGGTTTATTATTCATTATGTCAATCTGGTCTAATTCTGCCTGAAATTCTTCCTTGTACCATTTTTTTGTTTTATTATCCATATCTTCGGTAGGTGTTTCAGGAAATCTATTTAACATTTTTTGCAAATTTGGATTATTCTTACCACCAGGTATATCTTTTGCTCTTTCCATTAACGTTTCTCTTACTTTTTTTTTATTTTCCCTTGATAAACCTTTCAATGTAGCTGCTGCTATCTTTGGATTTGGGGGAGTTTTTTGTGCATTTTGTTTATTAACAAATTCTTGTTGTTTTCTACTAACAGGTTTTAATCTAGGCTTCATCTCTTGTTTTTTACTTCTAGTCTTGAACTTTGAACTTTTTTTAAATTGTTCCATAGCTCTTAATTTTTCTTGTGCCATATTTTTATGTGAAAAAGTCCAAGAATTTCTATTTTTTTTCTCTCCACTTTCCAAATCTGGTTCCTCCTTTTTATCTGTTTTGACAGTATTATTTGTAAAAATCTTCTTTATTCTCTTTTGATTATATAAAAATTTACAACAAGCACAACAAAATACTAATAAAATAATTGATATCAATGTTATCACAATAGGCAATAATGGATTATTTTCAATTGTAACCTTTGGAGAAGGACTTTTATTATAGTGTTCACTTTCTTGAGTATTATTCTGCAAATTAGATTTATCTGGAAGATTATCTATTGGATTAGAACTAGGTGTAACTGGTTCAGGTGGGTTTTTTGTAGTTGATAATGTTGAAGGTGTTGTTGGTGAAGTTGTTGTTTGTAAAGGTGTTGATGGTGCAGGTGTAGTGGTTATAGGTGCAAGTGTAGTGGTTATAGGTGCAGGTGTAGTGGTTATAGGTGAAGGTGTAGTGGTTATAGGTGAAGGTGTTGTTGTAGACGGTATAAATGTAGTTGTAGATGAAGGTGAAAAAATATTAGTGGTCAAATTTGTATTATTTTTTATAACATGTGAAGAATTATAGAGTGTATTAATATCTAATGACGAATTTGTAGAATTTTGAGAGTTTGAAATAGATGAGTTGGAGAGAAATTGATCATCATCAGAAGTATCTTTAGAATAATCCAATAAATTTGTGTTTACTGATTCGACTTCTTGATTTGGTAATTCCAAGCACATATACAAACCGGTAGAATATAACGGCAGACCATTAATATTGTTACTCATTTCTCCCAATTTTCTACAATTCATCATATCTTTACTATATCCTGATGCTAATAATAACATTAAGGTAAAAAAAACATTGCGTATCATTTAAATTACCTTCAAGAATAGTCTTAAAGTTTTTTTATAGTATAAGTATTTAAATTATTAATATATTTCAAAGATAATTAAAAAAATCTTGTTATTTTATATCAAATGTCAAGTCTTGTGATAGCTACAATAAACAAAGAAAAAACGAATTTTAAAGTAAAAAAGAAAAAGGAAAAGAGATCCCCAAAAACATTTTTAAAGGAATGTATATTCGACCAACCCCCTGTAAAAAAAAACAAAAAAAAGAAGGTATCGATGGATGAATTTGAAGTGTTATCATATGAACAATACGATGAACTTGTTGAAAGAAATTATAATGTAAGTCAATTGAAAAGTATGTGCAGATTTTATAAACAAAAGGTTAGTGGTAACAAGAGAGAATTAATTTTTTTACTTTATAATTATTTAAAATATTCACATTTTGCTGCAAAAATACAAAGTCTTTTTAGAGGTCATTTATTAAGATATATGGAAAGATTAAGAGGTCCAGGATTAAACGAACAATGTGTAAATGAAACCGATTTTTATACATTAGAAGATTTAAAAGATTTAGATAAATCACAATTTTATAGTTTTAAAGATAAAGATGGGTTTATTTATGGGTTTGATATATGTTCATTATGGAATATGGTAGTCAAAGAAAAGCAAAAACAAAATCCGTATAATAGAAATACTTTACCTGTTCATAAAATTTATAATGATATACGAAGTATTGTAAAAATAAACAAATTATTTGGGGTGAAACTGAATCTGGAATTAGATAATGATTTAAGTCAATTCTCGCAAGAAAAACAAGTAGAAATGAGAGCGATTAGTTTATTTCAAAAAGTGGATGAAAACGGATTTATAACAGATGCAAAATGGTATTTAAATTTAAACAGACATGGATTAAAAAAATTTCTTGCAGAATTAGTAGATATATGGCAATATAGAGCTCAGATAACAAATGAAACTAAACGAAAAATACATCCTTCACACGGTGATCCTTTTTTTTCAATAAATATTAATGTATTAATGCATAAATGTTTTGAAGTTCTAAGAAATAGAATTTTAGATATTATAGAAATATTTATAACAAAAGGAGAAGACAGCGATGCTCGTTCGTTAGGCACTTATTATGTACTAGGCGCCCTTACAACAGTTAGTCATGATGCAGCAGTTTCCTTACCGTGGTTGTATGAGTCTTTTGTTCAGAATTAAAAATTAATTATATATTATTAGAGCATAGTTAATGCGAAAAATAAAAATAATATATATTTTATCGCAAATGGACTTAAAAAGGAGTAGATATACTAGTTCATAAGATGCCAAAGAAAGTATCGAAGAAGTCTGTCAAGAAAACCGCCTCCAAGAAGGCTGCCGCTGCCCCTGCTGCTCCAGTAGTTGAGGCTAAGGCTACAGCTGCCCCAGTTGCTGAGGCAGTTCCAACTATGGGTGATCAGTTCACTGCTCTACTTGCTCAACTAACTGCTCTCCGTTCTCAGCTTACCAGTGTAACCTCTCAGGTCCGTGCTCTTAGCAAGCGTGCCGATCGTGAGCTTAAACAGGCACAGAAGCAGGGTCGCAAGAAACGCAAGTCTGGAAACCGTGCACCTAGCGGATTTGTTAAGCCAACTAAAATTAGTGTTGAGCTTGCAACCTTTCTAGGAAAGGCAAAGGGAACTGAGATGGCCCGCACTGAGGTTACTCGTGAGATCAACTCTTATATCCGCGCACATAAACTTCAGGATCCTGCCAATGGTCGTCGCATCCTTGCTGATGCAAAACTCCGCAAGCTTCTTAAGCTTGGCAAGAATGACGAGCTTACCTATTTTAACCTTCAGCGTTACATGAGCCCTCATTTCGCTAAGGCAGGAAAGTCACTCACCGCTGCAAACTAATAATTATTAAATCATAAGATTTTAAAAAATTTTATGATTATACTATTATTCAATTACTTATTTACGCCTCTTAGTTCTCTTTTTTCTGCGCCTCTTTTTTGTTTTTCTTTTGCGACGGCGTTTTCCACCTATAGGTATACCACCCTGTCTAAAAGTAGATTCTACCTGTCCAGGATGATGTATTTCTATGTGTTGAGGTTGCCACTCTCCGCCTATATCTTCCAAATCTTGTTGGTAGCATATTGGACATGTATAAATAAGTCCATCTTGACTTAAATGGACTTTCCAACCAACGGGTACTAATTTTTCTGGCATATCGTTTCTTCTCCAAAATGAACTCCGTCCACCCTGCTCTGAACAAGTCGAACCGATAGTGCACCCCCACGTTTGTCCACCATTTAAATCTAAACTATAAACTGGTTCATTTGCCATATATAATAACTAAAGAATTTATTATATATTAATCATAATCATCATAATCTCCTTCTTTACATATTCTACCTATACAAAACGCACAAAACATTAAACCTCCAAAAAAGAAAAATAATTCAAATATCATTTAATTATACATCTAATCTAACCTTTATACCTTTATGATCGCTAGCTTTACTATTTCCAAATAATGAAGCGCTTGTTATTTTTATATCTCCTTTTACCATTACATAATCTATACATTTTATTGGTTTTACACATGGAAATGTATGCAAATCTTCACCAATTACCTTATATACAGAATTTTTATATCCTCCTTTTTTTAACCACTTATACATCTTTGATTTTCGCGTATCGTTAAAATCTCCCATTATTATTACATTCTTTTTATTTTTACAAAATTCTATTATTTCCTTCATCTCATTTGACCTTTTTTCTTTTGCTATATCGGTTTCTCCTGGTGGTAAATGAACATTTACACATCTTATTTCTTTATTATTATATTTGAAATCAAAATATTGTATTATTCTATTACCTATACATTTTGACTTCACTACAGTTTTTATATCTTTATTTACTACTGTTAATAAACCTATAAACCACCACATACCTGCAAATATAGGTGCTAAACATATACTTAATATTAAACATATATATGGATGTTTAAAGTATAATGATTTTATTTGTTCTCCCCATTTTGAAAAGATATATGCACAAATCCACATTAACTTGTTCATTAAATACTCAAATGTTGAATAAACATATTTTTTATATTTTGGAAATTTTTCAAGAATATATTTATAAATAGAATTTCTCTCCAATAACGAATCTCCAAAATATTTTATATTACTATTTTTCAAAAATGAATGTAGTTCCATTATATTGTTATTGAAAGGTAGAGTTGCCTCTTGTATAGCAATTATATCACTATTTTCAACTTCCCTTTCTAAAATCTTATTTATATTATCTAATCTTTCAAACCAATTATCATGAATGAAATTGATATTCCAAGTTATTACATCTAACTTCATATAAAAAATAAATAATTTATTAATCATTTAAAATACGAATCTATCTCTTTCTAAAATACTATATAATGCATCTTTATCAATATTACCAAATCTAATTGCAGTATAAGGATAATTTGATAACTCATTTTTTACATTTTTGTATATATTTAATACATTTACAATATCTTCTATCTCATCGTTATTTAAATATTTTGTTTCTTGTAACCAATTCATAAAATTTGGTTTATTTTTTATTTTTTTATATCTATTATATAATTTTAAGTAATGAAAGATATTATTATTATTATTGTAATAATCATTTCCTGCTAATACACATAATATTCTAAAATTTTGTTTGTCTATATCTAGTTTTTTTAATATTTTTTTCAAATCATATAAAATACAAGTATGATTTGCTAAACTAAAATATCTTAAAACTATTGGACAAGTATAAGCAAATAAATCCATATCTTCAGTTAAAACAGCATACACCTTTTTTTTAATAACCAAGCTTGCACATAAAACATCAGCTTCTCCAATGGCGGTCATATATTTTATTCCATATGCATCAAATAGTTCTTTTACGGTTTTAATATCTTCCCAATTTATTTTTGTCATACCTCTCTGTAGATATGACAGTTCTTTTTTTTGATCCTTTGTTATATTATCTCCAACTTGTTGCTTTAATACATTATATTTTTCCTCACAATCTATTCTATTTTGTTTTCTTTTCTCCAATTCTTCTCTTTTTGATTCGGGTGGTTTGCCATCGAATATGAATATTGGAGTAATATTATAATGTTTGAATAATGAGCACATAAGATAAAAGCTTTCAATTAAGGTATCCTGACTCTTATATCTATATAAATATATACTTACATCTATGCAAATTTTCTTACCAAATAAACTTGATAAGTGAATTTGTTTTGTTTCTTCATAACATTGTGTTTTTAATAATTTTGATAATAGTTTTACTCCCATTTGTTTATAATTGATTTAATATTATAATATGATTAAATCAATTTTCACATATACTCATTCTTGTTGTTGTCAAAACTGACCCCTTTACATTTTTATGGTAAAAATCTCCTCTTCTTGATTTAAAAAACAAATCCATTTTTTCGATGGAACTATTAAAAAAAGTAGTATTATAGTTATCTTTTACAAAATCATAAAATTTATTCAAGTTCTGTGATATTTTATCAAATTTCAATATATTATTATTATTAATCAAACACCATTTTAAAAAGTCATCATTATAAAACAACAATATTGTTTTTATTATATAATAAGCTAATACATTTGTGTCTTCTTTATACAATATTTTTCTGAAACTTATACTTATACTATCAGCTTTAAACAAATTTTCATATCTTAATCCCATAAAATGCAATACCTTTATCATTTGAAATAAAGAAAACATACGCTCCAATTGAATACAAAAATCTGCAAATAATAAAAAATTATCTACATCATCCGGTGTATCTAATAATTTAAAACTAATAAAACAACTATTTAATATTACTGCCCAAAATTCACTATAACTTTCACTTATTTCAAAGTCACTTTGAACATCAAATATTTTTTTCATTTTGTTTCTCAAATTTTCATATTTTATACCTGAAAAATCTAAACACAAACTATGAAATAATTCATGTAATAAAACCTTTTTCCATTCTTCTTTTCTATATATCATTAATTTTCCATTTTCAGCGCAAGCAAATGTTACTGCTGAATTACAATTATTAGGACCTAAAACTAAAACCGGATTATTTGGTAGTTTTTTTTCTTTATCTGTAAGGTATAAATAAACATTCAATGACTTCATTGATTTCAAAGAGGAATATGTCAAACAGAATTTTATCATCGTTAGTGCTTCTAATAAACTTTTTTTTATTTCTTTTAATCTATTAAAGTCTTTCTTATCAAAAATACCATAATATATATTAACATTTAACTTGTTTATTTTGAGTGACATCTTCATATACCCAAGAATGTTATACAATATATCATCTTTTATTTGAGAAGGTATAAAACTACTATCCATTAATTCTGTTTTTGGTAATTCTCGTAAAGTTTTTATTTCTTTGGTATCTATTTTTATTATATCTTTTTCATTCATTAAATCTACATAATTATAACTTAACCGAATATCATTATATATGGATTTCAATATAGTATCTGTTGTTCTTTGTGATCTAGCTGATTTCTTTAAACAATATTTATCAAAATCATTTATAAACTCTTTTATTAATTTTTCACTTGCCTTAGTAAATGACATTACAATATATATATTATAATGTTATTTTTATCTCTTTTTCCAACAAAAAATTAGTTCTTTTCCTCGACGGTCCTCTTTACCCTTTGGTCCACCAGTTCTTTTAACAATTTTATAATCATCACATTTTGTTACTGATTTCCATCTCTTTTTAATTTTATCATACATTATATCAGGCATATTCAAACAAATATATTTATTTTTGGGTAAATATTTATACGCATTCTTCAATGTTGGAACTAAAAATTCATCATAGAATTGTGCAGAATCATCTAATTTTATTTGTTTTGAACTAGAAGGTTGACTAATTTTACTACCTTTCTTTTCATAATTAGTCATATTTTCATATACTTCTAAATATTCATATGGAGGAGATGTGAATACATAATCATATTTACCCACCTTTGATAAATCTACTTTTTGAGCCTCACTCCAAATCATTTTAACTTTACTTTTTGTGTAAGGTTTCAATAACTTGATAATCTTTTCGTATCCTGGTTTTAACGATTTATTACTATCTATACCAATATAATCAATATCTAGTGCCATTGCTGCTATCATTCTTGCACCCCACCCAGCAGTAAAATCCAAAACTCTTTTCGCTTCATATTTTTTATACATATGAATTGCTGCGGCTGCCCTCATTGTATTTACTGTCCCCCATTGTAAATCTATCGCACTCTTTATTGCTTGAAGAACTGTTTTACTATGTCCCTGTTTATAAATTCTTTTTGCAAATTGCATCATTTTATCTCTTCTATCTTTTCTATTCCACATTTCTACAAAAGAATGATTTCTATATTTTGTTTTTCTTCTAGCTTTTTCGGTTCCCCAATCAACAGTTTTATTACCAATTGTTGAATTTGGATTTATTTTACCTTTTGCCAATCTTCTCAATGATAAAAAATCTGCTATAGCGTCTTTACTATTAACATCTCTATAAGGATAACTTTTATCGGTCCATTTTCTATCTTTTTTCTTTTTTGTTTTTTTATTTCTTTTCTTTTTTGATTTCTTATTTTTCTTTTTTCTACGATTTGTTTTCCTCTTACTTCGTTTTCTTGTTTTATTTTTACCAAAGAAAAATCCTCCTCTTGCCCAGTCTCTAATATGTTCGTTTGGATCAAAACAAAATTGACATAATGGGAAACTTTCTCCTTCTGGGTTTGATTTATTTTTCGCACTTCTTCCAGTCATTTCTGGACAGCCAGCACACTTTTCATGAAATCCAACACTATTATTAGGTTGACTTAATCTTTGTCTCTGATTCAGTAAAGCATCTTCATGTCTTAAACCTTCCAGTCCATCAATATCAGTATCAACTGTTGGAGATATCTCTTGTTGTTTGGCCATATTGAAAAATTCTAACCATGTTGCGTCATTCCATTCAGTACCAATACCTTGCTGGAGTTGGTACCTTTTAAAGTTTGAAAATTCATCATCTTGTTCTTTACTAGCACCTTGACTATTTTTCCTTTTTTTATATGGGGGTTGTTCACTCATAAATTTATATTATAATCATATTATAAATTTATTAGTTCTTTTTTTTAAGCCGATGTCTTATACGCATTGTATCATAAAATACAATAGGTTCCTTTGGGGTTCCTCTAGATTTTACGAAATGAACAAGTTTTGCGTCTTTTGTTGCAAGTAATACCTGTCTAGATAAGTCGTCTTGTTCATATTTTGCTTGTTGTCCTTTTTCCATTACTATTTCTTTATTTCTACCATCTTCAAAGTCTTCGTCCATTACTACATCTCTTGGTCTTCTAAATAAAACCTTTTTCTTTTTAGGGTCGTCTGGATTTTTACCTCTAACAATTCCTGTCTTACCTCCAGCTCCTAAAGCTTTTTTGGGGTCATCCATAATTTGAGAACCAGAATCAATAGAAAAAAGTCTATAATAGTCTTTATTATTTTTTTTAAATTTATTTGCATGATAATAATGTTCTACTGAAGCCCATTTTAATCCGTCCAATTCAAACAGTGGAACTACTTTACCGTTTTCTTTTGGTTTGATATGCATATTAGATAAAATCTTTCGCCAATCCTTAATTTTTTCTAATTCAGAAAATTTTTCTGTATCTTCATCCTTAATTTTTTCATTTGCTATTTTTCCCCTCCCTTTACCTGGCTTTTTATTCGCAGAACCGGAATGGAAATAAAAAATAGTATTATCATTAAATAAATCTTGATCCTCTGGAGTGGGTGTTTGCATAACAGGTTCACCATCTACATCGTCGTCACCTACTTCAGTTTCTACTACAATAGTAGGATTATCTTGCTTTTTTTCTTCAACTGGTATTTCTATAGTTTCACCAATCATTTTTGAAAATTTTGGGATATAATTATAAAGAGATTTCCCTTTTGATTTCATACATTTATCAACAATCTTTCGTTTCATTCCAAAAGGTATTTCATGAAATCTATAAATTTTTTTATCCTTGTAAGTAATTAACTTATAATGATTACCTGTATGTTCAACAATAATATAATATTTTGGTTTGAAATAACCTTTTTTTTCTATTGAATTAGGAACAAAATCCCCACATTTTACAACTGACCCATAATTTCCGTGTTTATATTCATCACTTGATAATATAATAAATTTAGTGTTTATTTCTAATTCTAAAGTTCCTATAGCCCATGCATCTGCCCAAAAATTACAAGTTTTAAACTTAGCTTTTAGTTGTTCTACATTTTGTATATTTTTAAACCATCTAATATCTTGATAATTTCTTTCAGCCTCTTTCAATTCTCGCTGTTTTCTTTTTACTTCTTCTCCCAAAGTTTTGTGCGCCTTTTTCATTTCCTTAGCTTTTTTTGTTTTTTTTGTTTTTGTAGGAACATCTTTTTCTTTTTTAACTTCTTTTGCTAATGCGTTGAATTCCTTAGCTAATTTTGCTTTCCTCTTTTTATCATTAGGAAGTTGTCTTTTTAATGTTTTAATTTCATTTGCAATCATATCATGTCTTTCTTTATAATTAGTAAATACGGATCCATCTGTTTTCTGTACTAGAATTTCACGAAGGTTTTTCACACTTGCATCCATATTAATACTTTTATAAGCATCTCGAATAGTATAAAAAAAACAGTCTCCTGCTCCAGGATTATCTTTAATACCATAATTATTATTGTGCATAAAATGTTCTATCCATTGAGATTCACTTTTACCAGGTTTTCTATATTTTTTTTGTTCTTTTTTGTCATCCTTATCTTCTTCTCCTTTTTGTGTAAAATCATCATCATCATCTTCAATCTGCAATTCTACTAATACAGGAGGAGGATTTTTCAATCCTCTTTTCACATCTTTTCCTTCATCTCCTTCTTCATCATCTTCACTATCTTCATCTAATGATTCTAATTCTTCTTCACCATCTTTATCATCTTCGTCTTTACCACCTTCTTCATCTTCATCATCTCCAGAATCATAATCTGGGAAAAGTACTTCATTTTTCATACATTTTTCAACATAAGGTTTATCAACAAAAGAATGCAATAAAGGACCATCAATTAAAGATATATCTAAATCACCATCTTCATCTTTTAAGTTTTCTAATTGTTGACTAGGAAATTCATAAACACCAACTTGATATATTTTATTCGAATCATCAATTACTAAATATACAGGGGAAAACAGAACATTTTGTTCAATAAATGTATATTTTATATCCCCTAAAGCAATAACAACAGGTATTTTGTATAAATTAATTTGAAACATAGTAACATCTCGCCCTTTATCATTTTCATCAATCGTTTTTAATTCTTGATAAGATATTTCATCATTGATTTTAGATAATACCATATAATTTAATCTAATATTAAAAATTTACTTAAGAAACTATCATTATTAATTTCCTCCATATAAAACCAAAGTGTTTTTCTTCTTTGTGTCATATCATAATTAGTTGGTTCTTTTTCAAAAATAACAATTTCTTCTATTAATTCTGCTTTCTTTTTCTTCCTTTTAGAAATTTCATAATAATCAGCAATAAGTTCTAATTGTTTTTTGGTGTAATTCTCATTATAATCAAGTTCACTTGCAACATAATCATCTAATGTTAATCCTTCGTCAATATTCCAATCATCACTTGGTAAATTAGCGGTTTGTTCATTAACTAAACTGACCAAACTATCATATGTTACTTCTGGTTGTGTTTTCTCTTCTATATTAGGTTCAACTAAAGAAAAAGATAAGTTTTTACTACTCATATTAATAATATAAATAAGTGTGTTTTTATATTATTATTATTATTTGTTTACAATTAATCTTCCAATTCTTCTAGTAAATCCATAAACTTGAAAACCATTTTACTACTCAAACTAGGATAATTTTTATGATTCAAATTAGCAAAATTTTCAATCTCTTGAAATATTCCTTCATATTCAGGTACATCCTTAATAAATTGTTTACCCGATATAATCATAATACTAATATTATGAACTATTTCTTCTATATTATTAGTTTTATTTTCCAGTGTAATATCATGTTTAACTTTATCAATAAATCCAACAATAATATTTATCATATCATTTCTGTTAATAATATCTAATCCGGCACAAATAACAAAGAAGCTACTAAGCGCTCTTCGTTTTCCATTTTCTTTATTATATTCACAAAATTTATCATAATCTTCATTTGCATCACAATAATTGATAATCTCAAATAAAGATTTAAAACTTTTGAAATTTTTAATACAAATATCTTTCATAAAGGGAAATGTAGCAATTAAGTCTTTATATAATCTAGCATACAATGCTGACCAAAATTTATTGAAACTACCAATTTCAAATATAGCTTCCCCTATTTTTTCAAATGATTCATCGTCTTCTGCTAATTTTTCTTTTGAGATATCTTTCATAATAACTACAATATCTTCCAACATAATTTCGTATGTTTTATCAGTAAGTTTATTGAGTGAAGATCTAATTTTATCCATTTGAGCTTCAAGTCCTTCTGTATTTTTTTCAAGTTTTGTTGTTTTAAAATTTCTAATACTTTGCCAATCACTAGCGGATATATTATCTTTTTTAACTGGTCTTTTATGATAATTATTTCTTTTAAATACAGGGGTTTTTTGATACGATGGAGCTCCTACTCTTTTTGCAAGTCTATTAATTTTTTCAATTACATCTTCTTCCAATTCTGGAGTCATATTTAATTTTTCATAATTATTGTAATCACTTAATGTGTATTGTCTGTCTGCTAATATGCTTGTCATAACTTAATAAGATGTAATATTAATATTTTTTTATATCAATTTTGTAATTACATATAAGTTAAAATTGAAACAGACTTAAATAATATTTATCATTATTAATCACGATGTCTTCTATTACTACAGAAACCACACCCACAAACACGCCAAAGAATTATGTTATAAGTCAATGGGACGATGAGGTCCTTGATCTAAAACCTAATTTATTAAGAGGTATATATGCATTTGGCTTTGAAAAACCTAGCGCTATTCAACAAAAAGCTCTTTATCCAATGACTTTAAGACCTGCAAAAGATATTATTGCACAAGCACAATCAGGAACAGGAAAAACTGGTGCATTTGTAACAGGTATTTTACAAATTATTGATACAAAAAATCCGGTAACTCAGGCTTTAATTCTTGCACCAACTCACGAACTAGCTGGACAAACTAAACAAGTTATGGATAATATTGGTAGATTCTTAAAAATAAAAACACAATTATTAGTCGGCGGAACATCTGTCGAAAAAGATAAACAGCTTCTTATAGAAGAAACTCCGCATGTTGTTATTGGAACTCCTGGTAGAGTTCATGATATGTTTCGTAGAAAATATCTTAATTCATCTACATTACAACTATTAGTTATTGATGAAGCAGATGAAATGTTATCATCTGGATTTAAAGAACAAATGTATAAAATATTTCAATACACACCTAATGATATTCAAATTGGATTATTTAGTGCAACAATGCCTACAGATTTACAAGAATTAACTGAGAAATTCTTAAGACATCCTGTTAAAATTCTTGTAAAAGCGGATCAACTAACTCTACAAGGTATTGCTCAATATTATATTAATTTAGAAGACGACCTTCAAAAATATGAAACTATCAAGGATTTATTTTCTAGTTTAACAGTTTCTCAAGCAATCATTTATTGTAATAGCACAAGACGAGTGGACGATTTACAAGAAGCAATGACATCTGATAATTTCCCAGTTAAAAAAATTCATGGTAAAATGCCAGATGATGAAAGAAAAGCTGTTCATAAAGAATTTAAGGCTGGAGGATGTAGAGTATTGATTACATCTGATTTATTCGCAAGAGGAATAGATGTTCAACAAGTCAGTATTGTTATTAATTTCGATATTCCTAGAAATGAACATACTTATTTACATAGAATTGGTCGTTCTGGAAGATGGGGAAGAAAGGGTATTGCAATTAACTTTCAAACAAAACACGATGCAACTAGATTAAAGAAATTTGAAGAATATTATCAAACTCAAATTGTTGAAATGCCAAGTAATTACACCGAACATCTCGGACTTAATTAAATAACAAGCGTAAAATAATAAATTAGATTTTCTTCATTTGATTTAAATGTCAAATAAAGAAAAATTTTTTTCAAGAGATAAATTCGAATTACCTATAGAATTTTTAGAAAATAAAACAAAAGTTTTAGATAACTTAAAAGATGATTTAGAATTAGAAACTACGATAGATAGTAATGTCAAACCTGTTTATAATTATGTATTCAATCCTACTACAGAACTAGGTGACAAAAGTATAAATGCTTGGAGTAAATATTATACAACCAATAAAACATTTTTACAAGATTCTCAAAAAATATATAAAGCAACAGGTAAATCTTTACCATTTGATAAACAAACAATCAACAATATGTTGAAATCTTGGAGAGAAATTAGAAATCAAAATAACTTTATGGAAAAATATCAATATATTGATTGGGAAAAAATAAAATGGTTAAATAAATCTACTTTATTTCTTTCTATTTTAAGTTTTTATAATATATCTGCTCCAGTAATACAACTAGTAGCTCCCTTTTTTGTTCTTTTAGTGCCTTTTTTTATGTTAAAAGTTATGAAGTTGCCTATCACTTGGAACGCTTATTACAAAATACTTATTGAAAATATAAAACATCATGCAATTGGTAAACTTTTCTTTTCTTTTAATTCTGCATCATTAGGACAAAAATTATATATTGTGTTTGCCGCTGGAATGTATATGTGGAATATTTATCAAAATGTAATTAGTTGTTACAGATTTTATCAAAATTCTTTTTATATTACAAGTCAATTTGAAACAATCAATAATTATTTAGATTATACTATTGAAAAGATGAAATTATTTTTAAGTATAACAAAGGATTATAAATCATATAGTAAATTCAATCATAAATTGAAGGCTCACATAGAAAGATTACAATTATTCCATAATACTGTTAGAGATTTACCAAAAAATAGTCAACAAATAGGAAAAGTAGCTTATATAGGAAAACTAATGAAAAATTTCTATATTCTTTACGATGATCAAGAAATAGAACATATTGTAGAATATTCATTTGGATTCCATGGATATATTGATAGTATATTAGGACTTAACAAAAACATTATTAATAAAAAAATGAATAATTGTAAATTTAAAAAGAAACTTTCTTTCAGGGTTAAAAATATGTTTCATCCAAGTATTGAAAAGCCTATAAAAAATAATATAAATATGCATAAAAATATTATCATTACAGGACCAAATGCTGCTGGTAAAACTACAACAATAAAAGCAACTATTATTAATCTTTTGTTAAGTCAACAAATAGGTTTAGGCTTTTTTGATGAATGTCAAACTAGTACATTCGATTATATTCATTGTTATTTAAACATTCCGGATAGTTGTTCAAGAGACAGTTTATTTCAAGCAGAAGCCAGAAGATGCAAAGACATATTAGATTGTATTATAAAATATCCTGATAAATCACATTTTTGTATTTTTGATGAACTATATTCAGGAACTAATCCATATGAAGCTATTAGTAGTGCATATTCATACTTAAATCATATTTCAAAAAATAAGAATGTAAGATTTTTACTTACAACACACTATATAAGACTTTGCAACTTGTTAGACAAGAAAAGTAAAATCATTAATAAATCTATGAAAACTAAATTAGATCAAGAAAATAATCCTATTTATACTTACAAAATAGAAAATGGTATATCAAGCGTAAAAGGAGGAGTTAGTGTATTAAGAAATTTGAAATATCCAGAACATATTATTAAAATGTCCAATCATATTTTAGAAAAAATATAACATTTTCGTTTATATTTAAGATTTATTATATTTTTATCTAGTAATAATGGTTCTATCTCGAGGACTCGTAATTAGCTTAGGTGTATCTGCACTTGGATGTACTTTACTATTTTTATATTTTAGAAATAAAATCACTGCTGTTGAAAAAAAAGTAGATATAATGTTTGATTTAATTCAAAATCATCAGAAACAACAAAACCAACAACAAATGAATATGCGAGAAAATATGCATATGAATACAGAACAAGAGTTTGAAGAAACTGATAATATGGTATCACAAGAAGAAATTAGTGGTTGGACAGAAAATGTAAAAAGTGATAAAGAATTGATACAAGTATCCGATGATGATGAAGAAGAAGACGATGATAGTGAAGAAGTTAGTGATAGTGATAGTGAAGATGAAGAGGATGAAATTCCCAAATTATCTTTAGCAAAAACAGAAGATAT
>WLWE01000235.1_pt1 | contig 51215 bp, 49 predicted proteins | sample 6718301 | NCBI WGS metagenome assembly WLWE01 (sample SAMN12718691, study PRJNA515312) | sponge metagenome | isolation source: marine sponge | host: Mycale hentscheli | place: New Zealand: South Island, Marlborough, Capsize Point | collected 2003-05-01
GGCGAATACACGCAGACACAATTGTTTAACACAGGAACAAATGATGTAGACAACTTTGGACAAGACGTTGCAGTAAGTGCAGATGAGCGTTGGTTATACATAAGTGCTCCTACTGCAACTACAAGCAGCAACTATGTGTGGGCATATCAACAAGTTGGCGTACAAAGTCAAACACTTAAATTTACTGGTGATGCAACGACAAAAGATTTTATTATCACAGGCACTATTGTGGTTAGTTCGGCCAATGCGACTGCACAAACACAAATTGCAGTAACAAGAAACAATGTTTCACAAACTGCTGGTAGCGATTTTACAGTTGAAACTTCAGGTACAAATCAAGTTGTACGTTTTGCAAGTATACCAAATGAAAATGATACTATTGTTATAACAAGACGTCAAGGTGTAACATACCTACCTACAGTATCAACTACTGCTTTTAGTACTGCTACAGTGCATTCAGTAACTGACATTTACAGTTTTGCAGTTTACTATAATGGTGCATTGTTACGTCCAATACACGATTATACATTTGCCGGCGATACCGTAACGTTGCTAGTGGCAATTAGCTCAGGAACACTACTGATTGATGCAAAGACATATTGGGATTTTGTAGCAAATGTTAACATTTCAGGAAGTGCTGGCGATTTAATTGGACAAAGTATCTCCACAACCACAGATGGTAGACAACTTATAATTGGTGCTCCAGGAAGTGAAGTTACCGTAGGGTCAACTACAACAACTGATGCTGGTAAAGTGTACATTTATGACAGAAGTGTAGAACGTTTTCAAGTTACAACTGCCTCAACCACAACACAAAGTTTTACAACCACAGACACACCAGTAGGCACACCAGTTGTAACTGTAAACGGAACATACCTAGTACCAACTGCACAAAACAACAATGCACAATTTAGCAATTCAGGTACAACAATTACAATTGGTACTGCAACTAATCCATACACATTGAATGTTGGTGACATTGTTGAAATTGAAACCAACACATTTAGGTTAGTTCAAACTATTAATTCACCAACAGTAGGTGAAGCATACAACTTTGGTCAAGTGGTTGACATGTGTAGTACAAATTGTAGCCTATATATTGCAGAACCAAATGATAGCACAATTACAGAACAAGGCGGAAGTGTTGATAGATGGATTAATCAATCTCGATTGTTTGGAACCATTACAGGTACTGTAACTAATCCAGCGTTGACAGCCACTGATAGTATAAGAATTAACAATTATTATGTTACCTTAACTGGAACCACTGTTGCTAGTTTGGTAACTGATATTACAAATGCAGATTTACCAAACATTCAGGCAACTGAAGTTGGCGGAGCACTACAAATTACACTTGTTGATATTCAAGCAGGTGAAGCATTTATAAAACTACAAGTAGCACCAGGAGCAGGAACTGCGTTTGCAGATTTAGGACTTGCTCAAATGGTATTTGCACAAACTATTGTATCTCCGATAGCACAACAGTTTGGGCATTTTGGGCAAAGCGTAAAAATTGATAGCACTGCAACAACATTAGTTGTTGGTGCTCCAGATGCCACTGCTAACTTGCCAACTACGTTTGATACAAATACAACATATTTTGATAGTAAAAGCACACTGCTAATTGATCCTTTAGAGGAATCAGGTGTAGCGTATACCTATAACTTTTTAAACGCCGCCAATGCAAGTGCAACCAATACAGGCAAGTTTGTTTTTGGACAACAGATTTACGATACAAGCATGGTAAGTTTTGATAAGTTTGGTAGTGCAGTTGATTATTATGACGGAGTCTTATTAGTCGGAGCACCAAACGATGATTTAAATGATAGTTCAGGTGATTATGGAAGAGTAACACAACTTGTTAATGCAAACAAAGAAAGTGCATGGAAAATTGTTTACAATCAGCAACCTATGGTCAATAGTGCTCTACTTAACAGTGTGTTTACATATGATAAAGTAAGTAACGAAGTAGATACATATTTAGATTTCATCGATCCTCTACAAGGAAAAATACTAGGAGCGGCCGCTGCTAATATAAACTATCAAGGTGGTATTGATCCTGCACTCTATAACACAGGCACTGTAAACAATTTTGGTTCGCAGTGGAGAGATGAGTACTTAGGACACTTTTGGTGGGATTTAAGCACAGTAAGATTTATTGATTATCATCAAGACACAATAGAGTACAAAGCCAGACGTTGGGGGCAACTGTTTCCAGGATCGTCAGTTGACGTCTATCAATGGACTAAGAACAGTGTTGCACCAGCAAACTATACAGGCCCTGGAACAGTTTATACAACCGATAGTTATGTTGTAACCAGCGAGCTTGACAGTGCAGGAACATTTGTTTCAAATTACTATTATTGGGTTAAAGGATTGTCTGCAGTTCCAACTGGCAAAACGCTGAGTTCAAATGCTATTACACAGTACATAACAGATCCAAGATCAAGTGGCGTTTCATACAGTGCGGCATTAAGTCAAAACACAATTGGTTTATACAATGTACGTACACAATTGGTTGCAACAGACACTATACTGCATGTTGAATTTGATAAACTAGAAAACACTGATGCAGTACACAGTGAATATGATTTAATCACTGACAATGATCCTAACAGTTTCTTAGGGACAGGACTTTACAGAAAGTTTTTAGATAGTTATTGTGGAGTTGACACACTTGGTAACAACGTGCCAGATCCTACTTTAAGCCCTGCTGACAAATATGGTGTAAGTTTCCGTCCAAGACAAAGTTTCTTTATAGATAGATTTCTTGCACTTGAAAATTATATGACACGTGCAAATAGGATAATGAAACTGTATCCTATATCAGAAGACAAAAGTTTTAAATTACTAAACAGTTCAGATCCAGAACCAACAAGCGTAAGTGGTTTGTGGGATAAACGTGTGTTAACCTATGCAGAACTTACGTATCAAGATCTAAATCAAGTAGCAGTTGGTTATAACTATTTGGTAGCCAGTGACAGTACCCAAGAAGGACTATGGACAATATACACTGTAATTGCTGGACCTAGTTTACAGTTAGCTCAAGTACAAAACTATGATACACAACTATATTGGAGTTATGTAGATTGGAATGGTTTAAATGCTGATGGAACAACCTACAGCAGTGCAAATGCTAGTGCCTATGAAGTTAAAGTTTACAGTAATTTATTAGCAATAGAAGATGTGCCTGACGGTGCATGGGCAACAGTTGAATCAAACAGTTTTGGAAAGAAAGAAGTTTATCAATATAGCACAACAACCGGTGAATGGACAAGAGTTTTCTTAGAAGATGGAACAATTGCAGTTGATAAAACTATTTGGGATTATAGTGTCGGTAACTATGGTTTTGATGTTGAAGCATTTGATGCACAACGGTTTGCACAAGCACCTGATGTTGAAACAAGACAAATACTAAAAGCATTAAACGAAGAAATTTTTGTAAACGAACTAAAAATATTCAGGAACGAACTTCTAATACTTACATTTGAATTTATTATGAGTGAACAACCTTCTCCAGACTGGTTGATTAAGACATCACTGATTGATGTCAATCATAAGATACGTGATCTTATTGAGTACCCAATTTTTAGAAGAGACAATCAAGACTTTGTAAGCCAGTACATAGAAGAAGTCAAACCATACCATGTACAGGTAAGAGAATTTAATCTACGCTATGAAGGCGAGGATACTTACAACGGTAGTATTACAGACTTTGATCTTCCGGCATATTATGATGCATTGCGAAATCAATTTGTTTCACCTATACTTGATGATAGCGAATTTCCAACATCACTAAGTGCAGTACCAAGTACTTCTAGCGTATGGACTACATTTCCATGGAGCCAATGGTACAACAATTATAAACTTCTTGTAAAACAAGTTAAAGTTCTAAATGGCGGAAGTGGTTATACTGTACCTCCGCAAGTGGTAGTTACAGGTGATGCAACAACACAAGCAACAATGACTGCAACTGTAAACACTGCTGGTGTAGTAACCGGAATTACCGTAGACACTATAGGAAGTGGTTATATAACTACACCAACATTAACAATATCAGGTGGCAACGGCACTGGTGCAACTGCGGTGGTGGTGTTAGAACCACAACAGGTACGTGACTTTAAAACAACAGTCAAGTATGACAGAATCACATACACCAGTCAGGTGTTAGATTGGACTGCAAGTACCGTATACACTGCTGGACAACTAATTCGATATCCGGTACCAACAGTTGGAGTTGTAGATGTAAGTTTGCCAGAGGTTTATAGTGTAAATGCAAACTTTACAAGCGGCACAGTGTTTGATCCTGACAACTACACTAAAGTTGATCAATCAACACTAGATGGTGCAGACAGAACTATTGGATTATATACTCCAGAGCCAAATGAACCAGGACGTGAACTTGCTCAAGTGATGACAGGTATAGACTATCCTGGAGTACAAGTTCAAGGTCCAAACTTTAATCAGAATACTGGATATGATGTTGGAAACTTTGACATAAATCCATTTGATAATTTAGATTTTGGTCCAGAAGGATTACCTACATATGATCCTGCAATACTTGATGTAATTTACGAAAGCGAATTTACAGACACATACTTAGGTGTACGGAGCACTGACATAAATGTGGTAGGTGGTGCTTTTATAGATACCTATAGTTCACATGCTCCTGAAGAACTTGTTCCAGGCAGTGAATTTGATACACTAGACTTAAAAGTGTTTACTCGTCCAGGCAGTGATTGGAATGCAGATGGACATGGTTTTAACATTGCAACAATAAATGTTGTGTTTAACGGAGCAGGAACCACAGTAAATTTTGCAAATACACACAATGACCTAATACATCCAGTTGGCATAGAAGTAATCGATATTACAAGTGGACAAAGCATTACAAACACTGCATACACAATAGACTGGGTAAACAAAGTTGTTACACTAGGTGCAACTATGCCAAGTGGAGTTGGTGACAACATAGCAGTAAAAGTATACGGCTTAGGTGGCGGCAGTCAAATATACAAAGAAAGTATTGTTGGTACAGATGTTGTTAGCAATATAGCAACTATTTCCGTAGTGTTCAGTGAAATACAAGAAATGGTAATTTTTGTTAATGGTGTAGTAATAACTGACTATACGTTTGCCGCTAGCGGTAGTTTTGCAACTGCAATTACATTCTCAAGCACATATGGTGCTAATGATTGGATAACTTTTGGAGCACTAGGCGCAACCACACCTGTACAGTATTCATGGAGTACGCCATTAGTACAATATATCACATACGATGGTTCAAGTTTACTAGATCCACTAACAAACAGTTTAGGTGGAACCAATCAAGCAAACATGGTTGTACAAAGAGAAGGATTGAGACTTCGTCCGCCAGAAGGCATTGAATACACAGGCGATGGTTCAAGTGCAGGACCTTATTATATAAGCACCACCGGCATCAGTAATCAAGGTTTAGTTGCAGATAATGATGTATTGGTTTATGTTGACAACGTAAGGAAAAATTTAGCAGTCGACTGGAACCTAAGTGCATGGGATGGATCAAGCGATAGATATGTTGAATTTACAACTGCTAGTATGCCTCCTGCTAATAGTGATATTAAGATTTTCACAACAACTGAAGCAGATTATATTTTACTTGGCGATCAGTTAGATTTACGTGTTAGTGCAGCCGCTAACGCAACATTCGCAGTGTACACCTACAATGATACTGCTCAACAAAACATACTTACAAAAGTATTTGTTGGACCAACTACTACAGGTATTACAACAGGAGTTGCATACGACGAAGATGCTTATGATGCAAGTGAATTTGATGAAACTGTTGGTACAACTATTGATACCAATAACTTTGCACTTGGTAGACTTGTAAACAGTCCTGAAAGACTAATAGTTACATTAAACGGAGCATTCATAAGTCAATCAGAATATGATTTAACAACCGGTACTGATAACAAAACCACATTGGTATTAGATAGAAATGTTATTAATGCTGCCGACGTGCTTGCAGTAACTATGTTTACAAATACAGTTGTACCTAACAGTCTAAACTTTAGAATTTTCCAAGACATGTTAGGCAATCAAAAGTTGCTAAAAATGAATTTTAAAAATACAACACAACTTACACAAGATCTTGCAATTGGCGATTCACAAATTCATCTACAAGATGCAAGTAAACTTAGCGAGCCTGATTTAGAGAATAATATTTTTGGACAACTTATTGTTGGTGGTGAACGAATCACATACAGAGTGAGAGATTTAGGCAATAACACTGTAAGTGATCTTAGACGTGGTACTGCAGGCACCGGAGTCTATGCACATGCAACAGGAACTAGTGTAAGCGACGTGGGCCCAGGTGAACAACTTCCTGCAACATATCAACAAAAAACAACAACTGATAAAACAAATGTTGGTGATGGTACAACAACAAGATTTATAACTTCAATAATCGTACCAACTGGCTTAGACAGTACAGAAATTGCCGAATCAATCACAGTCACAGTTGCTGGTACAGTGCTTGTACCAGACACAGATTATACAATCACTGCGACAGATAGTGCGTTTACAGAAGTAACTTTTACAACACCGCCACTTGCAAATGTAGAAGTTTGGTTCAGTCAAGTCACTGCTAAAGTAATGTATGCACAAGGCAGTGGTACTGCAAGTAACGGCATTCCGTTACAGGATCAAACAACACCAGCAGTAACATTCTTAAAGAGTTAAACTGGTAGTTAATGAATAAGGTAAATACAGTATGGAACAAGAAACAAACAATGAGGCCATAGTGGATCAAGAAGAAGAAAAACGTCCGAATGAAGCAGGGCAACTTGCTATCAGTGGGCACATAAAAATATTTGATCCTAACAGCGGCGAAGTCATTGTGGATAAACGCAATGCTATACACTATGAAAATATCAGTCAAAGTATAGCAAACAGTCTAGCAAATAAAACTATTGGCCAAATTTACAGTATGAGTTTTGGCAACGGCGGTAGCAGTGTTGATCCTACAGGAGTGATTACCTACTTGCCACCAAACACAACAGGACAGAATGCTAACTTGTACAATCCAACCTACTCAAAAGTAGTTGACGATAACAGTGCTAGTAACACTGATACAAGCAGTAATAACCTTACTATAACACATACAACAGGTAAAGTTTATTCAGATATACTTGTTAGTTGTCTGTTAGATTATGGCGAGCCATCAGGACAACAAGCATTTGATAATTCAACAGATTTCAACGGTGATTATGTATTTGATGAACTAGGATTAAAAACTTGGAACGGAAGTGCAACAGACCTTAGATTGATAACACATGTTATCTTTCATCCTGTTCAAAAATCATTGAACAGACAGATACAAATTGATTATACAGTTCGTATACAAACATTAACTAATCTTAGTGCAACATAAATACACTTAGAAAACGGAGTAAAACAAAATGTCATATACCATTAACCTAACAGATGGTACAATTTTTGCAGTAGTTGCGGATGGTACTATCAATAGTGACTCAAGTCAGATACTAGTTGGAAAAAACTACGCTGGTTACGGCGAGTTTTTAAATGAAAACTTTATTAGATCACTTGAGAATGCAGCAAACACTACCGCACCAGGAGCACCATTAACAGGTCAACTATGGTACGATAAAACAAACAACGTGATGAAAGTTTATAACGGAACAACTTTTAAAGTTATTTCTGCAGCGACTGCATCAACTAGTCAACCAACTTCAAATGTAGCAGGTGACTTATGGTTTGATACAACAAACGACCAACTTAAAGTTTATAATGGATCTAGTTTTATTACAATCGGTCCTGCTTTTACAAGTGGCGAAGGAACATCAGGTGCTATTGTTACAACAATTACAGACAACGTTGCAAGTGATCACGTTGTGGTACAAATGTATGTAAACAACGTTATTGTGTCAATATTTTCAAAAGATGCAACGTTTACTCCGGCAGCATCAATTTCAGGATTTGCTACAATTGGTCCAGGTTTGAACATGAGTACAACTGTATCAAACGCAGTGTTTAACGGAACTGCAACAAACGCTGATACACTTGATACATTGAACTCAACTTCTTTTATGAGATCAGATGCAGCCACAAGCAACAACACAAGTATAAGTGTACTTTCAGATACAGGACTTTTCGTTGGTGCAGACAGTGATGCAAAATTATCAGTAAGCGGAACTGCTATTACACTTGCCAACCAAACATCAGACGGCAATATGTTATTCACTGTTAATGATGGTGGTGTTACCACTACTGCATTAACACTTGACGGTGCAACTGCAAACGCAACCATTGCAAAAACTTTAACCATAAACTCAGGAGATGCCGCTACTGGACTTATAAACGGTGGAACCAACGGTGTTGGAAACATTGGTGCAAGTGGAGCAGGATTTAACACAGTGTTTGCTAAAGCAACAACAGCAGAATATGCTGATATGGCTGAGCGTTTTCATGCAGATGCAGAATACGCTCCAGGAACAATTGTTGAACTAGGCGGTGTAAACGAAATAACACTTTGTGTAGAAGAATTAAGTGCCAAAGTATTTGGTGTAGTTTCAACACAACCAGCATACTTGATGAACGGCAATGCAGGATCAAATGCTACACATCCACCAATTGCGATGAGTGGAAGAGTACCTGTAAACGTAATGGGATTTGTTGCCAAAGGCGACAGACTTGTAAGTGCCGGAAACGGAACTGCAAGAGCAGCAAACTTAGACGAGATTACAAGTTTTAATGTCATTGGTCGTGCTCTAGAAAGCAAAACAGACGAGGATATTGGTAGCATAGAAGCTATTGTTAAAATTGTTTAAAACTATAAATATGTTGGACATCCAGCTAATAGTATAATTATTAGCGTATAGATAATATACTAATACAAAGGAAATAAAAAGAAATGACATACTCAGCCGGAAACACCATAATCGATGATGATTATAATATATTCGCAACTGGCAATGCCGCAGGCACAGGCGATGACTCAGTCGCAAATATAAACAGTGTTTGGGGTACAGGATCAACAGAATACGGTTACGGACAAACAACTACATTGGCCGCAGTGAGTGCTGGTAACACAGTACAAGCAACAAACTGGGCAAACTTAATTGCACGTAACGAATCACTTGCCGCTCACCAAGGAACAACTATTACAACAATTTCACAACCAAGTGCAGGAAACACAATTGAAGCATATGCCGCTTTAAGTGCAAACATTACTGCAACATACAATGCTAGAAACAATGCGGCCAACGAAGGTTCGGACGCTACAGTAAACAGTGACTCAACTGCAGGTTGGAACAACAGTGCAACACTATCAAAAACGTTTACGTTTGCAAGTGCAGCTCAGTTGAGATACTTTTTTAACGCAGGTGGACAAATTAGGTTATCATGGAGTAGATCAGGTGGTACAACTAGTGATCAAAACACTTCATGGACAAACTTGTTAACTGCTTCAGGTACATTGGTACTCACTGGTGCAGCCGCAAGTAAAACTATTAACACTGTTGCATACACAGGATTAACAAAAATTGGCGGGTCAGGTACACCTACTACACTTAATACAACAGAAGGTGCATACGCATTAGACGGTACACCATCGTTGAACTTTAAACAGGTGCCAAGTGCACCATATGGTTCAAACGAAATTGAAGTTTCATATAGTATATCGGGTGCTGTAATAACAATTTACACAGATTTATCAGATGACTATGCTCCACCGGATCCAGCATCACCTGATAACATTGACGGTACATTAAGACAGGTTTCAACTGTACGTCCACCAAGCACTTCAAATCTCTCAGACACTTGGGGAACTGTTACACAAAACACACCAAGTTGGACACAGACATAATCGTATAACAAATAGTACAAAACCCTAGTTTTTATTAACTAGGGTTTTTTTGTGGCTAAGTATTCACATGCAAGATTTAGTCAAAAGAATACGTAAAAGATTTGATCATCAACAAGCAAGACTTGTGCTTAACGAAACCTATCAAGCAAAAATGATATTTGCACACAATGGCGGTATGTGGCGTGCTGGTCCAGAGCTTTTAAACCTATGTGCAATTTGTGATGATACTGCAATACTACTAGACATATACGATACACCAGTACAAGTAAACACCAATGAACTGCAAGTAATTGCCCTACAACTTTGGCAAGAACAGATGAATGCATGGCACGCTGAATATGAAGAAATGTCAAAACAAAGATGACGGTTGGTGCTTTATTATATGCATTCAACAGTGATATAAACTATACCAAAATTGCTTTAGAATGTGCAAATAGGATAAGAGAACATTTAGATATTCCTGTTAGTATTGTTACCGACCAACCCTTAAACGATAGCACATTTGACAAAGAAATAATAGTAAGTAAGCCATCAGCAAAAAATTACAAATACTGGCAAGACACTGATAAAACCACACTGTGGCACAATGCTGGCAGAAGCGGATCGCTTGAAGTAACACCTTATGAACGCACATTACTTGTGGATATAGACTACATGATCAACAGTAATGTGCTTGAAAATTTACTTCTCAGTACACAAAGTTTTTTTGCACACAAAACGGTTATGCCAGTGACCAAACAAACAACTGTAGAAACATTTGGATTACACAAAAACACCATGTGGTGGGCAACAGTAGTTGTATTTGACAAAAGTCAATTTTCAAAAGATGTATTTGATATGTGGCAAATGGTCGAACAAAATTATCAGCACTATGCAAACGTGTTTCAATTTGATGGCCGTAAATTTAGAAATGATTATGCCTTAAGTATTGCACTTTTAGTTGCTAACGGAAATACTGTACCAGAGCATTGCGATATTCCATGGCCGCTTGTTAATGTTGAACCGGCAATTGAAGTTACCTTAGAAGAGGACCGGTGGTCCATTGACGGAAAATTTTATACACGCAATCAGGATCTACACATAATGGGCAAAAGTTATTTGGAGAATCTATATGCAGTATGAAGCAGACAAAGGCTACATCATACCTGCAACAGAACAATATATTCCGTGTGCTGTAACACTTGCAAAAAGCATACGCTATTGGCATCCACATGTAAAAATATGTTTGCTTACTGATATTGAATATACCAATAGTGTTTTTGACTTTGTAAAACAGTTGCCATGGGGAAACACTGGTGGTTGGTCAAACGATTGGCAAGTGTACCATGCCAGTCCATTTCATGAAACAGTTAAATTAGAAGCAGACATGGTACTAAGTGGACCGATGGATCATTGGTGGAGCCACTATCGTAAGTTTCCTGTTTGGATAAGCACAGGTTCTAAGAATCAGTTTAATAAAGTTGCACGTACAAGACAATACAGAAAAATATTTGATAAAAATAAATTGCCAGACGTTTATAATGCTATTACCTACTGGCGTGTAAGCAGAGAAGCACAAGAATTTTTTAAAAATATTAGACAGTGCTTTGAAAAATGGGATCAAGTAAAAACAAATCTACAAGGAGCACAAGACGAAATCGCTAATACTGATTTAATTTATGCACTAAATGCTGATGATTATATAACTCCTGGTTATGGGCCGCAGATTGTACATATGAAAAAAGCAGTGCTAGGCACTTGCATTGAAAACTGGAACAAAGAATTAATTTGGGAAATTGATCGTGGAGTATTTCGTATAAACGGTTATAATCAACATGGGTTTGTACACTATCATCAAAAACACCTTGCAGAGGAATTTGGAGAATATTATGATTCATAGACCCAGTGTTGGCGGTGTAGACTTTGTAAAGTTAATCAACGATGCAGGAAAACCGAAGAAACCGGTTGACTTCACATACAGATTGTACTATAATAAAGAAACTGGCGAACCTATTGCATACAGTATGGAAGAGCTTGAAGGTGATTATATTACAGTTACAAAAGAACAATATCATCAAGGCAGGTATGATGTTATTGTAAAAGACAATGGTATTTTCAAATTGGACTCAATACAGTATATACGTAAACTCGTACCAGATCAAAAGGGCGTTGCATGCGACCCAACAAATGTTTTAATACTAGATCCTACTAGCAATAAAAAGTGGAATGTTCAGACACATATTGCCGAGTAAATATAGTTTTAAAAGGAAATACTATGAAATATATTATTACACTATGGTTAAGTTTATTTGCTTTAACTGTACAAGCACAAACACCACCACCCGATGATGGAACTGAAACACAACTATTACTAAACATGCAAGTACCATGCAGTGAACAAGGCATTGATTATCTGTCAGATATTGTAAACAAGCATGGTGAACAAGAGTTCGCAAGTGGGGTAGTAAAAATAAAGCCATTGATGCAACCAGATATGGTCACTGTTGATTTGCTTATGTATGTTAACCCTAAAACCAGTACATTTACAATTTTCAGTTATCAAAAAGTTGGAGAATATAATGTTGCATGTGTAATTGCAGGAGGTACTGATTTTACACCATTCTCAGGAGAGTATAGAAAGAATGATTGACGTTGCTGATTTAGATTGCATATACCTGAGCTATGATGAACCCAAAAAAGAAGAGTTTTGGGTAAAAATACGCAACATGGTTCCGTGGGCAAAACGTGTAGATGGAGTCAAAGGTTCTGATGCCGCACACAAAGCGGCCGCTGATGCAAGCGATACTGAACGTTTTATACTGATTGATGGCGATAACTTGCCACAAGAAAGTTTTTTTAACGAAACAATAGAATATAAAACTGAACAGTATGAACAAGCAGTGTACAGATGGCGTGCCCGTAACGATATCAATGGACTTATGTATGGCAACGGTGGCATTAGTTCCTGGACAAAAACGTTTGTACAAAACATGCGTACACACGAAGCCTCACAAGGTGCAGATGAAACTGATGTGGAGTTTTGCTTTGATGATCTATACTGGCCAATGTACAACTGTTATTCGACTACCTATCCTGGAGAAAGTGCAAAACATGCTTTCCGTGCAGGCTTTAGAGAAGGCGTAAAAATGTGCCTTGATAAAGGCACCAAGCCCAGTGCAAGCGAATTTCGTGAAAGTGTACATAATAGAAACTTAGATCATTTAACCATATGGCACAATATAGGTGCAGATACAGAACATGGGCTTTGGGCTATTGCAGGATCAAGACTTGGAACATATAAAACAATGTTGCAGAAGGATTGGAACTATAAAGATGTACAAGACTTTGCAAAGTTGGATGCTATCTGGGAAGATGTAAAACATTTACAACCTGGTGAATTAGTAAGTATTAAAGCCGATGATCTTGCTAGACAACTTTCTTTGCCAATGAATATCCTTACACCTGTACAAAGCAAATTCTTTAAGCATCATTACCGCAGTAACTGGCACAACCAAAGTATTATGACCCGTGAAATTGATGTGATTAGGAGCCAAGAAGGTTGGTAACTGCAATTGTACTTACTCGCGACAGCCATGTATGGAATCTTCCTGAAGTTGTGGCAACGATTGAACTTGCTAAATTCCAGAATGAAGATCTGATACTGGACCTAAACAACGAAGGACCAGACTTTGAAACTCTTGACTTAACAAAATATATTAGCACCTGGGACCATCGCACGATTGTTAAGACTCGAAACGCAGTACAATCTTCGGTAAAAGATATTACATTTAAAAACTACTACCCACATTGGATTGACAGTACAAAAAATTCTTTAAAAGGAGTTACAGTTGATAAAAATATTCACAAAACAGTTGGTATGTTTGTAGGTCGTAGCAATGAACATCGGTTATATTTAAGTAGTTACATATATAATAATTATTCAGCACACCAAACTTTTAGGTATGAACCTCAACTGGATTACCACAAAAACAATCTTGGCCTTGAAAAATTAATTGAAAATTACGGATTTACAAATCTTGTTAGTATTGCGGATTTTTTATCTAAATCTCCACTTACAGTCAATGACGATCCTGATGTGAATACATCAATAAAAAAAATTAGCGGGGGTTTAAGAGAAACTGAAAGCGACGTTAAAATAGTTTACAATTTACATAAAGAATACAAACATTTTTTTGTTGAGCTCGTGTGCGAAACGTATTTTAGTGGAAGAACATTTTTCCCCACAGAAAAAACTTGGAGGCCTGTAATGTTGTTAACGCCATTTATAGTACAAGGACCTCAATGGTTCTTACACCGGTTACGTGATATGGGTTTTCAAACATTTGATCGTTGGTGGGATGAAGGTTATAGTGAAGACCCGGCTGACCATCAACCACATGAAATTATCAAAGTCATTGACTATCTAGCACACAAGAGCACTAAAGAACTAAACATAATGTATAAAGAGATGCAACCCATACTCCAGCATAATAAAAAACGTTTTATGGAACTTACCAGTAAAGATTTTGAAATATTTAAAAATGACCGATACTAAGCAAAACAAAGGCGATGGTGTTGATGAGAACTTTAAAAGCGACTTCTTATCTGACGCAGAACGTGCCCAACAGAAGTTAGACACAGTTTCACCAAGTATGTGTCTGGCTAAATGGAAGCAACTAAGTTTACACTTAACAACCGGAATGAACAACAGTTGTTATCATCCTCCACTGCACAGAGCAGATGCTGATGCTATCAAACTCGACCCTAGTGCATTGCATAACACAGAACACAAAAAGCAACAACGTAAAATGATGCTAGAAGGAACACGCCCGCCAGAGTGTAGTTATTGTTGGGCTATGGAAGACAACGACAAACTCAGTGACAGACACTATCGTTCAGGCGAGCCTTGGGCAATGAAGGACTTTGAAACTATAAAAAATGCACCATGGGATAAGGATATAGTTCCTAGTTATGTTGAAGTAGATTTTAATAGTGCTTGTAATCTTAGTTGTAGTTATTGTTCACCACAGTACAGTAGTAGTTGGATGAAAGAAACAACACGCGAAGGTGCATGGCCAACCTCAACACCACACAACGACCCTAGCCACTTTGTAGGAGAACGCAGGCCCATACCCGCAAGAGAACACAATCCGTACGTTGAAGCATTTTGGAAATGGTGGCCTACATTGTATCCTGAGCTTGAGCATTTTAGAATGACTGGCGGTGAACCAATGATGGATAAAAACACATATCGTGTATTTGATCATGTATTACAAAATCCGTCAAGTAAACTACATCTAAGTACAACTTCAAACTTCAGCGTTGAAGAAAAACTTTGGCAACGCTACAAAGGTTATGTTACTATGCTTTGCGAAAAGCAGGGTACTGTAGAACACTTCATGCAGTATGTCAGTCTTGATGGAATGTTTGAACCAGCAGAATACATGCGTCATGGGCTAGACTTTAATTTGCTTTGGGATAGAGTAAACCAGTTTCTTAATGATATACCAGAACGCAATAGTATAACATTTATTATTACAATGAATAATCTTAGTATTACAACACTTAAAAATTTATTTGCTGGAATACTAGGACTAAGACAAATATACAGCAAGACATATCAACGCATATGGTTTGATACACCTGTACTGCGTACACCTACATGGCAGAGTTTACAAATACTTCCTGAAAGTTATGTGCATGAGTTAGAGCTTTGTAAGATGTGGATGGATGATAATTTAGAAAAACCCGAAACACGTTTCAAAGGATTCAAAGACTACGAAGTAGCCAGACTAGACAGAGACATTGCTTGGATGCGTGACGGACAAAAACTAGATCCTGAATATATTAAACAGAATAAAGCAGACTTTTATAGATTTTTTAATGAACACGATCGACGTAGAAACACTGACTTTACAAAAACATTTCCTGATATGAATACCTGGTGGGAAGAATGTAAATATCTAGCCAATAACAGATAACGATAATTATATATATGAAAATAATAGTTACAGGTGCTGGCGGTTTCTTAGGAAGTCATACAGTAAAATATTTCCGCGATAAGGGTCATGATGTTACGGCATTTACACAAGATGTACGTCGTAACCTACCCTACGAACGTTTTGATTGTATATTCCATTTTGCTGCCTTTGTAGGTGGACGTAAAGGTATCGACAACAATCGATGGCTTATTACTGAAAATATAGAAATTGATAGAATCACATTTAAGTGGGCAGAAGAATGGTGCAAAAAAATAATTTATCCTAGTAGTTGTGCAGCCTATCCAACATATTTACAAGAGCAACCAAATACTCCTATGCAAGAAGATCAGTTTGGCAATGGAAAAACATTTGACCTGTATGGACTTAGTAAAGTTGCGGCAGAAGCTATGCTGAAAACACTGACTATTCCTGTAATGGTAATGAGACCTTTTACTATATATGGCCCTGGACAAGACTTGGACTATCCGATACCTGCAATAATACAAAGAGCAAAGCAAGGTGAATGCAGTGTGTGGGGTAGTGGCTCTCAAACCAGAGACTGGATATATATTGATGATGCACTTCAAGTGTTTGAATTCTTACTATATAAGAAAGAATCAATTACAACTAATCTTGCTACGGGAAAGGCAATTACTTTTAAAGAAATAGCTGAAATAGTTTTTACACATATACATGGCGTAGAGATACCAGTAGAAACACTAAGCGATCAGCCAGAAGGTGCAAGTCATAGGGTTGGTTGCACCAAAAGGATGGAAAGTTTAGGCTTATATTGCAATACATCATTGGAGTATGGAATTAGAAAGATGATCGAATGGTCACGAGAATAGGCACACACTTTCCTTTAGACTGGCCATACGGAAATGATGAGCTTGAAATTATTGAGCGTACACATGACCAAATTGATGCTAATTTTGCTAACCAACGTAATTTACTAATAAATTTAACATGGTTTGGCAGCCAATTTGATAACGCCGGCTGGAAAGAAGCAATGAATTTAGATGGAGAATATGATAATTTATTCTTGTTAAGTGTAATTGATCCAGAATATCTTTTTGCAGAAGATTTACAAAAAATAATAAACAAATACCAAATTAAAAATGTACATAGAATAGGCATGTACGAAGGTGAACCAATGGAATGGAACTTTCATGCTATTATTGCAAACGATTCTATGCCTACATATACAGACCAACAAGTTTTAATGCGTAGTGCTGATTTCGCTTACATGCTATATCAAAGAAAACCAAGACTGCACAGAGTTGAAATTACCAATATTTTAAGAGAACAACCGCATTTGTTAGAACGTGGAATTGTAACACTAGGTGGAGTAGCAAAAGATGGCACAGATTGGCAACAAGGTTTAGAAGTAGTGCCAATGACAATAGACGATCTTCCTACAACATATAATCAAAAGCAAGATGACCATGATGATTTTGCTGGTGTACCTAACGATCTTCTCACTGTTGGACGTTTAGATTTATGGCAAAATCATTTTTTAAATGTAGTAAGCGACTGCGAATTTGATGAACATATGCCAGTGTTTATGTCAGAAAAAATTTACAAGCCAATGATAGGACTGCGTCCTTTTCACTACCATGGTAATCCAAGGGCTTATCGATGGCTAAGAGACAGAGGCTTTCGTACTTTTAATCATTATTGGAAGCATTTGCCTGTTGAAACTGTAGGTCAACATAATGCATTGATGGATGTAATTAATCATTTAGTAGATATGCCTCAATCAGAAATAGAGCAAATGTATCTTGACATGTTGCCTGACTTACGTTATAATAAAGCACGTCTGAAAGAATTTAGTAACGAGCAAAAACATAAAATGGAAAATATTTTTGATGCCAAAGCAAGATAACGAAACTGACTTGCAATATAAGCAACGTGTACTTGATCCAAAGAGTAAAAGTTTCTGCGGAGCAAAATGGTACAATGCAACAATATGGCTGGGCAGTGGCATGACTACCAGTTGCCATCATCCTCTACCTCATAAAGTAAGTGTGGAAGATGTAATTGCCAATCCAAAAGCACTGCACAATACACCACAGAAAAAAGAAGAACGACGACAAATGCAATGCGGCGAGCGTCCTGCAGGTTGTGAATATTGCTGGAAAGTTGAAGACATCGGTAGAGACAACATAAGCGATAGAGTATACAAAAGTTATATCTACGAAGACAATGCAATGCAGGCCGCATTCGAACGTGATTATCAAACGGATGTTAACTTAAAGACACTCGAAATTGCTTTTGATAGAACTTGTCAACTAGCATGTAGTTATTGCAATCCGGCGTTCAGTACCACATGGGTTAAGGACATAAAGAAAAATGGTTCTTATGAAAATTTAATTAGCGATGGTCGTAATCATTTTACACATCCGCATGATAGTAGTCAATTGTACACATACAACGAAACTAATCCTTATATCGAAGCATTTTTTAAATGGTGGGAAAGTGATTTGCATTATACACTAGATGAGCTACGTATAACTGGTGGTGAACCAATGATGAGTGGACACTTATGGAGACTGTTAGACTGGTTTAAGGAAAACAAAGGGGCAAGTAAAACACGTATTGCTATTAATAGTAACCTGCAGTGTAGTATCGACGACATACACAAACTATTAGAACGTGCAGACAGTGCTCCATTGGACATTTACACTTCAAATGAAAGTCTTGGCACACAAAGTGAATATATTCGTGATGGATTAGATTGGGGTGTATGGTCACGTAATGTTAATATGTTAGCCAAAAGCGATAGGTTACGCGGATTGCACAACATGTGTACTATTAATGCACTGTGTTTAGAATCACTACCTGAGTTTCTCACTTATCTGACGCATATCAAAGAACAAAACCCCAATCGCTTTCCTTATACTACGCTTAACATATTGCGTTTCCCAAGTTTTCAGTCTGCTCTAGCATTACCTGACCAGTTGAGAACATATCACAAAAAGCGTTTACAAACTTGGTTTGACAAATATAAAGACAGTAAGCGTTGGCAAGAGTTTGAAATCAATCAAGTCCAAAGACTAATAGACTATCTTGATGTGGTAAAGACACCACACAGTGAATCTTTTGAGACTCCAAAACTACACAATGATTTTTGGCATTTTTATAATCAATATGATATACGCCGTAATAAAAACTTTGACAACACATTTCCAAGCATGAAAGAATGGTACAATGAGTTACGACTATAACAGTAGCGATCCAATAAAAATTAAACTAGCTGAGCTAGAAGAACGCGAACGTTTCTTACTAAGTGAAAGCAAAACATTTTGTATGTACCCGTGGATACATCTACATGCCTATCCAACTGGAGAAGCATACCCTTGTTGTCATGCTGAAATGGGAGAAGGACAGGTGGGCAACTGCAAAACAAGTACAATGACTGAAATATGGAATAGCCCAGAGCAAAAGCAACTGCGACAAGACATGCTTACTGAAACAGAAAATTCAGCATGTGGACGTTGTTACGAACAGGAAAAGTCAGGCTTCTTCTCAGGTAGACAAAGTGCTAACAAACATCATGGACATCACATACATAGAACACAAGACACAACAGAGGATGGTGAATACAAAGACTTTGCAATGACCTATTGGGACATACGTTTTTCAAACCTGTGTAATCTAAGTTGTAGAAGTTGTGGACATATATTTTCAAGCAGTTGGTACAAAGATCAAACGGCACTGGCTGGTCCTGAGTGGGCAAAGAACAACAATGTGTTAAACTATGCTGGACGTTTCAAAACTGACATGATGGACCAACTAATGGAACATTTAGATCATGTTGAGCAAATATACTTTGCTGGCGGCGAGCCGTGCATGATGGACGAACACTATGTTATACTAGAAGAACTGGAACGCAGAGGTAGATTTGATGTACGTTTGATTTACAATACAAACTTTACACATGTACAATTAAAAGATAGACTTGTATTTGACTATTGGAAGAAGTTTGACAGTGTTGCAGTTGGGGCAAGTCTGGATGCAATGGGTCCACGTGCTGAATATATACGTAAGGGTACAAAATGGAGTGTTGTCGAAGAGAACAGACGCAACATGATGGAGATATGTCCTAAGGTTGACTTTTATATTTCACCTACACTAAGCATTATGAATGCACTGCACATACCCGAGTTTCATAGAGATTGGGTAGAAAAAGGATTTATAAAGGCACAAGATTTAAATGTCAACATACTACAAGATCCTGACTACTACAGAATTGATATAGCGTCGCAAGCATACAAAGATCAAATTGTTGACGTGTATGAGAAACATCTTGAATGGTTACGTCCATTGGATCATTTGAATAGAGCAACTGTTGGTTTTGAAAGTGCATTACAGTATCTTAAAACTGACAACACACACTTGCTAGAAAAGTTTTGGCAAAAGACCAATCAACTTGATGGTATTCGTAATGAAAACGTCTTAGACATTATTCCAGAACTTGGAGCATTAAAATGAACAAGCCTGTGATTTGTTTTCCAAGAGGATCTGGCGGGCATTGGCTAGGAAATTTAATATGGAGACTAGAAAATAATAAGTTTGACTTGTCAGAAGTTGATGTTGTGTTTGATCACGAAACTGTTACAAATAGTTTTGATTGGAGTTGTAGGTTTTTTGATAATCATCCTTTAGAAACTAATTATCAAATAAATTTTTCATCGCCATGCTGGTTTACGCAATATATAAATGATGCTGTAAAAGTGAGATATCATATTTTGCACTTAGGAGAAAAATCTCTGCAAGAACAATTCTTCACGTTAAGCAATAGTGCAAAGTATATACTAACAGACCCATTATGGCAACAAACATGGAATGTGCGTGGCGACCTAGAATATAGTTTATTATCGCAAAATCCAGATAAATTTATTACACAACTATTTGCTATACTTGATAAATTTAAGATTGAATATTCTGCTAATAGAGAATACTGCCTCAAGAGTATAGATTATTATAAATCTACGTGTCCAGATACTGCATACCACTTGTATAATTTTGATAGTTTATTATGGCTTGCATGGTGTCATGCAGATGTCTTAATTAATAAAAAATCTTTACCAGGAACAATTATGGATGATGCTACAATAGACTCAATTCGATCAATTATTGAACCAGTATCAGCACATATGATAAACAGAAAGATAGTTTATGAAACTACCGCATGATAAATTCTGCGTATTACCTTGGATAAGTTTAGAAACTTCACCAATTGGCACAACCAGACCGTGTTGTTTAGCAGAAGATGAGATCATTGATGAAGACAGAAACAAGTATTCACTAATGGCAACAGATCTTAATGTCATACACAATAGCGAATACATGCGTAAACTTCGGCAGGAGTTCTTGGATAAAAAGCAACCAGAAACATGTCGCAAGTGCTGGAATGAAGAACGTAGCGGACGTACATCCAAACGTATGCACACTCTTAATAGATTAGAACATATTGTTACTGATACTGAATGGACTGCTGATGCAAAACCACTGGTGTTCATAGATTTCAAACTGGGCAATATTTGTAACCTAAAATGCCGTATATGCGGTAGTTGGAGTTCAAGTACATTTGCGGCTGAAGAAGTTAAGTTTGAGGGCAAAGACAGCTTTCATTATCAAATGCTCAAAGATGGAGCATGGCCGAGACGTAATCAAAAGTTTTGGACAGAGATTGATAAACTAATGGAGCAAGTACAATACTTAGAGTTCACTGGTGGTGAACCGTTTATGATACAAGAACACTTTCAACTGTTGCAAAGAATGGTTGACAAAGGTATTGCACATAATGTAGAAATACATTATAATACTAATGGAACACAGTTTCCAGAACATGCAGAAGAGATATGGAAACATTTTAAGTTGATTGAAATAGCATTTTCAATAGATGATGTCGGCGAACGTTTTGAATATCAACGTGCTAATGCTATATGGGATGAAGTGAATACAAACATGGATCGTTTTGAAGCTATGCGTGATAGAAATACTAACATGCAATTACAAGTTTGCTCCACGGTAAACGTTTTTAATGTAATGTATTTAGAAGGACTTGCAAATTGGATCGACCAACGTAGTTTTGACTTTGTATACTGGAACATGCTACATGAAGCACGACATCACAGTGTTGGCACACTACCTGAACCTGCTAAAGTAGTTGCAATAGAAAATTTGAAAAATGCAAAAGTTACAGAATACCATAGAAAAGAATTTAACAATATAATAGATTTTATACAAGGCGGAACCAGTTTAGATGGCACAGAACTACGTAGAAGTGTGCAACAGGTGGACGAACGCAGACAACAGGATTTACGTACACACCATTCAGAACTAGCAAAAACAATAAATTATGAAGGACCAAAATAATGATACTAGTTGTAATAGCACTTGAAGAAGAATTACCAGGGCCTTTACCAAGCGGATATAAAAAATTAATCACAGGCGTAGGCAAAGTGAATGCAAGTGTTGCACTTACTGCTGAGTTATGCTATAACGACCATTATACAAAAATTATAAACTACGGTTCTGCAGGGGGCAGTAGTGCAATTAAAGGTGAACTTGTAGGAGTAAGTGCAGTTATTGAACGTGATATGGATTGTACACCACTTGGCTTGCCACTGTATGTATCACCTGGTGATGAAGAACAGATGATAGTGTGCCAGACCAAACACGATAGTTTGTTTGTATGCGGAACAGGTGATAGTTTTAGTGTGCCGCACATTAACTATCAGATATGCGAAATGGAAGCATATGCACTTGCAAAAGTTGCAACAAAGTTTAAGATTCCATTTGACTGCTACAAATATATTTCTGACAGTGATGCAGATGGCGATGCACAGGGCGATGAATGGCGTGAGAATGTTCACAAAGGTGCAGAACTGTTTCGAAAAACAATACTCACTGAACAAGAACAGTTTTCATTTGTATGGTAAACCGTCCTGACAATAAGCCAGAAACCTTATGTATGGCTCCATGGACACATACCTATCTGAGTCCACAGACAGAACGTAGACTATGTTGTGCATCGCGTGAACCAGCACAGAGTTTTGAACAGTATATTGATACTGCGTCAGGCACAGGCACATACAATCCTCAAACACTAGATGAACATTGGAACAGCGATCACATGCGTAGTGTAAGACGTAGAATGATGGCTGGCGAAAAACTTAGTGAGTGCGAAGTCTGCACAGACAAACTGTTAAACACTGATGTATATAGAACATACTTTTGGCATTTGTTTCAACACCGTTATGATGAGCTATGGACCAGTACAGACGATACCGGTTGGACCTCAATGAAGCCAATCAGTTGGGATTATAGGTTTTCAAACTTGTGTAACTTTAAGTGTCGTACTTGTGGTGACATGTTGAGTAGCAGTTGGGAAACAGAACAACGTAAACACAACATGGTTAATTTAGACAATGCAAAAAATAAGTGGATGCGTCCAGAGGTGCGTAAAGAAATATCAAAGTTTCAAGACACACAGATTGAAAAAGAATTTTCAGATGCAGTTGAAGAACACAGAATTGAAGAGATATATTGGGTAGGTGGCGAACCACTGATGTATGAACAACACTGGCGGTACATGAAACGTATAGTTGAACTTGGCGATGGACCTGGATTGTATGCACGTTACAATACCAATCTTAGTAGAGTAAACTATAAAGGTCAAAATCTCTATAAAGACATACTTGCTAATATACGTGATTGGCAAATATGTGCTAGTATTGATGGCACAGGTGCCATTGGTGAATATATAAGAACTGGATTAGACTACGAGCAATTTGTAGATAACTTTAAACAAGGTTGTGAGATTGCAACGCACAGACGGCAAATGCGTTTAGACTTTACCCTTACGTTACCTGGACTGTTTGAAGTCGAACGTATACAACAACTAGCAAATCAGTTAGGAGTTGAAATACTTGCAAAAGTTATTTTTACATTTACGCCAGATATCATAATGTCACCATTGGCATTGCCACGTAAAATATTAGATCGTGTGGTCGATACACTAATTAAAGATAACAGATTAGGCAATGCATTGCAAGATGTACTAGAACAATTGAAACATCGTCCAACAATGGAAGAACAGTTTCCAGATTATGCACAAGGCATGCAAAAAGGCAAGCGACGTTTGCTTAAATTAGAAAGCATTAGAAACGACCAGTTAACAATGCAAGATATATTAAGTGAAGACAAAGAAATATTAAATTGGTGGAACAGTATTGATGCTGGATAGAGTTGAAATGCAATTACGCGGCGCAGATAATTTGTTGCCGGTATACTTTGACGTGTACGATAACAGTCTTAGTCGTAAATGGCTCAGTGCTTTCAACAGTATACTTGATAAACAATTGCATTTAGAAAAAAACTATTGCTTTATGGGATTCCCACAGTGTGAACGTAACCTTGACGTACTGGTTACACAGATAAATCAAACAATTGCCGCTATTAATGGTAGTAGCATAGACTATTTTATTAAAGACCATTTTACAGTTGCAAACATGACTGACCGTAGGTGGAGCAAATTAGGAAACTGCGAAATTATCAGTATTAATCACGATAAACTTAATAACTTGCATCTTTACTTTGAAGAAACACAAGGTGTTAGCGGAGCAATGAGCGAACACTATACTAATGCTGATGCTGAAACACGTTGGCACATTAGACAACTTAATCTGTTATGTCACGAAGCAGAATGTTTAATACTGAGCATGGGCAAAGCCGCTAGTGCTCCAGAATGGGTTCGTCCTAGTAATGTAATGTGTTGGTTCAATGCTCCTAGATTTATACTAGACGATGAAGATTACGAACTGTTTGGAATCAATTCTATAGCACGTGATCACGGCGGTGTCTACGTTGGTGTTAATAAAGCAGTAGGTAAACATCATTATGAAGTATTTCAAGACGAAGGTGCAGACAGTCGACTTGATGAACTTACAACCACAACACTAAAGCCACAAACAGAAGCTGCTGGGGACTTTGACATTGAATGGGGACAGGCAACACGCAATCGACCTTTTATGACAGAACGTTTAGAAAAGTTTAAGCAGTGGTTGATTGCTAACAATTTTGATCCTGAAGACAAAAGCCTAACAATAGGACACCCAAAAATTGGACAGGTTGACTGTGAAAAAAGTTTTGGTAGCACAAACTTTCACGATGTTCTTAAAATATTAACTACACATCTTGACGTATACAGTATTAAAACCAGCGATGCATATGCCGAATATGACTACACGTGGCAAGATAGCAAACTCATCCAAGTGCCATTAATAACTTGACAAACACATAAAAGGAGTGTATAATGATTACATGGTTTAAGAATCTTATCAGTAAGATTAAACTAGAAATACGATATCGTAAGAAACTTAAAGAACTACGGAAGAGGGATCCTTTTATATACAAATGAGTTATATTTTTACATCAGAGTCAGTGAGCGAAGGGCATCCTGACAAAATAGCAGACCAGATTTCAGATGCATTAGTCGATGCTGGTTTGCAAGCCGGTGACGAAACAACCCGTGTTGCAGTAGAAACAATGGTTACAACAAACTATGTTGTACTAGCAGGAGAAGTTAAAAACTTTAACGTCACTGATGAACAAGTTGAACAAATTATAAGAGACAAAGTCAAAGAGATTGGCTATGAGCAAGAAGGCTTTCATTGGGATAAACTAACTGTTGATAATAAAACAATTAACAATCAGTTACATTCTCAAAGTTCAGACATTGCTCTAGGCACAGATGATTTTGGTGCAGGTGATCAAGGGCTCATGTTTGGTTACGCATGCAATGAGAATGATGCGTACCTGCCGGCACCAATTTACTATTCACATGAGATACTAAAAAATATAAAAGAAAAAAGAACCGACGGGTACAAATATCTTGGCCCTGACGCTAAATCACAAGTTAGTGTAGAGTATGACGGTGGTAAGGTAAACCGTATTGATCAAGTTGTTGTAAGTCAACAACACAAAGATGAGAGCTTTTATGAACCATCACGTATGGCTACAAGATCAGCATGCGAAGAAGTACTAGGAGATTTAATAGATGACAAGACTATATTCCATCTTAATCCAACTGGCAATTTTGTCATTGGTGGTCCTGATGGTGACGCTGGCGTTACAGGACGCAAAATTATCGTTGATACCTATGGCGGCTTTGCTCCTCATGGTGGCGGTGCTTTCTCAGGAAAAGATCCTACAAAAGTAGATAGATCGGCTGCCTATATGGCACGTTGGTTAGCAAAGAATGTTGTAGCAGACGACATGGCTGACTGGTGTCAAATACAGATATCATATGCTATTGGAGTAAAAGAACCTACCAGCATCTACATAGATTCAAATGGACACAATCGTAGTATACAAAAGTTCATACGTGACAATATTGATCTAACACCAAAAGGTATAATCGACAGATTTGATCTTTTTAATTTTTACAACTATAGTGCAAATTGTACATATGGACATTTTGGAAACAAAGATGTGCCTTGGGAACATATAGGCTGGTAAATGATTAACAGTAACTTTGGATTTACTCCGCTTAAAGAAGTTTGGCTCGGAGATACCTACCCAGAAAGTTTCTACGAACATTTACCAAATGCAGTGGCAGATGCATTATGTCAGATTACTCAATGGTGTAAAGAGGACACAAGTAAGTTACAAAAGTTTTTAGAAAGCAAAGATATTATAGTCCGGCGTCCGCAATTTGATTCTATTGATGATCATCTTGGCAAGAATGAACAATTGGTAAAACCGCCAATAACCCCAAGAGATCATTATATAGTATTAGACAAAACACTTTATTCTCTACACCATAATAAAGAACTTAAACAGGATCAATGGCATCATGCAATGGATAGATATAAATCATTAGGGTATGATGTACAACAACCTGTTGATCAACCAATAAACGTTTTCTGGCCTCCCAGCATAGTGAGAGTAGGTAAGGATCTTTATGTAGATTCATCCGGGCTTGAACCTATGTGGGGATTCAGTTGCCAGGCAATGGTAGAACTAGCAAAAAAATATAGAGTTAATATTTGTAGCACAGATGGTCATAGCGATGCTGTTTTTTGTCCTGTTGCTCCTGGTTTAATTGCAAGCAGTCATTGGAAAAATAATTACAATGTTAGTTTTCCAGATTGGGAAGTATATAATATTCCAGAAAAATATCAGAATAGTGGGTTTGCACAAAAAAATTGGAGTGTTCCTGGTCAAGATGATAATCAAGAACTTGAGAAATGGATTTATGATACTGCCAGTGATTGGATAGGAGAATTTCATGAAACAGTTTTTGAAGTAAACATGCTTGTAATTGATGAAAAAAATATAGTGGCAATGAAAGATTATCCTCCTTTAACTGAATGGCTTGATAAAAGAGGGATAACCGTACACACATTTGACTTTCGTCCAAGAACTTTCTTTGATGGAGGATGGCACTGCTTGACACTGGACATACATAGAGAAGATACAATGACTGATTTGTTTCCAAAAAGAGGCGAAAATGGTGTTTACTATAGGGAAGATACATGAAAATACTCGGAGTAAGTGCTGGCTTTCACGACGCGGCTTTAACAGTATTACACAATCACAATGTATTGTTTGCAGGGCATGCAGAACGTTACAGCAAGATAAAAAACGATAGTACTATTCCGGTAAGTCTACAACAGAAGGCAAAAGAATACGGACCTTTTGACAAGATAGTCTACTATGAAAAGCCACATCTACGACAACTGCGTAAAATTAAAAGCGGAGAAAACTGGGGAGGTTCTTGGCGTACACGCACTGAACTAGAACAAACTATTCCTTACATAATGGAAAACACCAATGCAGAAATTAGCAGTGTTGGACATCATCTATCGCATGCAGCCGCAGGCTTTCAAACATCACCATTTGATGATGCGACAGTTGTGGTAATAGATGCCATTGGTGAATCAGATACCGTCAGCATATATCATGCATACTATAATGGTGCATGTCTTGCAGGTGAACACGCTAAGGCAAATTACAAACTTTTATACAAACAATCATATCCACACAGTATTGGTATGTTCTACAGTGCAGTAACCAAACGTTGCGGACTGAAGCCAATGGACGAAGAGTACATCACAATGGGCATGGCTGCTTACGGAGATGCTGATAAGGCATACAACACATTAAAACGTGCAACTGTGCGATTTACAGATATTCCTCTGTTTGAAGAAAACCTACACATAGGCATTGACGACGTCGAGTTTGCAGTTGATGTCACAGTAGAAGACATAGCCGCCGCAGGACAACGGTTGTGCGAAGAAATGGTTATGGGTGTGATGCGTAGAGCAAAGGCTCTTGGCACTAGTAAAAATCTAGTGTACATGGGAGGAGTTGCACTTAACTGTGTTATCAATCGTCGATTGGGAGAACTGTTTAACAAAATATGGATAATGCCCAACCCAGGAGATGCAGGAAGCAGTTTGGGTGCGGCAGCTTATGCATATGGTAGAGACATAAACTTTACAACGCCATACTTGGGCTCAAATATAGCAGGTGAATATCCGGTGGACGAACTGTTGAAAGAATTAGAAACAAATCAAATTGTTGGAGTAGCAAATGGACGTGCAGAATTTGGTCCAAGAGCACTGGGCAATAGAAGTTTACTTGCTGATCCACGTGGAGCAGACATCAAAGATCGTGTGAATGCGATAAAACGTAGACAAAAGTTTCGACCTTTTGCTCCTGTAATACTTGAAGAGCATGTACATGATTATTTTGCAATGCCTCTTTATCAGCCCACAAGTCGTTACATGCAAGTGGTAGCACGTTGCACAAAGCCAGAAGAATTTCCTGCTGTTATACATGTTGATGGAACATCAAGAGTACAAACAGTGCCAGACAACGATAGTGGTATAAGGCAGTTGTTGAGTGCATGGTATAGAAAGACAGGTTGTCCGATGTTGTTAAATACTAGCCTTAATATAAGAGGCGAACCAATGGTTGATGACAGATCTGACGCTAATCGCTTTGAAAAAGAATACGGCGTAACAGTATGCAGTTAGAAGAAAATGAACTAAGACAACGTGTAATTGAATCATTACAAAAAGTCTACGACCCAGAAATGCCAAGTGTTAGTGTATACGACCTAGGTTTGATATACAAACTTGAAATAGATGGCGATAGGTGTATGGTAGAACATACACTTACATCAATGGCGTGTCCGTTTGCTGATCAAATCTGCAATGACATTGAACAAGCAATGATCAATACTGAAGGTGTACGTGCTATAGATAGACAGTTGGTATTTGAACCAGCATTCACAATGGAAATGGTTCCTGAAGAGACTAAATTAATTATGGGTTGGTACTAATGGATACAAGAATGATATTTGGCATACTGGCTTTGCCTGTGTTTGCTTATATTGCATACTATGTTGGTTTAGAACTATGGTGCTATGCATATGGATTACTTTATTAGATAAGGTATAAGATGTTCTTTGGTCCAGCGAAGATTTCCATCAGGTGTTGGATGTCCGTATCCATATATGGGACAATTTTCTCTAAGAGACTGCTCAGTTGCAAACTGATCAAGATATAAGATATCATCTAGTTCATCAATGGTTTTATTAATGATTTTTAAATCACCAGTTGGATCGTACATAATTGTAAAGGTACTATTAAATCCTTTGTTATCTAAGTAACCTTTTAATGATTTTATTTTTAATATGCTTTCGTATATTGTTGCATCAGTTGAAACATAACGTTTGTATATTCGACACAGGTCATCCACCGGGGTATTGCCAAATACTTCATTAAACAAACTAAGAGTAGCAAACTGGTCATTGAATTGATAATAATTAATGGCATGGTCTGGCTTTGTTGGCATCGCACTCCTATGCCAAGGCGTAGTTATATCCTGTGTTGATATGGTATCAGAACGTGTAAGTCCACTCCACATTACTATAATCTGCGTATCTTCAGGAGTTATTTTGTCGTTATATTCAACTTCGTTAATAATGCTATTGAAAATATGTGTATTACCAGCACCGGGTTGTGCAACGTTGTATATTGATTTAAAATTTGCCAAGTCTCGAAGATAATAAGGCCAGCTGCAAATATGCTCGTCGCTCATATTATAGGACATACTACATCCACTTGTCAGTAGGTTTTTATATGGTGTTTGGTATATGGGTTTAAAGATACGTTTCAAGATTACCTTTTCTCCTAATGTCTTGTGTACAACAACTCACACCACCATCCCAGAAATAACTGTGTCTAAGTTCTGAAATGATTGGATTTATTCTGTGTTTCTCACAGTAGTCAAATACCTGTTTATTGTACGCACTAAAGACGACATTCTCTTCATCTAACACAAGACAATTAACATCAAACACTGTATCACTTACATAGCCTACCCATTCTTTGAGATAGGTATTAACAAAGTGTGTAAATTCTTTTGTTGGAGTTTGTCCTTGTACATACCAAGCACCATTAAAGTTTTCTTCTTTAAATTTGCCTACTGCCATTGCATGTGCAATAGTCGCACACTCAAGTTTACTTACGTCCCACCCTGGAAAGTCACGGTCCAAGTCTAACTGATCGTCCCATTTGCTACTTAACAACACTCCAGGTTTAAGTATTGCAAATACAGCATCGCCGTGTCCGTCTGTTATTGCTTCATGAAATCTGTATCTACTGTTAAGACAGTTTTCCTGTATCCAACGACTTTGCACAGGTGTTAAGTAATCGCTATTGTCAAAGAATATGTCGGTACCAACACGCACTATACAACTTGCACTGGCACCATTTAATACACAGTGAGGATCCCAATATTTTCCGTGTGGATTAATAACTTGATCACCATACTCTGCACATATTTTATCCAGTTCGCTTACTTTAAGCACTCGCAAAAGTTTGTCGCCTAAACTGATTTGCCAATCTCTTGGAGTCAGTGGAGGTAAAGACGCTCCGGGTAATTCACCATCTGCAGGTTTAATTTGGTTTATGATAAATTGGTCTTTATCCATCAAACCGGGTCTTTTTACAATGGCTCCGTAAGTTTCGCAAACTTTTTGTAAACTATCGAGATCTTCATTTGTTTCAACAAGTATTTGTTGTAATTGATTACGTACTTGTGCGTCTTCAATAAAATCAAAGTAGTCAGGAGTATATGCTCTACCTACTATTACTTCTTCAAGAGGTTGCCAACTGGTGTATGCACTTACTTTAGACATATTAATATATTTTCTGGTTCTTTGTTTAAAAATAATGTTTGATTGTGTATGAGATCATCTTTGCAATCAACATACATACTGTGTGTCTTTTTTGATTTTGCAATTCTACACATTTCTGCACAAACTGCCTCCCAACGTTGTGTAGTATCTTCAATGGAGTCATAGGAATGATCAACCACATGATCAAATGTGCGATAACCCATTTCGCGTAGTTGTTGTATACTGCCACATGCGCCTGCAATTACAAATGGTTGACAATTCTTTATTGCTTTGAAAACTTTTTCTGTTAATCGTACAGGACCTGTGAGTTCGCTTTCTATAACAAAGTTAAAGTATGCATCACTGTGATGCAAGCCTACACTGTATTTCATATCTGCATGTTCATCTGGTGTTAACAGGTCGCAATGAAAAGGAGCAAGTTTTAAAAAGAATTCTGTATGATGTTTTAGACTTCCTAGGTTGCTGGTATCAATTGGATTTACATCTTCTTCTACAGTAATTTGATTGTTGTAACTGAAGTAACCTTGTTCGTGCAAACCTTTACTCCACAAACGTGCCATTGTGTACGCACGCCATTCTTTGTGCGTACGAACTAACGCAGTAAATTTTTTACTGCGTTCTTGTTCATGATATACTGTAGGCATACTGATATTACGATGTCTATATAACAGTTCATCGCTACACATGTATGCTGTTCCGGCAAGATCATGACTTTTAGTGTTTTTGGTGGTAAAATGTACGTTTTCTTCTGTAAAACCTGCTCTTACGGCATCGCTAACATAGGTTTTTCCTACAGAATTATTGTTAGACAAAAAATAAAGATTTATTTTATCTTTTTCCTTTATAATTTCTGCTATTGATTCCATTTTTCCATCATTGTTTTTAATTCATTCCACAAGAGTTGTTCAAATTCTTGCGAGTAAAACCAATTGTAATTGTGCTCTACAGTACTATTTACTGCGGTTTGTAGTTGGGTCTTTTCTTTTTGACTCATAGTATTAATAGATTGTAACAGTTTGCCTATCTCGTATGTGCGAGTTGAATCGTCTGCTTCATCGTATGATTCGTCCCAGAATTCGCCAAATGTTTTAAAACCATAACGGCGTAGATATTCCAAACTGCCTTTACAACTTTGTATTATAAATGGTTGTTGCATTACAATAGGCTTGAAACTTTTTTCTGTAAGATGATTTCTATTGCCTCTATATACTGTTTCTGTTACAACGTGTATTAAACTGTTATTTGCTTGTTCCCATAAATCAATTTGATGGCTCTTTGCCGCATAACCTGATCCATTGTCTATCATTAATGGTAATCGCACTTTAGGACAATCTAAATCATATTTTACACATAATAATTCTAAACTTTGTCCTTCATATGGACATACATCTGGAAATGATATAAGATTTTTATCTAATAAATCACGCCCAACAAACTGTTGTAGCATTTCTATTCTGTGTCGACGTTCACCACCAATTATATTATTAGGACAAAGAAATGTATTATAGGGCTTGCGTTCTTTAAATAGTTGTGCTAAACTAGTACGATTATAACCACGATACCAATCAAGAGCCGCCCATGCATGAAAAAAATAATAGTCACAATTTAGTCCATAAGTATTATGTATCCAATGCATGTTGTCACTGTTATATTCACTACTTACAAGTCTAAATGTTTTTATATTAGCAGGAGTTGGCATATTAATATCTATAAATTGTTCAAACAATATAGAAAATCTATCGAGGTGAATAGGTTCTTGATCCCACATTATTATTCGGCGAATCTGTTTATCTGCGGTAATGTGCGAGCCGCCAATGATCCTTGGTTTAGCCACAAGATTATTAATTGCTGTAGTGCCAAATGGCTCAAACCAATGCAACGCATTATTAGGAATTGTTTTGACATGTGGCAAAAACACATTGTCATATATTTCGTCGATACGTATCATGTTTGATAAGTGTTACTCATACTCAAAAGATGCTCTTGCACATTGCAAGACTAGGTACTTATGGGTGCTAAACAAGCACTGTGATTATTCTGACTTTGACTTTAGTTGGGAACCAGCACCATGGGAAAGTCACTATAGACATGCGTTTGCTAGCCAATGGCAAAAGGACTCGGGTACATATCTGGTACCAAAATCAGGCTACACTGAAACAAAGTACAACACAGATAATACTGTTGTAAGACTAACTGATGTAAGCAAGTGGGATAGCACGGATAGCGACTTTGACTATTCGTGGCATCATGACGTTACTGAACCGCCTTACATATACCAATTTGGAACTCAACATCAAACAACAGGTGGTCCGAGATATACTGTAGCAGGTGCTGAAAGCACAAAGTTTGTAGGTGATATTACATCACGGGTGCGTGCAGTTGCTGGTGGAAGAGTATTAATTAAACACTTGAACACACCATATGATGCAAACATAAACATCATTGACAGCACACGTTTCATAAGCAATTATCTTGATACACTTAAAAGAATACTTAAAAAGATCGATTCAGAATACGTATGGGTAATAAGCGACTTGTGTGATTACACAGATTTTGACTTCAGTTGGCATCCTGCACTGTGGCAAAATCGCATGCTACATGTTTTTCCTAGCAATGAGCAAAAGTTTGGAGATACATTCTTTATACATGTAGAGAGTTTTTTAGAAACTGTAAAAGATATTAAACTATTAGAATATTACACACCTTTAAATTTTGTCGACAAACCTGTGAAACGTAAACCGCCTACTCAAGTAAAGTTTGACACAGATAGTGTAGTTGATGCAATATGGACCCACGAATTTCAAGAACCAGTGGTTCAGTTTTACAAGTACGAACCAGTAGAACCAGTAACAATTAGTTTGTGGCAGGAAAGACTACGAACTGTTGTACCTCTTGTGCGTGGAAGCGAAAATGTTCTTATTCCAAAAGATGCAAAAAATTATATAAATGAGCAAGTTTATGATTATGAATGGATTGATAAAAAGCATGTAGCAATGGAGCCGCAACCCTGTGATGTGATTTTTATAAGCAACGGTGAAAGTATGGCACAAAAACATTGGCAAATCTTACAAAATATTTGTCCAAGAGCTAAGAGAGTCGACGGTGTTGATGGTAGAGATCTTGCATATAAAACTGCCGCCAAGTTAAGCAATACAGATTGGTTCTATGCAGTATTTGCAAAAACAGAAGTGCTAGCCACATTTAAATTTGATTTTGTTGCTGATCGTTTACAAGAACCCAAGCATTATATTTTTTACAGTCGTAATGCCTTAAATGGTTTACAATACGGATCAATGAATATTGACCTATATAACAAACAGTTAGTGTTGGATACCCACATAGAAGAAGGGAGTATGCTTGACTTTACACTAAGCAAGAAGCATACTGTAGTTCCAGAAGTTGCTAGTATTGCACAGTTCAATACTGATCCATGGGTTACATGGCGTAGTGCCTTTAGAGAAGTAATAAAATTAAAACAAGAAGTAGACAACGGTGCTGGTATAGAAATACGTCATCGATTAGATACATGGTGCAAACGTGCTGACGGTGAGAATGCAGAATACTGTCTAGCAGGAGCAAATGATGCACTGGAGTTTTATCACAGTGTAGATGCTAACCCAGATGAACTGCAAAAAAGTTTTCATTGGGAATGGATTAAAGATTGGTACTACAACAAGTACAAAGTTAAAATTTGGGCATTGCCTTGATATAAGGTTGTTCTAGTACCCAATCTAGATATGCAGGTATACCCTGTTCAATATCTATAGTAGGACGCCAACTGGTGTATTCTTGTAATTTGTCACTGTTCAGTGTATCTCTATTAGGATAGAATTCATCATGTGGCAGTGTTTCTATATCACCACCAATGCGTGCTTGTATCATTTCAGCGGCTTCTAGTATTGGTCTACCTTTTCCTCTGGTGCAGTTAAATATTTCATTTGTTGTTTGTGGGTCTGTAGCACAGATTGCAAATGCACTTGCAACATCTAATACATTACTAAAGTCTAGTTTGTTTTCTGGACCTTGTACACGCATCGTGCCTGAGGTGAATCTAGCACGTACTAGTTGACTTAGTACACGTGTTATCATATCTCTTGTTCCATACAATGCACTAGGACGTAGAATACTATAGTTGAGTCCATGTTCTTTGTGCCAAATTTTACACATGCGTTCACCCTGTAATTTATAACTGCCGTACAGTGTAAGTGGATTGGTTGGAGCAGTTTCGTCCGGTGCTGACACTAGAAAGTTGCCGTATGCCATACTAGAACTTGCAAATACTATTTTCTCTACATTGTGTTTAACACACGCATCTAGTACAAGTGCAGTTGCGGCTATCATGTTACCAGTTGCATCTACCACATTACGTTTTACCATATATGCGTTTGGATAGGTCGCAACATGTATTACAGTGTTTGGATTAAATGTATCAAAAGCTCTGTTTAAGAATTCGCCATCTTCTATCTTGCCAACATAAACTTCGTCTGCACCGCAGTGAGCTTGTCGTTGTGCAAGTACACAAGAATATTCATCGTCTGGAAATGTATGGTACTGGTGATAACAATCTATAACTCCGACAGTATGTCCTTGAGCTCTTAGTATGTTGCTTATATGACTGCCAATAAATCCATGACCGCCTAATATTAATACTCTCATTTTAAATTCTTTCCTATGTGTTCTACTTCAGAATCTGTAAGTGTGTGCTGATTTGGCACTGTAAAACTTTTTGCTTTTAATTGAATACTTAGCGGTAGTGTTTTGCCACCTCTATAAAGTGTTTCATCAGTTAACATTAAATTATAATGGATTGCAGTACCTATGTCTTGTTTGTGTAAGTTTTCAAGAGTTTGTTGACGATTATCACTTTGAAACACAAGTTTACTATATGTATGCCTTGGTAATTTTTCACAAGCAGATTTGTATGTGGACTTTTCAATTAGATATTCACTTATACGATGTCTGCGTGTTTGCCATTCCTCACTGTGCTCTAAGCCCACAAGCACACAGGCAGACTCAAACGAGCTCATCATGGAATTCATTCCTGCATGTATTGCAGTAGTATTGTTGGTTTCTTTTCCGTGTAGTCTTAGTTTGCGTGCTTTATCAGCAATGCGTTTATTATTTGTAAGAATTGCGCCTCCACTTCCCCAACTGCTAATTGTTTTAGTTGGCGAGAAACTTAAACATGCAACATCACCATATTCTGCACTGTGTTTCTTTCCATTGTGTGATTCAATACTTTGAGCGGCATCATTTATGGTAGGCAAACCAAGTTTTTGTACAACTTCCCAATTGCACATATTACCAAACATATCAACACCGACGATAGCATCTACAACAGGTGCCTCAGCTTCTGGATCATAGCAATAGTTTGTACCTACATCAACAGGCACAACTGTATGCCCAGCACGTGCAACAGCGTGTGCTGATGCAGTAAATGTATAGTTTGGGACTGCAACCCTACTGTTGGGCTTTAAATCCATTGCTAACATGCTGATTATAAGTGCATCTGTGCAACTTGCAACTGTAACGCAATACTGCCTGTTAAAATGTTTGGCTAGCTGATCTTCGAGACGTCTTGTAAGTATACCATTTTGGGCTCTACCAACACTGTGATCTTCGTTTACAAGATCCAATACTTGTTCTTTAATAGTTTGCCAATTGCGTTGATTTTGGAACAAGCCTATCAATGTATATTCCTATACTGTAGTTCAAATGCTTCAGCATATTTTACTCCTAACATCTGTCCCCTATATGCGGCCAATCCTCTGATGTTGTGCAAAAGTGTATCATCAAAGTAACTGGTATAGCATTTCACACTGTCCAGTTTTGTTTCAATCTGTTGTGTAATATCCACAAACACCGTTGGAGAAAACAATTTATTTTTATTACTGTATGGCCCGCCTTCCATGCACCAAAATTCACCTCGGTATCTACGCAGGCTACTATTCACAATGTTAAATGTGTTTTGATGATCATTGTGATGATCGCCTTTACTGTGTGTAATAATCAAGTCATAGTTTTTTTGATTTACCACTGCATCCATTTGTGTAATACTAGCATTGTTCCATTCTAGTCTTGGACGTCCAGTATCATCATATGGATTGGTCATTATATTAAATTCGATTCCGAGAACACGTTCACTGTCTCGATATTCTTTTTGCATTTGACTTCTATCACGTCGCACACTTGGTCGCGGTGCATTGTCATCACGTGCTACTACAATGTCTACTTCGGCACCTTGAGCTTTGAATTTTAAAAGTGTGCCAGCACATCCTAATTCAACATCATCTGGATGGGCACCAATGGCTAGTATTTTATTGTACATCAGTTACTCGTTCTAAATTTTTGTACACACGTTCAATGTGGTCTAATCCGTTTATACTATTATTATCTTGTTTTTCAACACTGGCTATAAAATGTTCTAGTTCTCTGTACAATGGTGACGAATGATCTGACAATTGTATTGTGTTGGTACTGTCATTGACAAGACGATCTGTGTAGCGACCATGTACATGTTGCACAGCTAGTTCAACGTCATCAACATGTAGTAATTCTCTATTGCTAGACAATGCTACTGTTCTAGTCTTCTGAGGATAAAACCAACTGCAATGATGTGTTGTTGAAAATGTTTCAAAGTCTATATTTGTTATGATATAATCATTGTAGTCTGTTGTGAGTATGTCTCGACCACTGCGTTGCACGTCAATTATTTTTTCTTGTTTTATATAGTCTATAAGTGCTAGGTCGTGTATAAGCAAATGATGTTCTAAAGGGATTTGGTGCTTTGGAATGTTGCCAAAGTTTAATCTTCTGGTTTCTACAAACTTAAGATTGTTTATATTAAATGTACTTTTGATGTACTCTGTTGTTGGTGTAAACAAAAGTATGTGTCCGCTTTGAAGCACTGTGTTTTTTGCTTCTGCTATGCCAAGGAGATGTTGAGCTTTTCTAAGTGAATCTGCAATTGGTTTTTCTACCAGACATGCAATACCTTGTTCTAATAATTTTTTTGTTACATCATAGTGTGTTTCAGCAGGAGTTGCAATAACAGCGGCATCGATGTTAGCCGTGCTATAATCGTCATCAATGTCAAAAGTTTTTACTGTGATATTTGGTAACAGTCGGGCAGTTTCTGCTATCTTACTGCCCCAATAGCCAACACCAATGATTGCTAAGTTCATAATTTTACCTTGTTTACAGTATCTATTATAAGCCCAATATCATCTTCTGTCAAGTACTGATGTACCGGAATACTAATGTTGGTTTGACTTAGAAGGTCTGTTTGAGGTAAATCCTGCTCAGTTGCATAGGTAGGCAGTTTGTGTATAGGAGTTTTATAATATATTCTTGATTGTACACCAACGTTTTCTAAGGCTTCAAATACCTTTTTAGGATTGCTAACAGTTATTACATATTGATGCCAAACAGGTTTACAATCTGTGTTAATAGTTTGTGTCTTATGTGGTATACTAATATTATCTTGATACATTTTTGCAGTTGCACTGCGTTTGCTATTCCATTTGTCCAAGTGGGGCAATTTATTTAGAAGTATATCTGCATGTATGGTGTCCATTCTGCTGTTCCAGCCTACATCTTTGCTTATAAATTTTTCAGCACCTTGTCCATGATTTCTTAACTGTTTTATTTTTTCTCCTATTTGGTTATCACAAACTACTGCACCAGCATCGCCCCAAGTGCCAAGATTTTTTGTTGGATAAAAACTATAACAAACTGGATGATCACATGCACCTAGTCCTTTGTTTTTATATAATGCACCAGTGCTTTGGGCACTGTCTTGTATAAAGGCACAATCGTAAGAGGTGGCAATTTGTTTTAGTTGGTCGATGTCAGCAACGTTTCCAAAAAGGTCAACTGCAATTACCGCTTTGCATTTATGCAATGATAATGTACGTTCAAGTTCAGTGGGACTCATACACATGGTATCATCTACATCGACAAACACTGGCTCTGCCCACAATTGTTTTACAACTTCAGCAGTGCTTAGCCATGTAAAACTAGGGACGGCTACACGGTCATTTGGGCCAACGCCATATGCTTGTAAACACATACGTAAACTGTCTGTGCAATTGCCAGTGGCAATACAACGTTCACCTTGACTGTGTTCAGCAAACTGTTGTTCAAATTTTTGAATACTAGCACCATTGATAAAACTAGTATCAGCCATTGTGTCTTGGAATATTGTGTAAAGGCCTATTGTTCTATCGTAATTAAAGCCACTAAGAAGTACTTTTAAGCCAGTCATGATATAGTTTTAAACCTTTATCTATTGTTATGTTTGGAGCAAACTTTAATTCTTTCTTTGCGGCCGAACAATCAAGTTCATAGTGTTTATGATTTAGATGTGCCTTTTCTTTTATGTTGCCTTGTTTTACAATTTTAATAATCTTATCTGCTATATCTTTTTCTTTGATACTTTTGGTTATTAGGCTTATGTTATAAGTTTTATTATTTGCACCGGTTGCTTGAATAATGCCTGCAACACAGTCGTCGACGTAAATTAAATCGTGACTTGCGCCATTTACGTACAGGGTATCTTTACTGTTTGCCTTTGTAAAATAACTGCCAATTAAATCTGTGCTTATGTTTCGCGGACCATAAACCTGTCCTGGGCGTACAATTACATAAGGCACACCATTCTGTTTAACAAGTTCTTCTCCGGCTATTTTCCAAATACTGTATTGACCGTCTGCATTATCTTTATCTTCATATTTTCCAGTACTTACATACACAAACTTTTTTATCTTGTGTCTTTTAGTACAATCTAGTAGGTTAGCAAGACCCACGCACATTGTACGTGCTGCCTCAACAGGATTGCTTGCAACTGTACTAGCATCTGGAAAGTCAGCTAAGTGAATCACTGTGTCAGGTTTAAACTGTGTAAAAACTGCATCAATATCTGGGGTACATACATCTTCTTTGTATATTTGGGTGTTATCGTTTATTTCTTTAAGTCTCTGATTGTATAAACTTTCCATTTCTTCTTTATCGTAAACACTATATGTAGTAAGTGCATCAATCACTTGTACTTCATGTTTTTGGCTTTGCAATTGTTTAACAAGATTATGTCCAATAAAACCAAGACCGCCTGTTATTAAATATTTTAATTTTTTAGTTTTCGCCATTTGCATAGACCTCAATGTTAGGAAATATTTTTGCTATTGCATCAGCACAGGCATGTGCGATATCCATGTGTTCTTGTTGAGTACCATTAGCACCTCTTAGTTCAACATAGTGTATCCAACTACGTATTGTACCATTCATGTACAGTGTGGTCTTTGTTATGCCTTCAGGCAATACTTTACGTGCTTGTTCTTTAGCAATGCCCTTTTTTATAGCCCAGTCGTATTCTTTTTTGGCTAGTACACCGATCCGACGTTGTGCCCGTTCCCATTCCAATTGGAGTTCTCCATCATCCGTTTTGATACTGTTTTGCCTATTCTTTGGATCCTGTAGTCTGGCTTCTGAATATTCAAACATGTCGCCTTGTTCATCAGGATTGGCGTATCGTTGCGAAAACTCTTGGAAACTAAAACTTCTGTGTCGCACTATTTGATGTGCAATATCACGAGTGGTTTGAATTTCTAAACAAGCACTTGCCATTTCAAAGGGTGACCAATGTTTATGCTTAACTAGATAGTTAAGCAATTTTTCGTGTGTGGCAGTGTTTATTTGATGATTAGGATTGGAAACTTTAGCACAATAGGCAATTAAATCTTGTGTGCTTTTAAGCGGTTCGTCATATGTTTGAAACTCACTTGGCTTGCTGTATGATACTAATCTTACTTTCATAGTTTTTCTAAATACCCTTTTGTTAATGGTTCTATACGATCAGCCACTGCGTTTACATCAACAACAAAGTCAAGTTTAACTATTCCTGAGTCTGTAATAGCTGTCATATTTTTATTAACAACAACTTCAATATCTTCGATATCCAAGCCTTGTTTACGCAGTGTACTTAGGTTAATTGTTTTTTGCTTGCCGTCTTCGAGTTTGAAAACAACTTTTTTAACAACGTCAATAGGAATCATTTCTTGATCAATAGAGTCAATTACCTGTTTCCATTTTTCAAGTTTAGTAAATGGTATGTCCATTTATGCTTTTGCTTTAGCAGGTCTTCCACGTTTCTTTTTCACAGGTGTTGCTGGTACACCCATCATTGCATTTGCTTCTGCTTGCATACGCTGTGACTCTGCTATCATGCTTTGTGCTTCAGCAGCCATTCTGTCTGCTTGAGCTTTCATGTTATTAGCAATTACGTCATCGCTTAGTGCACCTGTTTGTGGTGCTGCCATTGCTTGCTCTTGTGCATATGTAGGTTGTGTCATTGCGGCACTTGCTGGATTTGTGACGCCAGTATTTTCATTTAACTGCTTGTTTGAAGTTGAATTTAAACTTCCTGGAGCAATATAGTTTGGACCACCAACTTCTCTACCAAATTCATCACGTGGACGAACTTTACCAGTGTACCCACCTTCAGCATCAAGTGCTGCCATTTTCTTAATAGCATCCTCGCCTTGCTTCATTTCATTTAGTATCTTGTTTAACTCATCTAAACGTACATTTGATGTAGGTGTTGCAGTTACTACAACATCTGAAGTTTTAAGTTTTTTAATCCAACGTTCCTGATGACATCTTTGTAGCATTGGTGTACCATCTGAAAATAGTTTGCTATGCAGTGCATCACCAAGTGATTCTGCTTGTTGGCACTCTACACTCTCAAGAGCTCTCATAAAATCACTTGAAAGTTGTGATTGCATGTTCATTGGGTACACAACTAGACACATGTGTCCTTCATCAGGTACTTCTCTAAATAAAATAGCAACCTTGCGATCACTGTGTTTTCCTAGGTGTTTAATCATCTTTTGTTTCTCCTTCAGCAGTAGACGTCTCTTCTGCATCTTTTGGGGGTTGGTTGGCTACTAGCCATTTTGTTATCCTATTATATGTACTGCCTACAATTTCAAGTTCTTTTGCCTCAAATGCACCTTTTGCAGATCCAATTTCGATTATTGTTTTGCAATTTACAATATCTTGAATGCTTAGGGTAACAGCTTCTTCTTCTGCCTTTGGCATTGGAATTTCTTTGTTTTCTTCTGTCTCTGTCATACTTTTAATTATCCTATTGTGAGTTAACTACGTAGTTTATTTACTGTTTTATGCTGGTTTAGGTAAAATTAGTAGTCAGGCCGTTCCATAAAACAAGCAGTTTCAGGATCGTTATACTCTAATTCATATTTGCAAGTTATATACCATTCACGCGAATTAGCCCAGTCTGGAGCATCAGTGCCGTCGTATATCGCAACTTCATCTAATGCACTAACATCTGCGTCTGTTAATAGTCCATATTCTGGTTGATCATGAATCATCTTCATATATTGCCCATGTACCAAAGGGCGGATTAGGATTCTTATCGCCATGTATAATAAAAACTGTATCACAGTAGTTAGGATCGCCCCATGAATCATAAGGATAACCATCTGTAAACATAACCAATCTTTTAGGATCAATTGCCTCTGCTTTTAAATAATCAAACACACAATCAAAGTCAGTGCCGCCACCACCTTTGATTTCATACTCGTCTATTGCATCTATGTTATCATCTGTAAACACCTGCACATTATAAACATCAGTATCAAAACAACAAATGGTAACACGGAACTGTCCATATTCTTCCATTATGCCTTTAACTTCACTCATAAAGTCTCTGCCCTGTTCTGCACCAATTGAACCACTCATGTCCAATGCACAAAAGATATCAACATACTCATCATTGTCCATACCTGGAAGTATAGCATCCATGTGCCAACCCTTACGGTGCATACGTTTAAATGTATAGTCTGACTTGATAGTTGACTGCATCTGCATACGTAGCAAGTCTCTCCAGTTCATCTTAGGCTCAGTAAGTTGTGCAACAATACGTCTAACACCTGCTGGTACATTACCTGGATCAGATGCCTGTGCCGCACTAAGCATTGCTTCTTTTATTTCTTCTTTGATCTTTTCACGTTCTTCTTTGCTGAACTTTGCAGGTCCACTCTTGCCATCTTCGCCTTCACCTTCACCTTCTTTACCATCCAAGTGCTGATCAATCAACTGCTTAACAAGTTGATCCATATCAATCTTATCAGCATTCTCATAAAGGTCATCATATACTTCTTCTGAGCTCCAACCTTCATATTTTACGTCATACAAACATGGAACAGTTTTTATAAACTCACCTACTCTGTGCTTTTGTAGATCAGCATTAACACAATAGTCAGCGGCTATGTTATGCAACTGTGGATCTCTGTCACCACGTCTACCCATATGATCATACACACAATGTAATACTTCATGTCCAAAAAGAAATTCAACTTCTTTAGGACGTAGCATTTTAATAAACTTTGAATTGTAGTAAAAGTTTCTACCATCAGTTGCGGCAGTTGCACACCATTCATCAGCATTTACAAGTTTTAATCTAGTAGCAAGGTTACCAAAGAAACTAGCACGTAACAACATACCAACACGTGCGGTAATTAATATTTCACGTACTTCTCTATCACGTGCAGGATCCATTGGACCTAGTATGTCCTTGAACTTATCTGCAATATCTTTGTTTACTGTATCTGCCATGTGCCGCTCCTAATTCCTAACTGTACATACATTATAACACATATATGAATTGTGTCAACCTTTTTATCTTAAACGGACTTTCCAACTTCCTTTATTATAAGGTTCCTGTTGGACCTTTCTCACATGATTACATGCTTCGCACCAACTGGGAAATTCTTTTTGTATTGCACCATGTCCGGTGATAACACGTATTTCTTTTTCTTTGTCTAGCCATTTTTCATAAGCAAATGCTATGAATAACTTCCATGCATCATGTATAGTTCTGCCATGTAAATCAAGTGTTCTCATGTGGCCACTTTAGTTTAAAAAAACTTAGTTCTTTTTCTGATTTTAAGTATACTCTTAGATTGTTTGTTCCATTTGTCCAACTCCACTGTCTATTAACAAAAGGAGGTGAGTCTGAATCAGGAACCTTAAACTGCTGTCGTTTTGCTAACATATTTCTTATCCACATGAAGTCACGTACTTCTGCACTGTAGCCATATGTTTCAATTAGCCAGCACATAACAGTGTGAAACTCCACAGGACCAAATTGATTCCGTGGAAAGTCAATACAATAATCAAAATAATTATTGTGTGCATAACGGCCATCTAATTGTTTAACAAAATATTTCATGCTAGTATTTAAGTCCAAACATCACAGCATCTGATTCTTCTTTAAAGTAGAATATCACATGCCATTCGTTAACTGCAACACCACGCCATTCTGGATCTTCCATCATCTGTTTTTGCCACTCATGATCAATCATCCAAGCCCAACGTTCACTGGGACGGCCAAAATCTTTATGTACACGTTTAAGTAGGTCAGTCCATTCTCGAGGATCATACGGTGTATAACGGCGAAACACTTGAGTATAATCTCTCAAGTGTTTCTGTAGTATCGTGTCTATGTCATCCATAGCGCCTGTGATTTGGTTGAGGGCCTGCATAGCCCTATGCTTTTCGATTTACAGTTAGAAAACGGCCCTCAACCAATGCCTTACCCTTGACTTGCAAGGATGTATTTTCCATAACGTTGATGAAACTCATCAAAGTTTTTAAGTTTAGTAGGTTGAAACGGAATAGCATATGTTGTCAATGCAATCCTTGCACCCATAACAACCAACTCAGTTTCAAAGTTATCCATCATAAACCTAAAGAAGTTATCACTCATCTTGTGAAACTCAGCATCTTTAACAGTTGCTAATGCTTCTTTAAGCTCATAGCACATGCTAATAGTAAGTGAATACATTGCACTGACTTCTTGTACATCTAATTTGCTTACCTTACCAGCAAGTACATCAGTTGGATTAGGAAGTTTACCAGCAATCTTTCTGTGTGCTTGAAACTTTACTGCTAAGCCTTCACCTACAGTACCTGCAATAAGATCAGTTGCGGTAGTATCACTCATGTCTTCTTCAATTAGCTCACTTACAAAACTCCATGATCTCGGAGTAGCAAAAGCTCTTGAAGCACTTTTAGCATCAAAGTCATACAAGTCCTGCTTGGCAAAACTCAAGTAACCTACCACATCAGGATGAATGTTTTTATCCACTGCCCAATCTAACCAAGCCTCAAAGTCTGCACGTATTTCAACATGTACAAATCTATTTGCAAGTGGAGTAGGCATACGGAACGTAACACCTTTGTCTGACTCTCTATTACCAGCGGCAATAATAACCACATTGTCCGGTAACACATACTTGCCTAATCTTCTGTTAAGCACCAACTGATAAGCGGCCGCTTGTACACTTGCAGGAGCTGAATTCATCTCATCCAAGAACACTGTGATCATTGGATAGTCTTTAGCAAACTCAGGTGATGGAAGATCAATAGGCGGAGCCCAATCCATTACACCATCTTCTTTGTTGAAGTAGGGCATACCTCTAAGGTCTGTTGGATCCATTTGACCTAAACGTAGATCAAACATATAACCACCAGCATCATCTGTGATCTGCTGAACTATATCTGACTTACCAACACCTGGAGGTCCCCATAAAAATATTGGTCTTTGTTTTTTGAATGCTACTTTAATTGCACTTTTTGCACCAGCAGTAGTAACTGTTCTATATTCTACTTGACTTGAACTTGACATAAGCTATCTCCTTGTTTCTAACTGTACATACAGTATAACACAAAATTACAACCTGTCAACCTTTTTGTGTAAATAAATTTATAACAAAGCCACATTCAGTGACTTCGGAATAGAATGGACGCGAGCGATAGACGCCTTTTTGGTTTGTATTAACCATAACGCCCTTCCGTACGGCATACCGCCTAGTTTTTAATATAAAATAAACCTAATACTTTGCCAAATTGTTTGACAGTTTGAACAATGTATTATATCATTAGTGATGGAAAGCATACTGATGGAAGATACACTGTTTGTAGTACTAGGAACACTACTAGGATTTATTTCTGGGTTTGTGCCTGGTGTAGGCAATACCATAATGATTGTGATGAGCTATCCTCTACTTAAAGATGCTAGTATGTTGCAAATGCTTCTGTTCTATCTTGCTATAATAAGCAGTAGTCAATTTTCAGGAAGTATTGTTGCTACAGTGTTTGGTGTACCAGGAGAAAGTTCCAGTTTACCTGCAGTGGTTGAAGGCAATAGAATGTTCAATCGCGGAGCAGGAAACTTTGCAATTTCAAATGCAGCCTTGGGCAGTGTACTAGGATCGTTTGTTGCTCTTATTAGTGTGTATATGATTATGCCTTTTGCTATAGATTTAATTATAAAATTTTACAATAACAATGTACAAATTGTAATTTTGTTTTTAGCAAGTACCAGTATTTGTTTTCTCTTAGGCAAAAGTGTATTACAGAATATACTTGTGTTTAGCATTGGTATACTGTTAGGACTGATAGGAACAAATTGGAGCCCATACTTTGTGTTTCTTCCTGAAGTTATTCCTTACGAAACATTTCCTTTGCTTATGCATCAAATACCATTGTTTCCGGTAATTGTTGCATTGTATGTATTTCCAACACTACTGCAAACGTCAAGTATGTTTAACAATTACACCAGTAATCTTGAGTATGAAGATCGCAATAGTTTTTATGAACACTTTCGAGAATTTGTAAAAAACATTCCTAGCAGTCTGCGTGGCAGTGCATTTGGAGCATTTATAGGACTTGTTCCGCATATAGGAGCCAATGTTAGTTCAAACATCAGCTATGCAATAGAAAAGAAAATGCAACTAAAACAATGCAACTATCATGACCGAGGTGATATCAAAAGTTTAGTAAGTGCTGAAACTGCAAACAACAGTACAGGACTTGTAAGTTTGTTACCACTGATGCTAATCGGAATACCTATAACTGTCAGTGAAGCAGTACTGTTAAGTTTCATGGATATTAAGAGCTATCACATAAGTTACGAAACAACTGTTGAAGCAGGAATGTTTCAAGACATTGCATTATGGTTTATAATCATAAATGCCACATGTTTTTTAATGGCCTGGCCACTAGTGAGATATGTAAACATACTAAAGAAAATAAGTGTCAAACAGATGTTATGGGGCACAGGTATTTTTTTAGTTGGCTTGACGTATTACTTAGGTGCAATGGGTCATGAAGAACTTTATTACATGACGATATTGATACTATTAGCACCATTGGGCTACCTACTTAGAAAAGCTGAACCAATGTGTCTAATTATTGCGTTCGTACTACAAGACAAACTGAGCGAAAGTTTAGGAATATTTTATCAAATTCATTTTACATAAAGGATTAAAAAATGACAAAAATCAAGTTAATAATGATTGCGGTATTCTTTGCAATCACATCTAGTGCATATGCTAAGCCAATATTAGATGTAATAGTACCAAGTGGTACCAGTGGTAATGCTTTTGCAGAAAGCAATCTAATAAGCGATGCACTTAAAAATTTAGGATACGACAGTGAAGTAGTAGTCACTAGAAACTGTGTAAACAATAAAACATACATGGCCAAAGACACAGGCAGACCTGGTGTGTTTTTAAGAGACACAGGTAGATACGTCAAAGACGAATCAAGAGGATGTCATGTTGAAGTAAACGATGATAGTTTTATAAGTGTGTTCTATAATAGAAATCAAACTATGTGTATAAGAGCAAATGAACCTGCTAACAGTCTACCAGAATTTTTAAAAGATAAAAAGAAAGTAACTGTAGGAAATACTGCTAGTTTAATTGATGGTATCTATGATGACTTATCAAAAGACACTGGAATAAAGTTTGTAAGAGTTGACTTTAAAGGCAGTAAAAAAACACTTAAAGGTTTAGTAGCAGGCGATGTCGACATGATGTACACAGGCTTTACAAAACGTGAAATAAAGAACAAGCAGATCAAATGTCTAGCAGTTAGTGCTACTGAACCAGTAGGTGGCAGAGATCCGTTAAGCAAAGTATTTCCAACTTGGCACTTGAATAAAACTGGTACACTGAAGTATTGGCATGCAGTAAATATTCCTGCCGATCAACGTGCAACTGTGAAGGCTGATCTTAACAGAGTTATTGAAAGCAAAACTGTATCAACATACCTTGAAAAGGCTTTTATGACTCCAGGTACAAAAATTAAAGATCAACAGAAAGCATTTTGGGATATTGTTAGTGTACTAACCGGAAACAAATTAGCTTCTAAATAAAAATGTGCGGATACTATTATTCATATAACATACCTGTTGTAACAGTAAGCAATAGTATCCTGCTTAGAGGTCCTGAGCAATTTAATAAACTTGATGTTGAGAATGAGCATTTTGGACATGCTCTTCTTAGCACTCAAGGCACTAGCCCACCGCAACCAATACAGAACAAACACGGCACATTAGTATACAATGGTAGCACATACAATAGCAAACAAAACGATACCAAATGGATTGTCAATAATCTCGACGATCGGTTAGAAACAACTGTAGATCTAATTAAAAGTCTCATTGGCGAATACAGCGTAACATACGTTACTGATACACACATTGTTTTTGCAGTAGATCAATGGAGTTCAAAAAATCTTTTCTTCTATTACGATAGAGAAACTAGAAGTTTTATAGCAGGTAGCACAGTTGACTTTGTACTAGCTCATGCTCCTAGTGCAGTTAGAGCACAAGAAAATAGAATCTATACTATAGATAAACACACGTTTGAATTAGACATACAAACAACCACTGAATGGAATCTATCACAAACTGTAAACAATCTTGACAGTGTATTTGAATCCTTTGAACAAGCCATTAAAGATAGGCACGAGCTACTTATAACAACTTATATGCTTAGTGCTGGTATAGATGCAGGCGTAATAGTGTGTTGTGCAAGAAAGTTTTTTAATTCAGATATGTACACAGTTAGCAAAATAGGCAGAGAAGATCCTGATGTATTGTCAGGGAGAATGAGTTTACAATCTAAACCATTAATTGATCGGGCAGATGATAGTGCAGTAATTCCTACAACAAAAGAAATGTTTAAATTGTATAACTTTGAATATCTAAAAGATCAAAATCCACAAGCACTTACCAGTATATTGCAAAATCATTTTTTATCTCGTAAACAAAAAATATGTATTAGCGGAATAGGTGGCGATGAACTCTATGACGATTATCAGACTGATAAGCAGTCACGTGGTAGAGTAGGAAAAATAATTGGCGGTTGGCCAAGCGACCTTAGAACTATATATCCGTGGCATGATTATGCAGATAGTAGATTGCATAGACAGATACACCGTAGCGATATGATATGCGGACATCACGGCATAGAAGGTAGATATCCACTTACTGATCAAAGACTGTTTCAATGTTTTTTAAACACAACTGTCGACCTTAAAAACAGAGGATATAAACACTGGCAAGTTCAATATATGAAAGAGCATGACTATCCTGTAACATTAGATAAGACAAGGTTTGCAAGTTAATGAATTTACAAATACTAATAGAACAATCAACCAAGAGAGTCGAAGAACAAAACCATCCCTACTATTGGTGTGCTGACGGATATAAATTTGACAATAAAAATTTAGCACTGTGGTATGAGAAAGAAAAAGGTAGCTTTGCAACTTTTGTCGATAGTCAAATTGACGTGATACGAGAACAGTTGCAAACACCAATTGATATGGATTGCAATTATAATGTTGATTATTTAAAATATTTACAATCTAAATATCGCGAAATGCATTTGTTTTTCTCAGGTGGGTCTGATAGTGTAACAGTTCTAGAAACTGCTGTCAATAACAATATTGAAATTGATAGATTGATCTGTCTTGTTTGTGATGATATTGAATTTGAATGCAACAGAGAAATTAGACGGTGTGCTTTACCTGCAATAGAAAAGAACCGTGATCATTTTGGTACAAGCGAGATAGTGAGTACAACATTTAACCAACATGCTGTAGCATACAAGGACCCATTGGCGTTCTTTAATATCAGTGGTGCAGTGACAACACAATTTCGCAGTGCATTAGATACTAATCCTAACATTGTGTTACAAAAAGACACAGTCTATATCAAAGGTTCAGATAAGCCACAATTGATAAAGTATAAGGAACGATGGTATACAGTGTTCATTGATACACAAATGGGAGGTGACTACAAGCATCCTAACGTAAAATGCTTTTGGTTAGATGCACACAATATTAAAAGTTATGTGAAAGATGCACTTTTATACAGACAATACCTGCTTGAGAACAATCTTGTAAAACAAGGCCTCCAGTATTTTAAACCAAATCAAGGAGAAGAAACAGGTGCAGTGCTTGGACGCAGTCGAGTTATTAATGCTGACGCACAACTTGTTAAAAATCAAAAGTATGATAGTTCAAAAGCAATGCAAAGAACACACGATGCAATTGATGCAAATCATTATGATCTGTTAATAAATTATTACACTGCTAAGAAGACATTTTACAGTATTTTGCCTGACTTTGATAATCCAGGTAAGTTTGCATGGTTTATTGATATGGACACACTAGACGTTTACACACAAGGACAATTAATTCCAAATGGATTTGAAGGAGTATAAATGGAAAGAGATTTTTTAAACAAAAACCCTAATCCTGTTGAACAAGGTCTTGGCAAGCCGTTGAAACAATACTTGCACAAAGATCTAATTTTTGATACTGGTGATACAAATGTAAAGTTTAACATTGAAACAGTAGAAGATATAATACAAAACCAAACGTTTGATACTGTGGATTATACCAAACGGTCCGATGTGTATACAGATGTGGGCTTTGTAGGCGAAGCTATGAACAATAGTGTTTGGTATCCTACACTGGAACAGACTGTAGAGATATTTGGCGAAGAAACCATAGTTAATACTTTTGGATTTCGTTTAGACACTGTAATAGGAGCATTAAAATCAAGACTTCCTGGCACAGGGTCGCCATTGCACATAGATCGTTATCATAAGATTGCAAGTGTAACAGATCGTATTGGCAGATGGGTAGTGCATCTACAGGATTGGAATTGGGGAGAGTTTTGTCAATGTGATAATCGAATCATGGCAGGCTGGCGTGCAGGAGATGCATATCAAATACCAAACGGTGTTCCACATCTAGCAGTAAACTATGGTATACGTAA
>WLWE01000236.1_pt1 | contig 51036 bp, 22 predicted proteins | sample 6718301 | NCBI WGS metagenome assembly WLWE01 (sample SAMN12718691, study PRJNA515312) | sponge metagenome | isolation source: marine sponge | host: Mycale hentscheli | place: New Zealand: South Island, Marlborough, Capsize Point | collected 2003-05-01
AAAACCATAAGGTTATCTTTTAACTGAGCATTGGATCTATAGTTGCTATCCTCAATCAGTTGAACTAGATCTATTCTTTCTGTATTAAACAATGTATGCTGACCGCTAGCAAACTTAAAACAGAATAGGAATAGGATAACTAGCTTTCTCACCACTGTAGAAACTTTGGTGAGTAGTGTATACCCACCCCTATATAATGTCTAGCTTGACCTGTAGTTGTAACACCCACTCCTGTCTGTATACCAATACCAAATGTTCTACGGGACTGCCTCATTAGCTGTCTCAACCCCTTGTCATCTTGTACAAGGATACCTTTACCCCGGTTAAATGCAACATTAGGATAATCTGTTTCAGCTCTCATGAAAACTTCTTTAGTCTTTCTGTCCTGGTAGATAGATGTTCTTAACCAAATGTTTTGATGTAGATCAATCTCCGCGGGTCCTAAAGTTAATGAATCCCCTACACTTGCCGGGATAGTTATATCCATTGTCCTTAGACTCTTATCATAAACTGTGTCACTCTGCACTGTTATAAGATGAGTGTAACCTCTGTCTTTATAAACTGTATCGTGTAAGGTATCAGTTAATACAACAAGGTTAGGTACTTCAACAATCTTCTCTTGAATCTGCACTTTATACTCTGTGATCGTAACTGGTGGCTTAGACTTCTCGTAATCCAATGAATCGTTTAACTCATCAACTTTTAAGTTTAGTGCTCTTATCTCTCCTGTGTTCAACCCGCTCTTGCTAACGTAGTTCCTAATCGTATCTTGTAGTGCTATGTTATTATTTTCTAGTCTCGTAATCTCAAGCTTGTTCATTTGATCTGACTCGCATTGCTTTACTAAAAGAATAATTAGTATAAGTATTAGTGCTGTGGGCAGCGCTCTACCTATCTTTTCTTTGTGTCTATATATCTTTTGTATTATAGGCTTACCAGCCGCAGACTTTTTCATACTGTTCCATAAATTTAGCAACCATAGGATCTCTATAGTTTTGTTGTAACTCCACATGCACCATCTCGTCTAGTCTATCTGCAGTTTCAATCAGTTGAGCAAAACCACTTCTACTAGGTTGTTTTAAATCATTCTGTCTTAAATCTCCTGTAAATATCATAAGAGATCCTTTACCAAGTCTTGTACAGAATAAATATGTTTGAAGCTTGGTTAGATTCTGTGCCTCATCTATGATAAGAATGCCATTAGTAATTGTTCTACCCCTAGCAAACTGCAGTGGTAGTAATTCTAATTCACCATCCTTTAACCACTTATCTACTTCTTTCTTGCCATTTTCTCGTAGTATCTCCATGTTCTCTATAACAGGAGCGCACCACTGACGCATCTTTTCATCTTTATTTCCTGGCAAATACCCCATATCTTCTGTAGATACTTGAGGTCTGGCTATATACATTCTTTCTATACCACCCTTTAGAAATAAATCTAAAGCTATCTGTGATGCTAGGAATGTCTTAGACGTACCTGCTTTACCGGTTATGATTGCTATTTTGGAATCAAGAATTTTTTCTTTTGCCCCTTTTTGCTCCTCACTAAGTTCATACTTAAATGACGGATTTGTTTTAGTCTTTCTTCCACTAAGTTCTTGCCTCATATTATAAGATAAAGAAAATTACTTGATATAAAAATCTTTCATTTCAGTAAAGTTATAGTACTTCTGAATTGAATAAAGAATTGGAATAGCATCCTTCCAATTTTTATAGACTTTTAATTCTCCTTTTCTTGGTCTTCTTTGATATACAAATTCTGAGTTTGCATAAAACTCTTCTTCAGAGTCTTTAAATAACCAAGAAATTGGTGTCCTTATTGAAAGATCTAAAGCTTCTCCAAACTCACCAAGAGTTCTTGTAGCAGCTATAGGATTCTTAACAGCTTGATACGCTTGATCTAAACCACCTAAACCAGGAACAGGAATGAATGTTACAAGCTCTTTATTAGTTCTATCAGCTTGGTATAACATAAAGTTTCTCATTCTTTTTAACCATGGTTCCATATCATCATCGTCTTCACCAGTAAATGCCGCTAATAGTAATGATCTTAATACTAATCCTGTCATTATAATACCAATTTCACCAAGAGTCCTATAAGTATTATAAAGTTTATTAGTTGCTCTCTGTCTTTCAGAAGCCTCATCTCTATCGGATCTCATTGTTTCATCTATAAAACCTTCTCCATACTTGCTAAATTCTGCATTACCTTTTGATATTTCTCCAAAGGAGTACTTTATAAACTTAAAGAATGATATATATCTTCCTTCTAACCAACCTAAATTCTCATCATAATATTCACTTCTATATCTAGCATTGAATGCTGGTACAACCCATTTATGAAACTGTGCTGCTAATTTACCAACCCAGTGTGACTGAAGAACCATTCTATCTTCATATGCATAGTTACCATGAATTTGTTTATTTACCTCACGTATTTTATTACGCATCTGAAATCTCCAGTCATCAGTATACTTAACCTCTTTACCAGACTTCTCTACAATTATATCAAAGCCTTCTTTAAGGGAAACAGTTTGATTTTTAGAATCAAATTCAAAAGCATCATATAAACTCATTGTTTCGTTTGTCTCAGAGTTTTTAACAACTGTATCAATTAGTAATGCCATACCAATCTTAGTCTGCACATTATACTCAGCACCATCCTGCATGAGGTAACCAAACTCCATTAACTTTTGAGCCATACCTGTTTCACCTTCAAATAATTTTCTACCAACCTCTCGTATATCTGATTGACTATCCATCATTCTAAATGCCTCAGCTAAAGCTTCATATTTACTAAATGGTTTTGATCCATCGTATGTATTCTTACCAACCTTTCCTGCAGTATAAGCAAGCTTCCTAACTTGATCGGGCAATACTCTTTTACTATACTCATACTCTGCTTTTACATATGATGATCTCTCAAAGAACCTCTGACCCAATGCTTCTATAGAGTTATTAAGTCTACCTATTGCATAGTTAGCAAAGTTACCAAATGGGTTAAATGCTACATAAGATAAAGATGTATACTGTAACAAACCATTAGCTGCTTTATCAAAGAAGTTCTTTGTTACATCATCGTTATCATAGTATACCATTCGCATATACTTCTTGGCTCTTCTAACTATAAAGGCTTCTGAATCTTTTTCACCAGTTTCTGTAAAGTTTCCAAACTTATCTTTGATGCCAGTTTTAATATTCTTAAAAGGACCACCTTTTGCTGTGTAGCTTCTATTTTCAATTACATGAAGCAATGCATTCATTGTATCCTCTGTTTCAGACATTACCTCAAAGTTCTCAGCCATACCTGCAAATGCTAATAATGTAGCACCAAGATCTAGATTTAACTCATTGGGTCTAACACCAGCTTTTGCTTTTCTAAGCTGACCTCTAAGTGTTGAGAGTTGTTCTTTATATTCTTCTGATTTTATATTACCAGCTTTTCTTTTTTCTTGCAAGGCATCAATTTTATCTTGAATTATACCTGCATCTTTTTCTTTTGCTACATTTCCCACAAAGAAAATAGGTAATGAGTTTGCTATAATCTTACCATTCTCATCTAACTTAACAGCTCTTTGCTCTGTAGTAGTTGTAAATAAATTTCTAATACTATCTGCACCTCTAGATAGTCTACCATAAAGTCTAGTAAATGCTGAACCTCTGTTTTTCAATTGGCTAGCAAGTCTCTTTCTTACAATAGGAATCTTACCGGTCATTAAGTCTTGATACTCACCAGGTAACTTTTGAAGCAATCCTTGTTCAAACTCTTCTATATACATATCATAGAAGTTCTTACGTGCCATTCCTAAAGTAGTTCTATCAGAAATCATTTCTTTATACTTATCACTAAGTATAGCCTCACTTTCTTTTATTTGTTTATACTGTGTTTTTACAACAGGAAATCCTTCTGGCACATAAACAACTTTACCTGTAAAGTTTCCGTACTGATCTTTTAATGCTCTGTAATAACCATCAGTTTGTCTATAATACTTTAGTTTATATCTTTCATACTGAAGATCTGAGACACCAGGTTTAGGTAACCATTTACCACCAGTCTTACCTATCGGTGTAAAAACTTCGTACTTATTTCTTTCTTCCACAAACTCAGGAGTATATTGGTGATACTCACCATCTGAGTATGTACCATCAGAATACTCTTCAGCTTTCCAGAAGTTAGCATAGGCTGCTTTCTTTTGTGCAAGATCTCTGTTATATTGTAAATCTGCTTTTGTTTTAGGATTTTCAATGTATTGTTTTGGAACACCATCCTCATAGGTTTCTTCTCTGAGTGAGTCCATAATCTCATAATACTTACTACCAATCTTTTTTATTATTCTACCGGTAGCCTCATCATCTTTAAACTCAAGCATGAAGTTATATAGCTCCTGTCTATTTTTATTTGGACTTAATTCCAATAAAGCATTTGCTGCAGCAACAATTTTTATTCTTCTTGCTTCTATTCTATCTTGAATTAATTGTTTTCTAGATTTAACAATCTTATCCATTATAGCTAGCAAAGTATCTTTTGAAGTTGCAAGATCCATTGTCTGGTATCTTAACATTCCAACATCCTCAGCTTTTTGGAGCAATTCATTTAGCTCTTCTTCAGTAAAGTCTCTACTAGACCAGTTCTTTACAACTCCTTTAACAGCATCTAATATAGCTGTATCAAGAAGACCATCTTCTTCTAGTGCCTTATTACCACCAAGCTTTTCAACTTGCTTAGAGAATGTATCAAGCAGTGCTCTTTGTGTACTATTTAGACGCTCTCTTGGTGAGTTAAGTAGATTGCTTGACTGTTGTAAGAACTTCTTCATGTTCATTACATAACTGATATATTCAGGATCACTGAAGTTTGCTTCTTCTTCTAAGTAGTCTATGAACTCTTGTGTTTCAACTATAATATCTCTTAACAATCTAGTAGCCTCAATAGACATATCAGCAACATCTCCTTTCTGAAGCATTAATGCAATTAGAGTTGTTGACTTATCAATATTTTCTAACGTGGCTTTTTTATCCTTGCTAACTGATATACCTCTTTTAAGAGTTTCAATCAAAGCTCTTTTAGATAGTAATGCTTTATTAAAGTTGGTTAGTAACCCAAACAATGCATCATATTCTTCTTGCGCAATAGCAGCTTGATCTTCGGGTAGATCATATTCAGAAGCCTGATCAAAGTCTACATTAGAGCTCTCAAATTCATTTAACTGTTCTTCAAGTTGTCTCTGCTGATATACATCTATATTAATTGGTAGCAATGCATCAAGATAAAGTTGTTGATCTTGAGCATTGTGTTGAACTTCACCCTCATATGTAATACCTCCTTTAAATACTTGCTCTGTACCCTTACCTTCAATTTCTACTTTAACGTGGAATGTAGAAGATGGCTTCATAGAAACTCTGTAGCCCATATTCAAAAGCATTCTTCTGTACATGTTAACTTGTAAGGAATGCTGACCTGCTGTAGATAAACGTGCTACCCCATCTGACTGAGTAATCAAACCTGTATCAGCAAGCATACTGTCTTTAATCTCCCACTGAGTTTTATCATAGTTATCTCGTATACTTCTCTTACTTGTTTTAAGATCAACTACTCTAATTGATCCATCTTTTTCTATAAGAAGTATATCTGCTGTACCAGCAATACCTGCAGCATCATCATGAAGAACTACTTGAGGTATTGCAATCTCACCATTACGTGTCATTTCAACTAATGCTGTTTGCATTGCTTGATATGCTCTGGCAAATGATTCTCCTTCAAGAACATTCATTTTCTCTCTAAGCTGCTCATATGATTTATCAGAGCATAGCCCATCTAATATTGTATCTACATCATTACCAATATCAAGATTTAACTGAACCTCTGCTTCATTCTCAAGCTTACCTTTTATAACTGTAGTAGCGGAAGTATAAGCAGCAGGTTTACTAAGATTAAAGTATGTATGTGTCTTTTCATCTAATATTGTAATATCATTAGGTGTTTCTTGTGTAACTTTACTTGCACTTAGACTACCAATTACTTGCTCAGATTCAATAACTTGATGAGTAATCTTATCAAGAGTAGCTCTTTGTTGATCAGTTTGTGCTGCACGTCTATTATAGTCAATAACCTCTTGCTTCTCAGGAGTTAATGCATACTTAACACGATTATCTATCTTCATGCTAGTAACATCAAACGTTAATCCAGGAGTGTTTAATAGCCTTGCTATGTCAGTTAAGTTTGTGCTAGTTTTTATTGAAGCAAGACTTACAGGTGCACCTGTTCTAAAGTTATTAATTATATTGGCTACAATATCTCTTAACCATTTTAACATTTCCATTACTCTAAAAGCAAATGTTTTAGGACCTCTATCTTTAGTTTCTTTAGCAAAGTGTTCTGCTAGTGCTTGAGTTATAAGTTCTACATCTCTATGCTCTTGAGTAAATCCTCTCCTATTACTATATGATTCCTCTATCTGTTCATTAAGTTCAGGGAAAGAGGCTCTTGCTTCACTAAGCAAGTTATCAAACAGTTCTTTATTGTCTATCTTAAGTGCATCTACAAACGGGTGTAACACCTCTTCTAGAGCAACCATATCAGTAACTCTCTCTGCTATTAGAAACACTTGACCATTTACATAGTAAGACTTAACTTGATCAAAAGGAACCTTTGCCTTCTGAGCTTCATCAAGTGTGTTATAATACTTCTCTGCTTGTTTAGCAGTTACTGTTTGAACATTTAAACCAGGGAAAGCAGCTACAAGTTTTTCAATAAGCATTTGCGTATTGTTACTATTAATGCTTTGATCTATAGCTGCAAGATCATTTTGATTTAGTGCTGATTCGTTTAATACAATTCTATAAGTACTAGGAGAGATAAGTTCAAATAATACACTATCCTTTACTATGTTATTCTTTGCCAAGAAAGTATTAATACGCTCATAGTTTCTTTTAGCAACCGCTGCTGAAACTTGATTCTGTGCATCTTTATTTGATAGGTAAAATGCATTCTTATATTGATATACCGCTCCTATCTCAATAAGATTAGCAAATAAAGAAGTATCAAAGTTCTTTGTTCTTTCTCTAAAGATTACATCTCTAGCTTTACTATAATCAATAGCTTCTAATACACCTGGAAACTCTTCAGAATTATTACTCTTCTGCCAGCTTCTAATAACTGCATCTGTTTTAGCAACAGTTCCAAACTCTGCCAATAAACCACTATATCCTAATGCACTCCTATTTATACAAGTTGCCATATTTTTTATTTATAAATAACACTCTTTAATATGATCTATTGCTTCTTGCTCAGTTTCATACTGTCCTATAAATTTAACAAAATCAGCATAACTTTTTAGACCGACCTTTTGAAGTTTAGCTTTGTTCTGTCCTGCACTTAACTCAGCCCATTGCTTTTTCAATACACTTTCAGGAGAGTCAAACAATGACATCTGTTCTCCAGCTTGAGCATCGCCTATTGGATCTTCAAGTTCTTGTACTTCTTCAGCAGATTCTTCAATAGGTGATACATCATCAGTTGTTTCTTCAACAATAGATGGGCGCTCAGTTGTATTTATAGTTTTATTTGTTGCATCAATCTGTACATTAGGATCCGATAGAGCATCTAACATTTCCTGTTGCTCTTGATTCATATCTTCAAGTGTAGGAGATGCTAATTGAGGTTCAGATCTACTTATTCTACCTAACCTAATTAAGTCTCTTTGAGATGGTCTAGTACTACCCTCAGAGTTGAATATGAAACCAATACCATTTTGATCTGCAGATCCCATTGGTTCAAACTTAGCATATAATGCGTTGTGTCTAACATCGCCAGTTAAAGGGTCTATAGTTGTTGTAAGATTTTCCAATACATAATACGTATCAGGCGCACCATCTATATCAAACTCATCAGCCTGCCGTCTAAATGCTTGAGGTATCATAGCATCTTCACCCAAAAATCCAAGCGAACCTATACCACTACCATCTGGAAAATCTTCGAATAAGACTGGTTTTGCTCTAAATTTGTCAAGAGTTTTTAAATTTCTTGCAACAGTCGCTGATGTATAATATGATTTTGGCATTTTATCATTGCGATCTTCTTTGTTTTTAAGATTAGCTACAGACTGATTGAACTCATCCAGCAATGAAACAGGTATAGCATCTAGTAATCCACCAAAATTATACTGCAATCCATCCTTAACCATTATATAATGGATTATATCTTTTACAAGACTAGAAGTAGCAGGATTATTAAATAAAACTAATATGCTATTCTGCAAATCAACCTTCTGACTATCTGTCAATTGATTGAATGTGTTAGCTGCTATTAAACTTAAACCAGTTTTATTTGTGGCATCTGTTATTCTCTGAGGTACAACAAATCTATCTAAGAAATAATTAGGCTTATCGCGTAGTTCTAAGATTTCATTTCTTCTTCTTCTTAACTCCTCAATTGTTTTTGCAGGATTAAAGTTAGGATCTACACTATAGAGATAATCATTTGTTAATGATGCAGCATTTCTCTTATTAGTACTATTAGCTAGAACACCCATGTACTCTAACAAAGTCATATGAGAAACCAAGTCTCTTTTAAACTTAACCCTCTGAGCTTCTGTTGCTCCTGGCATTGTTTTTCTAAAATCATTTAGACTTACCTGAGCTGATTCAGATGCTGTGTATAATACTTGTTTAGCAATTTCTTTAATTTCTTCAACAGACTGCAAATAAGCATTAAAATAAGAAAGCTCTAAAAAGTCAGATGGTTTTAAGTAGTCGTTTTTCTTATCATTTATTTTACGAATAGCATTATCTAAATTCATTAGTCCCTCAACATTTGGACCTAAACCTTTTGAAAGACTAATGACTCGTGAATAATTTAATACTTCACCAGATAATTTAGAAAGATTCAATAATAAACCATAGAGAGAATTACTAATATCTGAAGTTGATTCATTTAACAAAGCCTTATTAATCATTTGACTAGTAACCTTATCACCTTTAAATTTAATACCTTTAGTAGCTTTTCTACGTACTGCTTCTCTGATAGATACACCATCATTCTCTTTTACCTCAGAAAGAACACCTCTTATCTCAGGTGTTGCTAAGAAACTTAATACAACTTTATAATCAATACCTAAAGCTGTAGTTGCTGTAAGAATACTTAAACCTTCTTTTGTTAGATTGAGTTTAGCAGCCAATCTTTCTTTAGCATTATCTGTCATAGCAGTTACCAACTCAGATATTAAATATTGATTTCTTATACCGCCAACATTTTCTTCACCAGTTTTTGAATCTCTTTGGAACTGACTTGATAAGTCTGAATAAAGTATACCATTTATCTTAATGGGTTTTTTAAGTTGTCCACCAAACTCTTTAAGCAAACTTAAAATTTGATTAGGAATAACTGCAGCACCAATATTACCCGCACCTTCTTTGTTATTCTTAAAAGAAGATGTTTTACCTGATATACTATTTACATTTACATTATCCTCTCTAGTTGCAGCGGCTACTGAAGGATATGTATCAGATAATATCTTAGCAAACTCTTTTAATTTAGTAACACCTGCTGGTTGAAATGCAATTGCAACATCTAATCCAGGAGTATTGGTTATATATTCGTTTCCTAACAATCCAAACTTAACATCAAGTAATCTATTGTTTACTTCTGCTATAGATGGGGAAGTACCGTTGCTCTTCTCATAAGCTAAAAACTCTTCAAAAGTTGTAGGCATTCCTAGCATTGCTGCTGCATTATATGCATCTTTTGTTAATACACCAAGAGTTCTTCTAATGTCTTTATCTACTTTAGTTTCTTTTATTTGTGCAACATTGCTATTAAACTTTGATGATGCTCTGGCTAATGATGATCCAGATTTTTTAACTTCTGCATTAAGGTATGTCTGATATGAAAAGAACCTACCTTTAGCTGTACTTTCTTTACCATACTCTAAGAAGTTCTTACCATCTGTATAGAATTGCTTCTTATGCAAGTATACTGCATCAACATCAAAGTCAGATCCTGCAACCTCTACCATTTCTCTTGGGAATACCCCAACAGAACCATAATATGCAGGCATAAAGTCTACTACTCTAATTGCTAAAGCAGAGTGTTTATCTTGCGTAGGAATTCTTGTACCAACCATTTTGGATAACACCTCTGGTATATTTTCACCTGTTACATCTATGATGCTATATGCACTGCTGTCAGTAGTAGGCATCAATGCTTCTGAATAGATGACACCAGTAAATTTGCCATCTTTATATTCTTTAATGTTAGGTCTTAATCTATCTAGTATAACAACACCTTCTGAACCTGCTTCAGCTAAGGCATCTGCAAGCATAGATATATTATCTGGAGTATCAAGGTTAATTGGTTCTAAACCTTGTTTCTCAGCGGCAGACTCTCTTATTACTTCTTGTCTATCTGGATTTCCATTTTCATCAACTGAGAATACTCTTCTGTATACATAATGACCAAAGTCAGATACCATAGTAACCTTATCACCCGGTAACTTCTCTCTTAATGATTGAGAAAAGAATGCAAAGAATAATTGCTCAAACTTATCTATTGATATAGGATTGTTTGGATCATACTTCATCTGACCGTCTACAGTAGTAAACATTTCTATTATACCACTCGATGAATTAGAAGCTTGCAAAGAAGAAACAGCATACTGCGCAAAAGACCATAGATCAACTGATACTGCACCTTGCCCATCTTTTTTAGCTTTGGCTAATGTATCCATTGCATTCTCCATACTAAAGTCAACAACAAGATTTCTTCTCTGTCTGAAAGTACTAGTTATTCTAGCACTTGTTAAATCCTGATAAGACTTTACTAAATCTGAAACGCTATACTGAACACCATCAATAGTAATATTCTTTTGATCTTTTGTTTTATTATTCTTAGTAGTTTGTTCAGAAGTTATCAATGTCTTCAACTGAGTCATGTCAGTTACTTCAGTTTTGTTAGAAGGATTTACAACTTGTAAACGTAGGAAGTCTGCATCCAAAGTTGTACTCTGCAGTACACCTTCTTCTGAAACAGCTTTATTAAAGTCATTTATGTTTTGAGTTAACATCTTTGAAGCACTCTCAGGTACTGCAACTGCAATAGTCCCTTCTCTACTCTTATCCTGCTCTATTGCTTCTAGCTTCACTCTAAGATTATGAAGCTTAACTTTATTTGGTTTAGCTTGTCCATAACCCGACTTCTTAGTAGATGTAAGTGCAGGTGATAATACAAATGCAGATGTTTTCAAGAATGTTTGTCCATCTCCATAAACAACTTTCTTAGAGTTAAGCATTGCTTGGAGTTGAGCATAACCTTCTTCACCAGTCTCAATGTTACCATAAAGCTCTTTAGTAGATATACTTGTACCTTGTTCTACTTGATCAAGGAGTCTTGCTTGTTGTTCAGTTAGTTTACCAAAACCAAAGAACATATGTCCAAATGCTTTAACAGTCATGTACATCTGCGCATCTGCAACATCAATATTCTCACCACTGTGCAAACTTTCAGCAACCATCTCTGATAATACAACAAGTTCAAACTTAGATAAAGGTTCATTGATTCCATATTCAGGTGCTATGATATCATGCTTTGCAGACTTACCTGCTGCATTCTGCATCTTAGCTCTTTTAACTTGATCAACAGCATCCTTCAATGAAAGTGCTTGATCACCAAGAAGAATATCATTTATTGCTTCAGTATTTATTAAACTGCTTATAAAGATCTGCTTGAGATTATGATCTAAATTATTTGCAACTAAGTTTAGACGTGTATTAGTCTGAGTATTATTAGTTGCTGTTGTTATTGTGCTAGCAATTAAATCAGTAGGTACTTCAGATCTAAATTCAGTAAACTGTTGATTGATTGATATTTTGATACCCCTAATAACTTGAGTAAGAGATGATCCTGATTCTTTTAATGCAGTTTTTAAATCTAAATCTTTTAACTCTTCAGCTGTCTTACCTTTTAAAAGTTCTTCAAGAGAAGTTTTAACTGCAGGATCCATATATAGTCCTGTATTGAAAAATGTAAATCCTCTACCCCCTTCAGTATTATATCCTTTTATTACAGGCTCACCTGGTTTATCTTGACTTGATATAACATCTTTGATTCTGTTAAACTCAGTTTCAATAGCATTTCTGAAATGTTGTACTGCTTCAGTAGTCATCTCACCAGACTCTATTATTGTCTTCATAACAGGTAGCATTACAAAGTCACCCGTATTAGATGCTTCAATAACTCTTATAAGAGATGCTGCTAGTGCTTTATCACCAACAGACTTAACAGAACCTGTATTATCTTCTACACCTGTTAGATACATGTTTATCAAAGAAGCCATAAACTGCTTTGATCCAAGCTTACCATAAACAGACTGCTCAACTACTGTATCAGCTGTAACTCTATCAAACGGTCTATTAGTTATACCATTTAATCTTAAAATCTTTAACAAACCTTGCTCACCCATCTGCTTGAATGCAGCTTCATTTAGTAAAGTATTCTTAGCTAGCTGTTTGGCTTTTAATAAGTTATCCTGTACCTCACTACTATTAAGCTCATTAAGCTTCTGTAAATGGAATGTAGGAGACTGATGCGCATGTACCAAATTATCTTCAGCATTTTTAAATGTAGATAAGAAAATGTTCTCATCAAATAAAGCATTGCCATCTGCTAGCTTTATAATTCTACCCTGCATTCCTTCATTACCTGAATCAAAGATGTATAAACCTTTATCAATCTCAGTTACAAGTTCTTGAATATCTTCAGAACTTAGAGCAGGAGCACCTACATTATTATCTATTATTGCTTGTTGATTTTTAGTTGGAGCTGCAATGTTTTGTAGAATACTAAACTTAATATATTCAGGATTTAAACTAATGCCTGCATATGTTATAAGTTTATCTGAAACATCTACTGCAAAAGAATTTAAAGTTTCATCAGTAATTGTCTTACTAGATTTTAAATATGGTAAAATAGTTCCGATAGCTCTGAGCGCATCTTGCTTAAAGCTAGGATCATTATCCATTTTAGTTCTTCTTTCATTAAATCCGTTAGCCCAGATATTAACTTGATTACGTGCATCATCTCTATTACCTGCAGAAAAGATTCTAACCTTTCCCGTTTTAGAATCTCTTTGAATAATTCTATTATCTACAACATAATTTTGGAATGCTGCTACAAACTTTTGAAATAAAATAGGATTTTTAACAGAGCTTAATGAAAAGTCTTCTTGCATTACTGCTTCAGTGCTAAGACCTACATCATTTAAAAATCTATCCATTACAGCTTTTGTATGTGGATTAGATTGTGCAAACTGTACCATATTCCTTAACATCTCTAGATTATCAGATGTATTCTTTGCAGATTTAACCAAACCTGAATAAGCTTTACCAGCTTCTACTGTTGTTGAATATGATGCTCCGTTTATAACAGAGGCTCTGCCAAATATATCTTTCTCTGATAGAGTTGTTGTGGCAATATATCTTCTTATAAATAAAGGTAACGATCTAATACCACCAATTAGTTCTTGAGATTTATCCCATTGATCTACAGTTCTATCACCTTCATCATCAAACTTTTGATCTGCATTGTCTTGTGTATCTTGTACTTGAAGCTTGAATAAACCTAAATAATCTTTTACAGATTCCTTAATTGAATCTGAATATGTATTGAAAGCAATATCAAGATCAATAAGAGTAAGCTTTTGCTTATCTGTTAATGATGCATTTGCCGGATTTGTTGTAGAATATAAGCTTTGGAAATCAGATACAACTTTATCTAATAAATCATTAACATCAATTGGTGCGGGCTGCTTTTGATAACGATCAATATAGTTAGCTGCCATATCAGCAATAAGCTGTTTTGCTACAGTGCTATCAAGATATCTAGTAGGTCCAGATTTAGCATTACCAAGCATATCAACAGGTATAAGTTTATCAGCTTCAACAGTTACACCATTATAAGCAACCTTAGTAAATCTATTTAACTGGGTACTTGAATCCTTAAACTTACCAGCATCAATACTTTCAAATAAAGTATTTAATTGATTTGGTGTGTATGCTTTAAATACAGATCTAATAAGCTCTATAAGTTTATTAAAGAATGTTTTAATTATAGAGTCAGTCTTAGTAGATTTTCTATCAGTCTTAAACTCTTCAAATCTATCTGCAAGATATTCTTCAATAAGCTCTTGTTCAAGTTTAGCATCACCCATACGCTCATAAATAGCTGCAGAGTTCTTAAGTCTCTGCAATTCTCCTTTCAACGTTTTACCTTCTGCTTTTAACTTAGCTAGCAGTTCTCTCTTACCAATGCGCAGGTATTGATCTATCTGCTCATCTGTAAGTAACATTCTAAATACTGCATGGAATGCCTCATGATACTTAAATGGATTAGATGCTCCTGTATAAATGTTACCTTCAACACCTTGACCAACACCTTTAAGACTCATCATAAAAGCACCTACCCTTATACCACCTTTTCTAAGATTAGATCCTAATTGATTTATATCAGCAACACTAATAAAGTCAGGTAATACTGTCTTTGCCCATTCTATAAACTCATCAATATCAGTTACATCCTCATATGTTAAGCTACCATCAAGTATCTTATTAGCAGCATCTCCATATAATTTTTCATTAAGCTCTTCATAAATTTTCTGATACCCTGCTAAAGTTTCATCATTAGCCATTGCTTCAGTGCCTTCACTAAATAGCTCAAGCTTTCTTTGTTGTATCTTAACTTGAATGTCTGCAAGCTTTTCTTTAAGCAATGCTTGATCCTCTTCTGCAACTTCAACTTTTTGCGGAACCTTTTCTGATGATTCAGCAAACTTTGAATTAAAGAATTCTGTTATTTGTTTTTCTGTTAAGCTAAATCCTTTTTGTCCATCAAATAATAAACCTGCCTCTTTAGCATCCATTGTAAGATTTATTAGAGGTACTCCATAAACCTTTCCATTGTGATCAGTTACTCTTTGTACTTTAGAACCATCATTTGCAAATATTCTTTGTACAACCCCGTACTCATAAACTTCTTGCTCTGCTCTTCCTCCCTCTACATTTGTAGATGTTTTTGATATTAGCTTCCCAAGAAACTTAGTTGCTTCATTATTTGTATTCCTAGCAATTTTTGCAATTTCTGTATTCTTAAGTTTGCTTAAAACGCCAGGTGACTCTTTTACTTTAATAGTTACAACTTCTTCAACTTTCTTTGGAGTTTCTCTTTGAGAAATATCTTTAGTATCATCAGCTTGCTCACTTGTTTCTTGCGCATCTTTCTCAGATACTTCTTGCTTAGGACCTTCGTTAGCAGGTAAGTTATTTGTGGCTGAAGAAACATTTAATGCTTCTTGTATTGCACTTGAGTCAGCAGTAATGTTAATATAAATAGGTTCAATTACTTCAGGTGCTACAGCAGTAGTTGCTCTTTGTAGTATTTCCTCTGTAGATAAATCAACACCTTCTCTTGGTATATCCTCTCTAAAGTTTTCTTTAGTAAGTGTACCTGTTACATCAGTAAAGTCTTTACTATTATTTGCTTGCTTTAATAACTCTATACCAAACTCTTCACCAGATAAATTATATGAAGATTCATCTTGAATAGTAATCTTTACATCTTTAACATTTTTTCCCCTAAACAGATTTAATTGAACTAATCCTGTATATGGATTTATTTCCAAGCTAAGTTTACCACCTGTATTCTGTTTAAATCTTATAAATAATCTATTTTTAATTAAGGTATTGAATTGGTTAACCTCAGATTGTGCATCACCAGCTTTTAACTGTTGAGCATTATATTTTCCTCTTATTCTTATAGACTCTTTTACAGCTTCTTGCATTAACTCATTAAACCTATTATCAGTCATAGGCTTAAAATCAAAAGGTAGATACATTAATTTACCACCAGGTAATCTAACAATTAAAAGTAACTCAGCTAAATCTTTTGAAGGTGAACTTACATCATCCCATAACCCATTATCTTTTAGTTCTTGTTCAAGTTTATCTAAAAAATCTTTTTGTTGACCTGCATCATCTAGATTAGTATATGGTATTGAGTTAGTTCCTGTCTTTCTATAAATAACTGTTGTACCATCTACAGTATTAAACTTTAAACTTGCTGCAGTTCTTCTTGATTTATCTGCTGAGTATTTTCTATTAGATAAAATTTCAAACTTAAGACCTTTACCTAATGCTGATAGTTTATATGTACCAGGCTTTCCGGCTTTTATAGCTGTAAGAAGTGCTGCCTGAATACCAAAGTTTTTATGTATATCTTCTAATGAACCAGTTTTTTCTGTAAATATCTGACGAGCTGTTTCCTCTGTCATACTTCTTGGATCAACTTTATTGCCAGCAGAATCTGTAAATTCATAAGTAGTGTTGGGTATAAACCCAATGCCACCATCTTTTTTGAAATCATATACGGGAAGACCTTCTTTTTCCAAAGCCTCATTGATATTCTTTTGAGAACCTTTATCAGTTATTTTAATCTCAATTGAATACTCTTCACCTTTCTTTTTGATCTGATTATTTTCTAATACTTCACCATCTCTTTCAATAGTATAATCTTTTAGCTCTGATGTTTTTTCTTCTTTAGCTTTTGGATTCTTTTTAACAGTAATAACAACTTTACCAAGTTGTTTCTGAGTTAATACTGCAAATACAAGTTTAACTCTTTGTTCATTTTCTTCTCTAGATGCACTCTCACCTCTATCTTTTGGATAAACTTCAATAACATCAAATGATACTATCTTTGCTTTCTCTTTGATTGTATTATCATAGGTTTCTAAACTATAACCAGACATTTGAGTTCTTGTAACAGGAATCTTACTACGCTCTTTTGTTTGTAAATCTGATGCAGCAACATCTATTGGAATAATGTATATTTTTTCTTTTACACCATTATCTCTTGCCGATGAATATATTTCAAACTTAGCCCCATCAGATTTTCTAACAATAACTTGACCTGTACTAATAATTTGATCAGCAAAGTTCCAAGGTGTTGATGGTTTAAATGTGCTATTGTAGTTTTTAAATGCATCCTTCGCTTCTTGCAAAGAAGTATAGTATCCACTAGGATCAATCTGGGATCTTTCTAGTATTTCAGGTGATAACCTTTGACCATTAGAATCTAATATGGTATATAAAGTTTCTCCCTCAACATTAATTTTTACTAAAGATCCTAAAGCAGTTTGTGAAATTGTATTGTTTGAAGCTCCTTTAGGTGGTTGTATAAACATTTCATTATAAGAAACACCAGCCTGATTAAGTGCTTCTTTTACAAGAGCATTTGACTTTGTCGTTTTGTTAGATAACCATTTTACAAATCCTCTATCTGAATTTAAAAACTTTTCAAGCTCTTGCTCAGTGCTGAAAACAATACCTAACTCTTTTGGAGACATTGCAGCTAACTCATTTGCATATATCTGCTTTAATAAGTCATGAGCAAAAATAATCTTACTACCATACTTCTCACTGTTGAGCCACTCATTATAATTAATTGCAGTCTTACCTAAAGTATTCTGCTCATTTTTATATTTACGATACTGATGCTCTAATAGATTCTTTAGAATAAGAAGTTCATTACCCTTTCTATCTTTATATTGAACTAAATTATATTCTTTTAGATTGTTGTTCTCTAAGAAATTTTCTTTAGCTGTAAGAGTGGTATCAATTTCTTCTTGAACTTCTTCCGTCTTAGTTTCTGGATTTAAATTTTTCTGTAGAGTTTCAAACTGATTCAATGCATACATGATCTTACTGTATAACTCAGGATCGTTAATTGCATTTACAAGTTCTTTTTCACCATAGAATATATTCAGCTCATTTTTATCAAGTGTTTCTAAGAACTTTTTTGTTTCTTGTATATCAGTAACTACACCTAACTCAAAAAGCTTGTTAAATAATGCGTTAACATTTGCATCAGTAACATGTTGATTTATTAATGCCTTTACAAGTTCTTCTCTGTTCTCATTTAAAAAGCCATAGAATCCAGCTGTTCTTTCCCGTAAGTCTTCTATAACTTGTGGATTTATCATGAACTCCATTGCTTTCATATATTGCTTGGCTGTGCCTTGTAAATAGCCATAGTCAACAATTTTCTGTAGAGCATTATCTATTTCGTTTATGTTAACGAAATCATTCCTACTATCAGCAAGTAACCTAACATAATTTAAGAATGGTTGTCTAAGCTTTTTAACATACTCAAGTCTTCTATTAAAAGTTTCATCTGCTTTTAAATTATTAGGATCTTGTAATACTTTACCAAACTCCTGGAGTGTTTCAAGCTTTTTCTTTTTAAATTCTAAATCAGCTTTAGAATCTTTATCTCCTTCTAAAGATGCAATTTCTAATATTAATGTTTCTATCTCTGCATTAACACTTGATGGATCAAGTAATAATGTTAAATCAGAAGCTTGAATGTTTTTTAAAATTGGATCTGTCTGTAATGATGCATATATAGAATTAAATCTATCTACAGACTTTCTGAATGTTTCTCCAGTAAAAGCATAAAGATACTTTATATGCTCCATTGCAGCATAGCTTCTTAACTCATTGTCATACTCTTTAGTACCCTCTTTATATTTTGAAGGATCAAAGTTATTTACAATCTTATCTTTAGATGCTTCATAATTTTTTTCAGCACTACTAATATCATTTATAACTGATTGTAATTTATTTCTTGTATTCGTTGCATTATCAGGAGTATTCTCCAACTTGTACATTGCATTTACATCCTCATCTGAAAGATTAAGTAGTTCAGACACATACTGTTTCATTTCAGAAGATGTACCATTTACAATAGCTCTATGGATCTGTTGAAACTTTGTAAAGTCTTGGTTATTATAAAAAGAAAGTTTGTCTCCAGCTAGATCAGAGTTATTTATAGACTGAGCACCTTGATTCATTGCAAACATATGCAAGTCATTCATATCAAATGGAGACGTTGCATCAATACCTATATTACTAGCCATTTCATTAGCCGCCTTCAAAGATGCACTAACATATTCTTCTTTTTGTTTTTGCATATTCTCATACTCCTCTTTATTAAAGTATCTTTGATATGCATTTGGTATTGATGAAAACAATACCCTTTGAGGACCTTGTACTAACCCACCCATTAAAAAACCAGATAAGAAAGTTTCTACACCCTGTGCGCTAAACTGACTTGAAATACCACTACTAATTGCATTAGAATATGCAAACTTATGTGTAGCTGATGGATCTTTAATTAACGTTGTATAATAATCTTGAGTACCTGCAGAGATAGCTTCTTGATAAAGTTCTTGTACACCTTCTGTTACATTAGCTGCAAAATATCTTAAACTACCTTGTGCAAATTTTCTAGCACTACCTGCAAAACCTAATGTCTTTAATCTATTAAAGCCACTACCAAAACCTTCTCCTACATCTACAAAAATATTTCCAGCTTCTTTTCCACCTTGTTTTGCAACTTGTTTTCCTGAAGATTGTCTTACTATTCTTTTACCAAATAACCCAGCCCCTTCTTCAAAAGTTTCTTTAAAAAATCTACTCCCTCTAAATCCTCTTAAAGCGGGTCCTAATACAATCTTATTTGAAAAATAAATAAAGGGTGCATTTAATAAAGAAGTATAGAATGCTGCATTACGAGCACCAGTTGCAGCTTCTTCCATTAATTCTGGTGTAAGAGTATTAGACTCTTCTCTTTGCATTATCTCACTAATATTTCTATTAAGCTGTTCTTCATATACAATACCACCTTCTAATTTTGCTTCAGCTACAGCAAAGTTTAAATCTCTAAAATCACTATAAAGATCAATAGCCAATGGTCTAGACTTAGCCATGTTCATAGCATTGTCTGCCGTATTTGCTGCAGTTCTTGAATTCCTAACTGCTGCTGTAGTATTAGGTAAAAATATATCACCTATAAAATCTCTACCTGCTTGAGTTCTACCCCAAAAATCTTTTGCTTTATTTACATCATCAAGATTTTTAACAAGATTTTTAGATGCACTTCCAAAACGTGTAAGACTAAATAAATTCTTTAATTTACTTGGTATTGTTGCTGTAGATGCAGCTAACGCTGGGGCTGCTGCTCCACCTGTCACACTAGTAAGTGCACCAAGTGCAAGTTCTTCTACAAGTATATTACCAATAATACCAAATGTATATGCAGAGTTTAATACAAGATTATTTGCAAATCCTGCAACACCCCCTCTACTACTCATACCAATATCAGTAGCAGACATAAAAGCTTCTGCTGTTTCAGTATCTGGATTGGTAATATAATTCTGTCCTTGAAATATATCACCCATTGATCTATATGTAGATACAAATGCTGAACCAAATTGATTACCAGCTTGAACTAACATTCTTGATGCGTCATCCCAAACAGAAGAGTTTGCATTGTAATATGATTCATTATCTACATAAGGATGAAAACCTATTTGATCAAACTTAGGATGCTTATAATATCTATCAAACCGTGATGCTTTCCTGCTAAAATGAATAGGTGATATATTTGCAATATTACCTCTTTCTTGTTCAGCTACATAACCTTCATAAGTATTACGGTTAACAATGTTTTTAAGCTCTAGTTTTATTTTGTCTTCACTAGACATTCTATCAGGAAGTGCTTGATCTACAGGATTATATCTACCTGTTGCATTACCCGGCAAAATATCATTAGGATTTCTTGGTAATGAAATAGGCGTATAGTTGCTAGTCATTCTATCAACCTCCGTTAAATAATCCATATACTCTTTTCCTACACCAACTTTAAAGTCTTCTGGGTTAGGTGTTGGAAAAAATGCAGCAGCAGGTTTATATTCAAAACCATTACTTGGTAATGATGGAGAACTCACCATATTATAAGTTGTAGATTTTTTATCTACAGCTTGGTCTGTATTCCCATTAGTATTAGTAGGAATATTTGCAGACTGATCTTGTTCAGCAATTCTTAATTCTTCTGCCATACCGGTTTATTTATTATGATTCAGAGTCAATACTTCCTTGCTCATCTTTATACAACTCCATTTGAGTACGATTATTTGTACTTAATCCGCTATATACTTGTCTTGTTTCTTTAATTGTTTTATCTAATGCTATAAAGTCGTTAATATATTGAACTTCCAAATCAACTGTTTTTAATGTCCCTTTAGATCTCCATGTCTCAAGATCAAAAACCTGAAAACTTTGATTCATTGTAATTAGATCATCAGACGATTTAGTTATAGAATAAGCTCCACCCTCTGCAACATTATGATCTATTGTACCTCTAAGATTTAATTGTCTCATCGCAGCAGATGTTTCACGCATATTTAGTTTTTGATTTAATAATGGTGAAGCTGCATTTTTATCCGCAATTATTGATATTGTTGAAAAGTTTCCAGCACCTAGTTTTGGAATAATATTATCCTCACCAGCTAAACTTTTTAAATAATCATTACCTATATCAATTTTATACTTAACATGTTCTTTGCCAGCAGAATCTGTCCATGTTTCAAATCTTGTAATATTAAAATTCGGAGCTTTATCTGATGGTTGTGCAGCTGAAGTACCTCGATCAATCCATGCTTTAGAATCTAAAGCAATTTGATTAAGAATTTTTTGAGATATTTTACTTTCTGGGGTATTCTCATTTTGAAGTACACTTGCTTTTGTACCTTGCTCTAGATCACCATTATGAATGAACACTTGTTGATCTGGTAATCCTGTTACAACATTATAATATTCTGATACTAAATTAAACACCGGACTATCTGCAGCTGGAGGGCTTTGAGCATTAAATGAACCTTGTATACCAGGTAAATATAGTGATGAACCTTGATTATAATCTTGACCAGCTAATGCTTTTTCTACATCAAATACAGCATAAGGTGTAGATACATTTGATTCTTCACCACCAGCATCTGCAACTGCATCACTATACTTTACAAAAGCTTCACCCATACTTTCATATAGCTCATCATAAACTTCACCTGCTCTTTCACGCACTTTACGCTGAACAGCTGTCTGCATACCTTGATTAAACATCTCCCTTGTTCTAGTAGCCATTTGAGATTGTATCTCTCTGATTGTATCTCCCTTACGTTCTTTTTTAGCCTGTTCTAATTCTGCTTCTAAACGTTGATATTCAGGGTCAGCATTTCTAGCTGCAAAACCTTCTCTAACGCCAGTACCTTTTTCAACATCCATTATATACCTCTGTAAACTACCTGCATCAACCCATTTAAAACCTCTCCCAGTTAATCGAACATCATATTCTCTAATAGCGTTATCATCTGCTAAAGTCATATTATAAACTTTAGTTTCATATTCTTCTTTAGTTAGTTCTCTATATGTAAACGTGCCATCAGGATTTTCAATTCTATCAATAGGACTTGGATAACCTTCAAGATTTCTAAGTACATATAAATCTTCACTTGCTCTTTTTCCTTTTGATCTTCCATTTTCATCAGTTTCACCTGTTTCTTCAGCAGTTAAATTTTCAAGATTATTATATGCAACTTCTAAATGTGTTTGTTGAGCATACTCAATATCAGATGTTTTAAGTTCCCATCCCTCTATTTTATCTAAAGCATCTGAATATCTATAATTCTCAGAATCATTACTTCTTAAAGTAAAATATTGTTTATATTTTTCTGCTTCTGGAGAGCTTTGATCAATAATCATATCTTTAAATGCAACATAGTCATTAGCAAAAGCATCAGGGTTATTCGTATAATATTGTCTAGCTTCATCTCTAGATAAAACTTTTTGACCTGTTACATTTAAATTATCATCAACAGTTGAAACTACTATTTTATTACCATCATTACTTAATTTAACTTTTTCTTCTAGTAAAAAATCTAACTGTTCATTTTGCACTTCTAAATGGGCATCAGCAACTGCTACTTTATTATCATTCATTAGATTTTCAGGCTCTATAATAAGAGTACCACCAGCTGAAACAACATCATCTTGACCACCCGGACCTGCAAAAGGATTAGCAGCAGCATCAGCTGCTTCGTTATCTAATTCTGCTTTACGATCTATTTCAGTCATTGCATTTGCATGACGCAAATTTTCTAATGACCTAGCTTGTTGAGCTTTGATCTCATCTCTCTTATAGTCATTAACTTCTATATCAACTTGTAATTTACTTTGACCAAATGTATGAGCAGCTGCAGCAAGATCACCACCAATATTAACATTCATCATCATATTGTAAGCTCTGTTTAAAAGAGCATCTGTACTTACATCTGGTTCTGTTTCAATAAATGCACCATTTGCTTTTAGTTGACTTGCCTTATCATTTAAATGTTGTTTTTGAGCTTCTAAATCACTAATTGCTACTGCCATTGCAGATCCTTTTTCTGTCAAAGCAAAATCACCATACCTTTCTGTATAAGCTTTTTGACTTTCTAATTGAATTTCTTCAACAGCAATTTGATCTTCTGTTTCACTAATTTCTTGTGCTAATTGTTCCTCTGCTTTTGCAAGAGTCTGAGTAGCCCATAATCTTTTTGCAGACTCCATATCAGGAGCTGCACCTGACTCCACCATATTACCAGTAGCATCTCTTTGCTCTACATATGCAGATGTGTAATATGCTCTTTGCACCTCTGGATTATCTACTAAAGATCTTTGCAAAAAAACAAGAGCTTGTTGTGATACAATACCACCACCTTTAGTTTTGATAATCCATTTACCATCCGGGCTAAACTCCGGTGGACCATATATCTCTTCATCAAATAAACCAGACTCATTCAAAAGATTTAATGACTTTTCATATAGATCAACATCTTCTACATACTTGGGTATACCCATTTGTAAAGCTGTACCTCTATCAGCATCAATAAAATCTTGCATTTGATAATTTAATGCTTTAATTCCTGTTTCCCAATACTTCTCAACTTGTTTATCATTAGGTGACTCCAATAAACTTTGAGCATAACTCATTTGATTTCTATACTGCTTGGTCACAACCATATCCTTGACAACTAAATCATCTTGGAAAAAAGGAGAAAAAACACCTTTAGCAGCATCAACATTTTGTTGCAATGATAAATCTAATCCGGATATCTGTTCAATCTTAGGTGCTATATCATTAACGTATTGACCTCTAGTACCATTTGTATCTTGTCTTGACAAGTCGGCATATACAACTTTACCATAAAGATCACTAAGAGCATCATAGTTTGTTGTATATCTATCTGTTCTTGTTTGAAGAACATTTGACAAAAACTTATAGTCCGGTGTAAATGCTTTTACTTCAGGTAAATATGATTTGGATCCTGGTACGTAAGTTGCCATAGTATTAAAATAATAAAATTAAATAAGTTTTTATAACAATCATTATAAACCTTTATAGTTTATACTCCAGTCATTCCTGCAAAAAATGGTGCACCACCATACCTCTGTTGGTAAGTTAATCTTGGATCTGCTTGATATTGCTGTTTTGCCATCTCAAGATTAGTTAATGCTTGTTCATCATTTGTACTTCCTTCTATACCTAAATATTGATTTATAACTGCTGCAGGAATAGTAGAACCCTCTGGTACTGAGTTATATAGCTCTGCCAATGCACTTCTCATATCCTCTCTTTGAGCAGCTTGATTATCACGTTCTTGAGTTGCTAAAAGATCTTTACCATCTGTAAATTCTATCATACCACCAGATGCTGGATCAATGTTATACAAATCATATAATGAATTAAGATTATATGTATTCATCATGTTTGTTATAGCATCAGAATAAGCAGAGATATATTGTTCTCTATCAAAATTTCTTTCGTCCATAAAATTCTGGAGAGCAAGTTCTGTATTATCATACAAAGTTTTTGCTCTATCTCTTCTTTCTTTTCTATTTGCAGCACGAAGTGATGTATTCTTAAGTTGACCCTGATTAACAATATCAACATTAGATGTTTGATACTTACTTACTGTATCTGCTATTCTTGCCATTGTATCACCTGTAGTCTTAGCAGTTCTAGCTAAGAAACTCTGAGCAGGTGCAAATGATGCAATTGCTTGATCTTGAATATTCTTAACTTCATTTAATGCTGCTATCTCTCTGGTTGGATCCGCAAGTACATATCTGTATTCATCTGTTTCTACAGCTGGCTCAAATGGTAATCCCAATCTTCTTCTTCGTCCTGCTATAGAATGTAATCTAAGTAAATCCTGTTTCCACATTTCAGGATCACCTAGTTCACGAGTTTCACCTACATCACCAGGCTCTATAGATATAACCTCTTCTTCCTCTTCTTCCTCTTCTTCTATTATAGGCTCTTCCGGTAACTTAACAACATTTAGAGTTGTATTTATATAGTTATCACCAGCAACACCATCAATAGAAGATAATGCAGGATTATCCTCATAATTTTCTGGCTCATCAGGACCTGTTCCTGTTACGCTAACATAATCACTAGCATAAAAATCTACAGCTTCAAAAAACCCTTGAATTAATTTTGTTTCTAATTCATCAATATTATATCCTAATTCATATTTATCAAATAATTTTTGTGCCTCAGCATTATTAACATTTGAAGGACCATCAAAACGAGAGTTATCATGAATCTCTTCAAATGGTGCATTTTGTGTTAATGCTTTTTGAGCCTTTTGTTCTTTAAGAACAATATCTATCATTGCTTCTTTATCTGGTATATCAGCATCACTAATACCAGATGCACTCATATTAGCTTTAAATGCAGCATATATTTTATTTGTTATATCCTGCCATTGTGGAGAATCAGATTTAAATAGCTTCTCAAGCATTTCATAACTATCCATTGGAACCTCTGCAGATTCTGTATCTTGTACACCCTCTACCTCAGCTTCCTGTGGATTTTCTGATTCTTCAATAGAACCATCACTAACTGATTCTTCAGTAGCTTCAACTTCTTCAGCATCTGGTTTTATTACAACCGCATCCTGCGCACTTGCTGCACCTTTAATTACAAAATCTTCTAATTCTTTTACACCAGGTTCTGATTTTAAAAAATCAAATATTTCTTTTTTATTTTTTTCGTCTGATAAATAATTAAGAATTTCTCTTTCTTTCTCTACATCTCCTTTTGCTATTGCCTTAGCTAAACTTTCAAAGTTAGGTTCTATAGTGTTAGGTTCTATAGTTCTGTTTGCTCTAGTATATTCAGGTTCTATAGTACCACCATATACTGTCTGCATCTTATTTGTTATAGGTGCTGAAGTTTCAGGAAAACCTGCAAACTCTGGATACTCGTTATCTATCACATCACCACCTACCTGCATCATTGGTGTAGCTTGCTGTCTAGGTTGCATTTGAGAATACAACTCTTTCATTCTTTGATTCAAATATGATTCATCAGATCTGCCTGCAGGAAACTGATCATCATATGCAAACATTAACTGTGGATTTGAACTAAAAGCATGACTATTACCCCCTTCAATTTGCGAAAAGAAATCTTGTAATGAACCACCAAACTGCATATCTGCCACAGGATTTACAGGTGACGGTCTTTCAGCACCTTCAGGTTGTGTTAAAATATTTTGTTGCATACCAGCTTCCATTTGAGCTTGAGCCTGTCTCATTTGCTCTGCTTTTTGCATCTCCATCATAAAAGCTGCCTCATTCATTATTTTCTGTCTGTCTCCTGCAGGCAGTTGATTAAGTGCTTCTTGTTGAGCTTGCTCTCTTGATATTTTTTCAACCTGTTGTTTAAATTGAATAGGATCTTGACCTTGAGATTGTATATACGGAAAAGCCGCTAGTGGCACACCCTCAGTAAAATTTTTTGATGACTCTTGTACAAAAGCTAGCTTGGATAATTCCATTTTATTTTTATCCAACATTAATTCAGCAGTATCTCTTTGGATATTATCAGAATTAGAATTTGTTAACTGAACATTATAGTTATTTAATTGAAACTTTTTTGATACCTGAGCAGGATTCATAGGCTTTGAAGATTTAATTCCAAATGCATCATGTAATGTATCTGGATCAATCTCCATTGCAGGATCTCTAGAATAAATAAAAGATTGACCGGGTAGTCTCATTGGGACACCACCATCATCATGTGATGGACCATTAATATTATATAATCCAAATTGACCATCATTGTTTAAATCAGTGAGTACTGTCTCGCCACCTTCTGCTTCTAGATTAGCTTCTTCTCTTGGTACACTACCCAAAGAATAACGAACAGATCTATCACCATCTTTATTAACTTGATCTCCTATAAGATTAGTAGGCACAGTAGTTAAATGATAATCATATTGATCACCAGTGCTGCCACCATGTGCTTTACCTTGAACTATCTTACCATCTCTAATGATAAATCCTTCTGGCAATTTGTCTATTTTTATTCTAGGCATTTTATTAAAATTTTATTTGAGCACCTGCAGCAATTAGTTTTCTAATCATTTCCTCATCTGCTTCCACTTCCATTCCCATTTCACCCATAGGTAAATATGGAACTAAATTATCTGATTGTGCTATACCGGTGTTTACATCAAAGGTACCTCTTTCATATAAAGGATCACTAACTCCAAATAAATTATCTGCAGATAAATTCATTCTTTTCAATCTCTCTGCTTCTCTTTGTTGTTTTCTAAGAGCTATCTGATTCATTCCTCTTGCAACACTTACAGCAGCATTTGAAAACTTTCCAAAAGGACTTAATTCATCTTCCTCTGTTTCTTCTTCCTCATCTGCTATAGTTTCTTGACTATATGGACTAGGCTCTAAAGTATAGGGATTATATGTATCTACTAGTGGAAAAGGATTGTCACCAGGCTGAGGAAATAAATTAGGATTTTCCGTACTCATCACATTAGTCATAGTCATCTCAAAAGGTTCATCAGTAACTAATGGTGTAGTATCTTCTAAAGGATCTTGATCAACAAAAGAAAATGGTGCGCTTGCATCTACTATAGGAAAAGGACTTGGAAAAACAGTAGGTCCTCCAAATTGAAAATTAGTACCAAGCATTTGATTGTATCCTCCTCTTATCATTTGACCAACATGAGGAAGTGTAATTTTGAAATCTTCTAAAACACCTAGTCCAGCAGCTTTTCTTAATCTTTGTAATTTATTCCAATCAGATACTAAATTATTAGGACCATACAAATAACCATCAGTACCTAATTCTCTTAGCATCTCTGTATCATTAGAACCAAAAGCTTCTCTTGCTATTTTCATTTCTTCAAGAGCTTCATTATAAGCTAATAAAGCTTCAGCTTGTGTCATTCTACCACCAGCAGATCCTCCCATTTGCTGTCTTTTATAACCCATTAGATTTTCAACAAATTCCATGTCATCTTTAACATCTGCATCATATTCATCACCGATTGGGTCATAACCAAAGAATTTAAAAGGTGATTCAATAATCGGATTAAAAAGCTCATCATACAAATTATCATATAAATCCATTTGTTTAGTACTTGCAATCCCTACAGGATTTCCAAAAATATCAGTACTAAGAGCTTTATCTGTTGCAACGATTGCATCCATTTCTTCTGCAGTATCAGCATTTATTATAGCATCATAAAATTGTCTATTTGACATTCTTGGTGCAGCTTGTACATCAATAACAGGATTGGTTGAAGGAAAGGCATTTGGGTCTATATTTAATTCTACTTGGGGTTCAAATACTGACCCTCCTTTTTGACGTGATATCATATCTTTATATGCATTATAATTTTCAAAAAATTCATTCATAGGTACACTTTCAATTACATTACGATTATCATCATAAAACTCTATATCACCACCATTTTGAGCTTTAGGTTTAAATAAATTAAAAATACCAAGAGTATCTGCAGCATCAATAAAATGAGATAAAGGTTCAAGTGGTGTTCCTACAGTTATTGGATCAGGAATGTAAACATCACGTTTTTCAGGACGTGTTGAACGATCAAATAATCTCTTTTGCTTAGAATCTAAATTTTCATCTTGCAAACCAACTGCATCGTAATCATATAGAAATGGAAAATAACTCATAATATTATATATATAATATACTAAATTTAAATGTCTCTTAATAATGAACTGTAGTAATTAGTAAGATCATTGCTTACTGTACCACCATATCTTAAATCATTAGCATAACCTTCAACATTATCCAAGTAAAGAGATAATCCACCTGCATCACCTGTTTTCAATGCGCCTGGATTGTTCCAATTGTAAATAAACTTTTGCTGATCATTTAAATCAGCATTATTACCAACAGTCATCTTCTCAACAATGATTTCACCATCTTTCTTTTTCACTCTATAAGTTGGACCGTCACCACCTGGTGGATATAATCTATCAAAATCTGCTTGTATATCTTCAATATCTCTATCATATTTACTTACCACCGTACCATATGGACTATTGTTTCTTTGCTCTATCTCAAAATCTATTCTCTTATTATCTTCAGTAATAAAATAAGGACCTGGATATTGTGCTGTAGCACCCTGAAAACCCTCTCTAACCGCATCTTTCCAATCATAACCTGGTTTAAAAGTTCTTACACCAGGCTCTACACCTTTATCATAATTTCTTCTAGAAACTGCAAGATTTCTATAACCATAAATCATAGAAGCAATTGCTGCTTTTTCAGGATCCATTAAATCACTGGCTTTAGTAATATCATATTTTTCTGCAATACGTTTTAACTGATAATCACCTTCAATATTATTCCAATTCAATTGAGTTAAACCATGTGTGTCTGCTCCCGGAGTATTCATATCAAATGCAATATCACCTGCTGTATATTCTATTGCTGTACCACCACCAGTTTCTTGCATTGCAATACCTATTAATGATTTAGCTATAGAATTATATTCTTCATCAGTTAATTTTAAATCATGCATCAAAGAATTTTTATTTGACTGCAATGAATTATAAAATGGTTTCATTTCATAACGGTCTCTAGTAAGACGAAAACTTCCACGATCACTATCTTCATATACTTTATCCATGTTAGCAGTAAAGTCTGAAATAGGCATATCATACATTCCTTCACGTTTTAAATAATCTATATTCTTACCAGCAACACCACTTGGTACTGTTATGTTAGTCATATATCTATTGCTATGATAAAATCGAGGATCATCATCTAAACGTCTGTATATACCAAAATCATAAAGTATAGGTACACCATCCTCCGCATACCCAACTACTATAGTACTATGAGTAGAATCTGCTAACCCCATATCATTATTATAACCACCATTATCATCAGATGATGTTCCAAATCCTACAATAGTACCGGGAGTCATTTGACTATACAAATTTCTTTTTTCAGCCGAGCTTAAATTATTAAAAGAATTTTGCCCTGTTAATAAGCTTGTACCACCTCGTTCTACTAGAATGCCATGTATATCCCAACTATCTGCCGTATAATCATACTGACCAGGCGGTTTACCTGTATATCCATCTGTTCTTCCTTTAAAATATGGTACACCTCGAACCCAATTATCTACATTAGAACCTCTTGGTACAGCTGAACCATTTGAGTAAAATTGATCACTCCCCATGTCATATTTTATATTACCCGCACTTTGTATTTGTGCTTGACCTTTGATATCATACTCTGTAGGAAAATCAGAGTGTCTTTGACCCACTAGTAAATCATAAGCATCAAAAGCACTTGCTAAACAACCTTTATCTTCTGGATCACATGTATATGGATTAGTGTTATAACCTTCATCATTATATACCTGTTTATTTAAAGTCTCAAGATCATCAGTTGTAATAACAAAATCTATTAGATTAGCATCATCACCAATTTCAAAGCCTTGTTGTGCTTTTGGTAATACACCACCCCCATATTTATAATCTGATGTACCAAACACATACTCTAGCATTGGTTTTTCTAAAATTTCATGTGCTTCATGCTCCACTGTTCCTGGAGTTTTATATGTTGATAATTGATCTCCATGTGCATGAAATAAATCTTTTACGTAATCTGTTACAAAATCAAATCTACCTTGCTCTCTTAATTGTTTTGAGTGTGAAAGTTCTTTAACATACCACTCCATAAGATTTTCATAATCTGTTGGATTATCCCCTCTTACAAATTTATCTTCAGTTACATAAATATTACCACCGCTAGATGGACTTGTTATTGGATTTACATGAGGAGCTACTCTTGCAGATTGACCTGCTATAGAAGAAGCTGCATCTGTAACTTCTTGAAAGCTTGGAGAAAATCCACCAAGAAAACCAGAATCATAATCTGCTCCATAGTTAAGAGGTGGTTGTCCCATTTGATTCCAAACTTCTATAAATCTATCATATGTGTCTTGATCATAATCTTCTCCAATACCCTCTTCCAACATACCTAAAACATTCTTAGTATTTGAATCTTCTGTCTCACCATAATAATCTGTTGTATATCTTACACCATCATAAATGAAACTTTTACCAGGACCTAGTTCTTCTCTTGCTTGAGCAAATGCTTGATCTTTATCACTAGCACTTGTTGAATAATCAGATGGACCACTAATCGCATCTGGATTACCCATAAAAAATCCTCCAATAGCAGATGCAGGCGAATCATATCCTGAACCTCTTGTATAGTTATAAGGATTCATATAGACTGATGCCAGGTCTCTTATATCATCATAACCTGTTGCTTCTTCTAACTTATCACTTAAATATGTATTAGCTTTATCATATAAATCACTAAAACCCAAACCAAATTGAGCAGTAGGTAAATCATACATACTTTCTTGAGGTTCTGCTTGAGATACACTATTTAATAGTTGTAATATTTCATCATCATCATAAAGGTATTCAAGGTCTTTAAAAGCGTCAGTATCTTTTAATTTAAGTAAGTTACTCATAGTTGCCTTCTCATTAAGAGAGTCATATATATTACCCTCTGAAGCAGCAAATCTTAATCTATTAAGTCTCTCTCTTATTTCGAAAAACTGTGTTAGATAATCATAACTACGCTGTGTAAGATCTGATTCTTCTTTTGAATCAGCTAAAGAAGAAATTAATTCTCTGTCTGATTGTGGTATATTCATCATCCGACGATAAAGATAGCCTCGTGCATCTTTAGTTTGGCTTTTTATAAATTCATCAACATTACTTCCTCTTATAACTCTGGGTCTCATAGTTGTGTGTCCAATTTCTTCTACCATTGTATCAGCTAACTGGTCAGCAAATAGCTTTTGAGCCTGTAATGAACGTATTGGATATAGCATATTATAATCAGTATTATCTTCAGCATATAGTGCAGGATAATACATATTATACCTCATTTCAGGATATCTATAATTAGCATTTATTACTGAACTGCCATGTGTACCACTCTCTGGATCAAAATATAAATATTGATTATCTCTATCTATCTGACTAAACTGGTCCTGTCTTTGATTTTTAATTTGACGTCTAGAGCCTAACCCACTACTAATATCTTTAGTTGACTCTGTAAGCATCTCATCATGCATTGCAGAGTTTAACCAATCTTTATTCCAATTATAAGCTCTATCATAAGCATCCTCTATTGCATTGGAATAGTAACCAAACCCATCACCATCTCGAGGATTATCAATATAATCTTCCATAGTAGTAATGTATTTTGCATCAGTTAAATCAACTTTATCACGAAAAACCTCTACAGGATTATCATAATCATTAAATACTTGTATTGTCTCTTTACCACCTTGAGCCATAGGCATTTCAAATACCATGTCACCAGGAAACTTATAATTCACACCCGGCATCATTGTAGCCATGTTTCCTAAGTTATCCATACCAAATACAGGAAAGTCTACATTATTCATAGTAATATCACCTGAAGGTATAAGATTAAAATCATTATACTTATCTGGAGAATTTGATTTGTAACCCTGTACAGAAACAGCACCGGTCATATATGATGTTATTTCATTAGGTCCTCCAGGTAAACCCCTTCTTTCATATTTCTCAAAATTTCTCATTACCTCGGTGAATTATATAATTTAACTGTATTTACTTTAAATAACATTTTTCTATCTCTAGACATTCTTCTTCTTAGCATTACTTTATTTGTATAATGTCTAAACTTCTTTCTTTGAAGAGGTGGCTTTTGATAATCTAAATTATTTAGATTTAAATTTCTTATGTATCCATTAAGCTCCGTATTAAATATTTGTTGCTGAACATTTAATGTAAACTCCCCCCTGTCTTTTGTAACATCCCAAAACTGATTAAATCTATATTTTTGTTCTTCTTTTGAATAAAGTATATCTATACTAGAAGTATTAATAATAGGATAATTAAGAGCTTCAAATGGATTATTCTTAGGTGATATGTTTAAGTTAAGAAGACCAGATACCTGTTCTGTATTATATATAATAGCTTGATCAAAATTAAAATCTAAATCATGCCATCTGTCATCAGCACATGCATTTTCTAAATTTCCTTTATATACATAAGCTTCTAACTGATATTCAAGACTTCTAATAGTTGTAACCGCTTCGCCTGTAGTAATAGGAGTTTCTATCTCAAACGGATAATCTTTGCCATAATAGTTTGTAAATAAATCACATCTATCATTATGCCTCCATATACTAGCAGAACCATCTCTTGTATCAGTCTTAGTTGTAAAGAAGTGATCTGTACTTGCCATTACTAGTTCTGGATGCCAATCATGAAATGATACCCATACTTTTGCTTTTGGATCATAGCTGACTGTCCAAGATAAATCATCAAAAAATCTTGGATCACCCGCCTCAATTGAATTACCTATTACGCCAGATGGATCTGCAATATCTGGATTAGAATTGGTTCTACCTGCTGTTCTTGCTATAAATCCTCTATTTTTATCAAAAGCAATATCATTTACAAATTCATCTTTAACTTTATAATCTTTTTTAGATATATACAATACACCAAAGTTGTCATCATAAATAATTTGACAACCTATACCTATTACAGGATTATCACCTAATACATGATCTTCTAGCTCAGGATACTGCATTAATAACTGCGAAGGCAAGTAGTTATTAAACCATTGTTTCATACCTAGATCACTAATTGCAGTTAACTGACCAGCATATTGAAATACTTTACCTTGCTTTTGAGATACATAGAATACACCATAAGGAGTATTTATAACAGCTCTATTACTTTCACAAGATCCATATTCGTATCCTGATTCTGCATTTACAATATTTTGCATTGCCTGTTCAAATAAACCACCATCTCCTACGGTAACCTTAGTACCGAGATCAGTTTGTAATTGATCAACTCCCATAAACATTCTAGGAGATTGATAAGGGAATAACATGATAGCCCCCGTTCTATTTACAGGTTTAATAACAGTAATCTTATTTACAAAGTCTTTATAGTTGTTTGGTAAGAATACTCTCCAAAAATCTTTCTTAGCTTCGTCTTGAGCCTGTAAAGAATATATAAGTCTTTTAGGATAGAAAGTAAAACAATCCTCAGCAATTTGAGGATCATAATCTCTAGGTTGTATAGCACCAAAAGATGTTAAGTTGGTTATAAATCTGCTAGCACTTAATGAGTAATCATATTTATAGAAGTTACCATCTTGTATAATATCAGCATGGAATAAAGCTTGTAAATCATTGTATTGATAAATATCATAAAATCTTCTATTAGCTGTATCCTCATAATCTCTTTGAGCTAAATTAATTTCTGACTCTACATAAAAATCTTGCACACCACACACATGGGTATAGAAGTATGCTTTAGACATTATAAAAAACTTATTAGGATCTTTACCACCAATTTGACCTAAAAGAGCAGGCAAAAGACTAGCAGAGTTTCTATCTAAAACAAACTTATCATTTAATGGTTGACCGTTAAATATACCAGCTGCTGCACCAAGTAATTCATCTCTAAGATCATACTTAGTACTATCAACCCAATATCTTGGAAATGGAATATTTATATAATTTAAATATTCAAAACTAAATCCATCTGGATCACCTTTTAAAAATTTAGTAAATATTGGCATGATAGTTTTTTCGGTATATCTACCAACATATGTATCACCACCAAATAAAGGACCTGTTTGTTGAAAGGCTGCTTTTGTAAACTGCTTAACACAACCTCTTATTTGAACTTGCTTAACACCTTCTAATTGTCCATATTGATTATCAAATTCAAACTTTAATCCACCATAGTTAACAGATATATCTCTCTGCCATGTTTGATATGGATTTTTATATGCATTTTTAGTTTCACCAGGATCAAAATTTTCTTCATGAACAACTCTACCTAAAGATATTCTTGAGTTATCTATAACTGCTGTAGGATCTTCCATATCCTCTTCTAGTTGTACAGCTACTGTATTAGGTCTAAATAAATTATTAATCCTAAATAGCTGAGAAGAACTATTAGTTATAGAACCAAAGTTTTGAAAAGATGATCCAATATAATTTGAATCTAAATTTCTAAATCTAAATCTATCTGCATCAATAGGGTCTTCATTAAAATAAAAACCTTCAGAAATATATTTAAGATCTAAATTATAAAATGATGCAAAGTTTAAAATAGCATCTAATATTTCTTGCCCTCCAATAGTCAACTGAGTATAATACATTGAAAGACCATAAATAATTCTAGTTGCTTTAGGCAATCTTTGATAATCTGTAGATTCAACATTTACACTAGTACCACCACCACTCGTTCCAGGTAAAGTTCCAGAAGTTGATGCATTTTCTCCACCTGTTTTATCAAAATCTCCTGTAAGCATATCACCTGCAAGTAACTTAGTAAAAAGTGGTCCTGGAAGAAGCTTTTTGAAAAATGGTTGATTAAACTCACCATTTGATTTTTGATTTGGATCTGTATTTATTGCTTTATTATTACCAAATAATGTTTCATTATTTTCTTCATTTCTCTCATTTACTTTATTAGAAGACTCAGTCGCAATTGCTAAACTTTGGTCATCTTTTCCAGGAGCTACCCCACCCATTGGCGTCTTATCATCACCATCTGCTCCAGTATTAGTATATTCAATGTCACCTGTTGTAGAACCATTACCATTAAAATTACCTGAATTATTTAATTTGATGGGACCTCCTGTACCAAGCGTTAAACCTACGGAACCTGTTGAATCACCTGAAGTAGTACCACTTGAATCATAAGCAAGATCATAAGTTTCTTTTTTATGCCCAACATAACCGAGATAATTCATTTTAAGAGCCTCGGAAGTTTTATTAACCTTACCCTGCATCTTAGTCATTGCAAAACCACTTCCTATTATTGTTGCTAAAATTATTGCACGATTTCTTAATAACTTAAATCCAGGATGTTCTTCAGAATGTATAAACCTTCCACTTGAATTACCATTCTTTTGTGCATACAATCTAGTTTCATATGCATTTAAGAATGGTCTCTTAAACATTAACTCAGGTGAATGAAATGTAAATACATCTTGTCTATACCCCCTAAGTGGGCTAAGTTTTTCTATTGTATTAGGATAACTGCTATCCTTTCCTTTAGATGATAAAACAGGATCAACATTTGCAGGTATACCTACAGCACCATTTGGAAGAGTAAATGTATCAGGTTCATAAAAGAATACATCACCAGGTCCATAATCTAATTCATTATATGGATAATTAGGATAAACAGAAATTGTTCTATTTGATGTTAAAGTAGCACCTGTTGTAGGTATATAAGTTCTCATATTACGAAAGATTCCTTTCGCAAGAATAGATTTATTACCTTCTCTAGATCCTCTTAATATTTCATATCCTACAATGTTTGATATAACATTACCATCATTATCTATAGGTCTTTGAATATTACCAAAATCAACACCTAAGATTCTTATTTTTTCACTTGCCTTATTATTATTACTTAAGAATAATACATCACCTAAATCTTCATTAGGCATTTTATGGTGCCTAATATTTTTACTACATAAATCAAATTCAGGTCTACCTGAAACATTTGCATTCCATATATCTGGTTTATTAGGATATCTTTCTGTTGATTGCCAATAAGCCATTTCACCTCTAGCAATGATTAATCCTGGATCAACTGCATCATTTGAATCAACTGGTGCTCCAGGTTGTCCAGGAATAAATGGATCTAAAGGAACTACGTTTGATCCACCCACTATAAAACGCGCAGTATTATATACTTGATAGTTATAATCTGAATCAATAACATTTATACCCGATGCTAATTGATCTTCTGCTCCTGATAAAAGATCACCTGGTGTAGGTTTATTCGCTTGAAACTGCTGATTACCTGTATTACCTCTTGCAACTCTTCCGGGTATGTGGTACGAAGAGGATCTTTCCCCGGTGTTATAAATGAAACGAATAAAAAATGCATATACTTCATCACGTAAATAACCAACTTTATTGCCACCTTTATAATAATAATTAGCAGGATATTCACCAACAACCCATTCAGTTCTAATTTGATTAGCTAATGGTTGATAGTTAAAATCAAACTGCTCTGTTGGTCCAGATCTAATTAAATAATCACCAACGACATACATATGTTGAGATTTCTCATATGAAGGTCTGATCAAAGGTATCATTGATAATGGAACAGTTACTAAAGATTGATCTATAAAATCAATTAAAACACTCTTAGTATTTGTACTATAAATACCAATTCTTTTAGCAACTATATTTTCTTGATTATTACTAAGAATTACTAATTCAAATTCTTCAAAGTCTTGATCAACATTTGAAAATTCAATTCTTAGTGATCCTGCTGTACCATTATGATCAAATATAGATTGCAAATTTGAGATACCAATATAGTCACCCATCATCTGTCCGTTAACAGTATAGGCAATATATGCTTGATATGTACCATTTCTCAACTGCCCACCATCCTCAGCTTTTATTAATCTAACACATGGTGTGTCCATTAAAGGAGCTAATCTAATCTTTTCACAATCTAGTTGTAATGGTAGTACATTTTCATATATAATACACGGATCGTTTGGAGCACTTACTGCTTGCTGTATATATGGTATATTATCTACATTTAATGTGCGAGATGGATTAATTCCATCATCCCAATATACCTGCCAGGTGCAATCAAAGTTTTCTTTTGAAGCGCCCGTTATTAAATTTTTTCTATTAAACTTTAAACAAGCATCATTAACAAGAGTGGTGTATTCACACTTGCTATCATCAAACCTTCCTATTTCTGAATTAGTATCATCTGTAGAATATATAATCCATTGATCAGCATAAAGGTGCAAAGTACCTATAATTGTATATGGGACTATACCACATTCTAAATTAGCAGGCTCATTACCCAATACTCCACCATCACCATCTGCTGAGTTATTGACTGCATTTCTAGCATGTGTCCAAAGAGTTGTTTTAAGATAACTATCAAAAACATCTTTAGTTAACCCACCAGTATAGTTATTAGTTACATTGGCAGATGTATCTGAAAACCTTGGAGTAGTTTGACCTTTTGATTTAGATGACTTTTTTTGCTTCGCCATAATTATAAGTTATAACTTCCACTCTTAAACATATTATAATAATTATGATACTGGGCTCTTCTGTTAGTCCACCAGATCTTTTGCATTTCTTGAAAATTAGGTGTATTAACAAAACCTAATGCATTATTTCTAGCAGCTCTAAATCTAGTTTCAATCAAACCTAGTTGATTAGTAACCGGTTCACCTGCAAATAACATATTCTCAAGTATACGTTGCTTTAATGCATATTCATAATACTCATTACAATATGGATGATCTAAAACTAAAAGATTACCATCATCATCTTCCATCGCACCTTGATAGCTTAAGTATACATGACCAGTTGTAAATGTTGTCATTAAAAAGCCATCCTTTATTTCTGCTATATCGCTTGCCTGCTCATTAATATTAGGAGCATCACAAACTTTATTGTTAACAGTTTGTATCCGTAAAGGCATAAAAGCAGAAAACTGTCTATACTGTCCTCCACCTATCTTTTGAATTAACTGATGATTTTCTGTATCATTACATGTTTTTATAACACATACGTCTCTACATTCTGGATCCTCACATGGACCAGATTCACCTGGAGCAGGTTTATAAGGAACTGTTCTAGTAGTATCAATAACAGTTCCTGCGGGAAATGATTGAATGATAGTATACTCACCCACTCTAAAAGCAAAGTTTAAATATGCAAAGTCAGAAGGCAGCTGCGCCTTACCATGCTCCACATCAAGAACTACTTGTTTTGTTCTATGAATTCTCAGACCTAAATCATAATTTACCCTAGTAGCAACTTTAATTAACTGCTGTGGTTCTATCATTCCCTCTAACGCATAGTTAGAAAAGTCAACCATCACATCTTCAAGAAGCTGATCAAATGTTCTATATTTTTGTGAAACACTCATTATCTATGTACATTTATTTTATCATCATTAGTATCACTAGGAATCTGTACGGTATTTAACATTACTGCCAATACCTGAGTCTCAATCTCTGCAAGAAGTGCTTCTGGTATGTATAACTCTTGTTCATATCTTGGTTTACATTTATCACTAGAGTCACATAACCACTCTGATATATCATCATCAAACACTCCTTCTAACTTTATAGCATCCCAATCAACATTTGGCAAGTATAGATATCCATCCAAATACCAGAAGTATTTTTTATTATTGTATTTAAAGGACGTTGTTTTAGTCATTGATACATAGGTACCAGGTTGTGTTGGTTGAAGCTCTATAGAGCCATCTATGGAGCTTACAGTCCTAATTAACGGACCCCAATAACCTTGAATCATATTCGGAAGCTTATATTTACTTCTTTTTATAGTACATCCACTTGCTATTCCTGTGCAGTGTGCCTCTACTTTATCAACCTCAATAAGCTCAACAAATGGTAAAGGTTTCCATATCGCATTAAACTTCATAAGTTTATTAGCACTATCTTGTCTGCGCATATATAACTGCGCATACTTTAAGATCATGCTATATACGTATCTATCAGTAACAAAAGCATCTTGTGTTTCTGCTTTTATCTGATTACGCACTCTTGATATTACCTCACCTATCGTTATCATTTAATTAACTTTTACTTTTTAAATACATTTGAGATACTCTAAACCTATTTTTAACCTTTATGTACTTAGTCCAGTTCTTAGGGTAACTTTTAGCCACAGCTCTTTTAAAAGTTCTACATGCTTTAAAAGACCATAAGTTTCTATTTTTAAATCTATACTTAGCTGACCAGTTTGTATAAAATATTTTTCCAATGTTTCCATCTGTATCCCAGTTTTTATTTTTAAGAACTTTACCATATTCATTTGAAGATGCAAAATCAGGATTAACTGACTTTGTTGGTGGGCATGTTCCTATAAAAATAAATCCTAATGATTCTGGTAGTTCAATACCATCTCTATTATCTATTGCAGCTGTATATAATCTTTCATTAAAAATCCTAACTATTTTTCTTAGCTTCTCATTATCAACGTCAGCATAAACAGGCTTCTCCTCTTTGAATAAATCAAAAGTATTCTTATTCAATAAGGATAACCTTTTATGTCTAAACCTGGGAGCTTTAAGATCTGGCTTCTTAAACTTATTCATGATCACTATATTTATAATTTACAAAAAAAAGGTCACTTATTCAGATAAGCGACCCTCTAATTACACTGAATAAGTCAATTCACATATATTACCCATCGTACAATGCTGAAGTTCTAACTTACCAGATCTCCTATTACCTACATATTTATTATGATAATGATAGTAATCTGTGCCGGATAAACTGGGCATAGTCTTATGAATAAATCCTGTATTCTCTCCAGTAGTCTTATATTCTACTTTTCTATTGGTATGATAATGTCCCGTAAATAAAGTTCTATTTCTAGTCATACCCCATTCTTCAGGAAACTCAGTAGCATATACTAAAGGTGTATTTTTAGATGGAACATCACCATGTTCAAATGCATTAAAATTATCATGCCATACATGCACCTTACGCTCTGCATATTCCATATCAAATATTATATCATCAGATTTAATAGACTTTGATAGTGCATGTGCTAAGTGGAATGATGAAAGGCGATCATGATTGCCAGGAATGTAAACAATAGTAAGTAAATCACAATGTGCTTTTATATAGTTAATAGCCCAGTGCATTGCATCAAAAGCTTGAACATAAGCTTCTGTAGCAGTTGCACAATTATTCAGTGCTGTACCTTTTGTAGTTGATCCATCAAATGTATCCATGTTTATCAGATCACCCCCTACTACAAAGTACATATGAGAAATAAAATGAGATAGTGTTGCTCTTTCAATCAAACTTATTATAGTGTTCTCAAAATCTGCATCAATAGTTTCATTACCCTCTTTACCAAAATGGATGTCTTGCAGTGACATAATACCACATACTTCCATTTTATTTTCTGAAAGTTTATCAAAATTTGGTTGAGGTATATTATAAACTTTTGGCTCCCAGGTATCCAATAACTCTTTAAAATATTTTTCTGTTTGATCTTTTACTCTACTAACTAGAGCAGATACTCTCCAGTGATCTCCCATTTGTTTATTCCAATAGGATGATAACTTCCACTCTGCGGTATCAATATTTAATAACTCTATTATTTCTTCAGGACTCTTTGGTTCGTGATCAAATATTCCTGAAAGCTTTGCTTCCCCTTTATCCAAATTAACTTGCTGTTCAACTTTATCTTTTAATTGTTCAACTTTACCTTTTAATTTCTCTGATCTAATTTGATCTTTTATATATTGATACTTTTCAACTGTAATACCTAATCTTTTAGCACAATGCTTATTAGACTTTTTCCAGGCAAATGATTTTATTACTCTATCTCTTAGGTTACTCATAAGGAATTTTATATAAAACTACAAAAGATTGTTTAATAAAAAGGGGGTCTTTACAACCCCCTCCCAACTTACGCAGTGAAAAACCAACAAAACACTACTACTGTTGTTATGCCGCTGCTGTAGTAATAATTACTTCAACACTATCACATGTTGCTAGTGTACCATTTTCTGTAGATTGAACTTTCAATCTATAAGTTGTTGCTGCAGCTAAACCTGTTACTCCAAATGTTAATGTTGTATTTGGAATATCTCCTGTATTCTGTTGTACATATGATACTGGTGAATCTAGTGATAAAAATACATCAAAGTGATTAGTCGATGATGATGTACCACCCCATACAATATCTGCAGTTGTAGCTGTTATATTCTCTACATAAACATTATATGGTGCATGATGAACATTATTTGCTGTACATGTACCTACACCTGCACTAATCATAAGTGCTAATTTTTGAACAATAGCATCTAAACGCTCACCTGTATCTACTCTAATTGTCTGACCTCCAGTAGTAATCTCAAAGGTAGTACCACAATAACTTACACATTCTGCACAAGTTATGTCAGCACATCTTTCAGATCCTGTTGAACAGTTAGTATAACTACATGGTGTAGTTAAGCTGTTATTAGGACAGCTACATTGAGAACTAATTTTATTACATGTATTACAAGCCATTTCTTATTATTTTATGGAGTCACTGGACATATGCCATTACTACCTTTTTTAGCTGCTGCTGTTAAATCATCATCAAATCTAGTTCCAGCAAAATCCCAATCAGCAGGTGGCGTATATCCTTGATCTAACATCATCAACCATTTTTTACTAGAAAGAGCCTCTATTATTGTACCGGTTGTAGTTTTAGCACCTTGATAAGGATTAGATGCTGAAGCTGATACACCATTCATTAAATATGATGTTACATCTACTGCTGTCTTAACACCATATTCATATGGTTGAATCATTCTAGCATAGTAAGATGCTAAACCTTGTAAGATAGCTGCTGCTTCTGCTGCTGCAGGACCTCCTGTTGTAGGATAATAAAGTGCACCTATACCATCAGGAAGTGGTGATGTACCACCAAATGCTTGAGAAGCACCCCAAGTACTTCGAGCACCACCATCTAAAATATCAGCCCACTCATCATAGTTATCCATGTATGCAGTAGTTGGTTGTGTTACAGGAGCACCAAATCCAGCTACAAGTGTTGTATTATGATAATCAGATGCAGACTCATTAGAAAATGCCATCATCATTACGCTTGTATTAGGTACAGCCGCACCTCCAGTCCAAGATGTAGGTAAAGCTTGAAGAGCTACCCATGAAGCTGCAGGATCTAATGATGCACTTACACCATCGTCTACAATTGCCTTAGCATATCCTAACCACTTATTATCTTGAACAGGAATAATATATAAATTTCCTGATGCACTACATGCTGTATTCAATGCAGTATGCCATGCAGTAATTTCATTAATAAGTGTTGTACCTCTAGAAACTGAATAAGAAGTTGTATCAATAAATGCATAAACATTTGTTGATAAAGTAGGTAATCCATCAAACGAACTTGGAATAACCTGTACCTGAAAAGATCTTGAATCTGATATAGTGCCTATACTATTTGATAACACTATAGAAAATGTATCAGACTGATCTGTTACACCGTCATGTGTATATGTATATCTACGTACTATTGGATTTCTACTTTCATTAAAAGTTCCTATTGTACCATCATCTACCAAAGTTCCAACTGTAGGAGGAGAACCAAGAGTAAATACAGGAGCACCTTTACCAACTATAAATCCAATATCATAAACTCCAGTTCCTCCATATCCAACATATTCCTGTCTCTCATCATTCTCTATCAATACTGTACCAGCATTTTCACAACAAAATACAATTCTTGCAGCTCCAGTGGTAGAAGTAAATTCTACATACATGGAATATTCAATACCAGCAATAGTATATCGTCTTAGATAATGCCACTCAATTTTACTACCTGTAATTTGATAGTTATTTGATCCACAACTTAACGTTTGTGATCCAGTATCTAAACCATTTGGAAATGCAGTTCCACTAGGTTCTGCTTGGACATTTGTTAATGGACCAGCTGTTCTTTGGAATAAACCAGATGCAAAGTCCCAAACAAATTCAGCATATGGGGATTCATTACCTCCATTCTCAACTTGAACCCTTACATATAATTCACCACTAGTAACACCAGTTGCAAAATTAAAGTTATATGGATTAGCAATAGCACCTCCACTTATAGATGGACCAGTTGTAAATGTAATACCATCTGTGCTGTAATATACTGTAATAGTATCTAGTGCTGTCATACCACCAGTACTAATATCAAAGTCAACTACACCACCTGCTGATACTGTAGGATCTGTTGCTCCTCCACCATCATGCGCTGTTCTAATATCTACAGGTGTAACTATTCTAGTTACAGGAATAATTTCTTCAGCAACTGGATCATAATAATAATCTGTGCTAGATCCTGCACTATCATAACCTAAGTAAATCCAATCTGCATCAGGTGTACCAGCAGATGAGCCAACAGTATTTTGAACTATTGTAGCACAAGCTGCTCCTGTTGTTAATGCAGGAGTAGCAGCACAAACTTGTGAGTTACCAGCTGCAGTAGTAATTGTTAATACTATGTTGTATGCTGTACCAGCACTTAATCCAGTAATTGTTTGAGTAATTGCTACACCAGGGCTTGTTATAGTTTGCGAATATACTGTAGCACTTGTACCTGCATCTATAGCTTCTACTAAATATGTTACAGTACTACCCAAAAGGTTAGTCCAAGAAGCGTCTACAGTTGTATTAGTTTCATTACTTATAGTAACTGTAGGGCAAGTAATACCTAATGGTATTGTTCTGTTTGTAGTTTCTTGACATGTATTAGCAGAATCAGATACACAGAATTGTACTTGTACCTGTAAAGAGGCAGTTACATCAAGTGCAGATACTGATACTGTAACAACACCTGTACTTTGAAATGCAAGTATATCAAATGTTTGATTTACAGATGCTCCGCTTTGATCTGTAATTATAATTTCACTGCCACAATCTGAAAAGCCGGAAGGAATACTAGATGTTGTAAAATTAAACTCTACATCAGTTACAGGACTTCCTACAGTACTAGTAGCAAAGTTAAAAGTAGTTGTATCACACCCGCTATCACAACAGTTATCTTGAATGCTTTGTACTGCATTATATAAATCACATATTACAATCCATTGATTAATATGAGAATCTGCTAAATTTTGAGGAGTGCTTTTCCATTCTGATAAACTTCCATAGCTAACACCTGATGAAAGTTGTAAGTCAGTTCCAAATACACACTGCGCATTGATTGCAGCATTTAATTGACCTGGATCACCTGTTTCAGTTCTTAGCTCACAGAATTGAGTTTCAAGAGCAAGTAATAAAGTTGAAACATTAACTTGTTGACCAGGAAATAAACAAGAAGATGTAAGCAAAAAGTCAGCTGCTTCAGCGGGAGTACATGGAAGAACACAGTCTTCTAATGTTTGGAGTCTATTAAATATATTTACAATATCATTTTGAATAAGAGTAATATCATTTAATATCGTACAAACCTGATTACCAACTACTTCCGCATATTGATCTAAAGGAAGAGAAGTAATAAGATTACCCGCACCATCAGTATATTGTAAATTTGCACATAAGTTAATAGTGGGAAGTGTTGCTGAACCACCTGGTGTTAATGCACATACATAATTAATAATACCTTGAATAACCTGATCTAAATCTGTAGGATCAGTTACACCAGTAATACATCCAATGTCAATAGTTAAAGTTGGATCACATGTACATGAACCACTTATAACACCACAGAGTTCTGTTGCAAGTTTTGCTACTACATCACTAACTGTATCTCCATTGCATAAATTGATGCAGGAAATATCTGGTCCCTGCCATACAACACAATTAGAAGATATGTGTGAACATGGTTCTACTTTTCCGTTATTACTAGGTATCATTTATTCTTCCTTTTATAGCAAGTGCTTATTAATAATATACAATTTTTTATGTTAAATTAAGTACTTACCTGTGTACACGTAATCTCAGGAGACTCACATTTAAGTTTCTCTGGGTCATTTGATACTGTTACTGTAAGTTTTTGAGTTCTATCAAAACCTATTGTAGTAAAACAATAACAAAAATTAAGTGTATGGGAAGTAATTAAATTTGCATTTTCAATAGTGTAATTCAAATGCCCATTAGCATCTGTTTTACCAATCTTTACGTTATCTATATAAATTTCAAAATCTTTCACGGCATCTCCATCTGCGTCTACAATAACTAACTGGATAAACTCATCACCAGAACTTGGATTATTTGGATTAGATACTATACTAGATACTACACTAATAATATCTCTAATAAGTATCTGTGAGTCTGTCCACTTACATATATTGTATTCAGTTACAACATTATCATAATCATCTATGCAACAAGGTGTTAAACCATATCTAACAGATCTGAATTTTCTAAATACAGTATCTGCAAACTTTACAGTTGATCGGGTTATATCTTGTACACTTCTTGTCATTATTGAGCTGATAAGTTTCTATTAGCAAAATTAATTGTGTCTGTAAATGATCTTAAATTAGCTTGATTAGTTGCACCATTATTGTATGCTTTTAAACATGACTTATGTACAGTACTACCATCTTTAGCTGTTGACTTTTGACATCCACATGAAAATTTGCCACCACAATGTTTACAGTTCATATTATTTGGTTTTAATAATTAGTTGATTGTCCTGTTGAACAGTTATAATCACATGACAGTTTCTCTAATCTCTTTTTAGCATAGTTGTAAATTTCCATACCTTCATCTGGTCTATGGCAATACTCAACTTTTGCAACAGCTGCATCAATTAAAGTGCGAATAAAACTCATCTCTCTAACTGCATCTTGTTTTTGACCAGAAGGTTGACATGCTGTTACATCTAATTTACAAAGAGTATCATAGTACTTAGTCATAAGCTCACATACTCTTAAGTGATTATACTCTACAAATGCTTCATCAGATGGAGATACTTGATACTTAATTATATATACACCGTCAGGTATACCTGCTCTCTTTGTACCACACTGTGTAGTCTGTGTACCCAAAGCACAAGCATTAAGATTTAAATCAAATCCTTTTGTTACTTCTTTTAATACAGGTGCATTATAACCTGGTACAGTAATTAATAATTCTGCACAATCAACTGCTAAATTCTCTGCATACTGACTAGTATCTCTAACTGTAAATATCTTACAATTTGAAACCTCCGGTACCTCTAAACTTAATATATGACTACTAGGCATATCTCTATCTTATATATATAATATACTAAAAAAACTGCACTTAATGCATAAAAAAAAGGCTGGGAGTTACCCCAGCCCTTCTTATTAAGTAAGTAATGTACTAATTATGAAATAGTACAAGCAGTTCCACAAGCATCAGTAGTATCTGCTACCGCACCAGCACCAAAGGCTGAAGCAGCAAAACCATCCCAAAGAGCATCTAACTGAGTTACAGTTACACCGTCTTTAACATAGATAGTAATTAAATACTGATCATTATCAAACGTTCCTGTAGGATTGTTGAATCTTGGAACACTGTGTAATAGATTATAAGAAACATAACTTGCATTTCTATCAACAGCATCAAGAATATCATCAGAATGTTCAATCTCACGGATTCTTGCAGAATCAGGATTACCTTGGTTATATGGCATTTGCATGTAACGCTCAGTCATCAAGACATCTCTAAGAACTGTTTCACCAGTTGTTTGAGCCATAACTCCAGTAGTTCTAGAAGCTACACCACAATCATTACATGGTTCACCAGTCTCATCAAGATTAGATAAGATGATTTGTACAGGCTCTTTCTCATAGTGATCTCTTGTATCAAATGAGCAAGTACCAAACTTAGTATCAACATAAGCACCTTCTACTTGAAGTTTAGCAGATACACCATCAGTTACTGGGTCAGTAGACTCAACATAACCAGATCCTTGAACTTCAGCAATAGTATAAGAAGCAGTATCAGCAATAGTAGCAACAGCAATGGTTGATGGAGTACCAGCTGTACCACCAGGAACTAAAATAGTTAATACATCAGATACAGTATATCCTTGACCAGGACATGCAATAGTAGGAGTTGCTACAACAGCACCTCCAGATACAGTAAGATCTAATGTTAAACCAGAACCAGTACCACCAGATACAGGAACACTTGTATATGTACCATCAGTATATCCAGAACCAACAACAAGTGCACCAAGAGGAGCTACCACTGCAGCTAAACCAGTACGTGTGATTTCAACTCCACCGCCTGATTTCTCTCTAACAAATGGAGCAAGAATTGGATCAGCTAATAATTGCTTTCCTGCTTCTGCAAGAGCAGCAGCTGGATCAATATAGTCTTGACCGTCTACACAACAAACATTTGCAGAATCCCCAATAGCATAAGCATTGTGATTCAAGAAACGTAGTGCAGGAGAACCTTTAACGTCCATTCTTAAAAAGATACTAGATCCACATGGAACACAATCAGAAGCTAATGCAACTTCTGCAGTAGCTGCAGTAGCAGCACATACAGGAGTTTTCCAAACTCTACTGATATACTTAGGATTAATACCTTTTGATTTTACTGATTCAGAGTATCCCCCGTGACCTGGGTTGTTACCAATTGTATCTACAGTGTGGTAAGAACCTGCTGCAAGAACAAACTGTCCACTAAGAGTACCCCATGCTGTATTTACAACACTTTCAAAACTAGTGTCAACAAGTGCCATTTGACCTGCTGCTAATGCTGAAGTGGCTGTACCAGCGGTGCTCACAACATCTTGGTTGAGAACGTAGCATTTTCTAAATGCATGATTAAAATAAGCCATTTTACAAAAATTTAAATAAACAAAAAAAATAAAAATGTGTATCACTACACATATATAATATAATAAAACTTTTCTAACTAAGAAACAATAATTTATACTTTGCAGAATTTACAGCATCCTTAACCATATCTAATTGATTAACAATCTCTGTATGAGGCATAACTGCTTGAAGCTCATCTGTTTTCATTGATAAGTATCTTAAATACTCAACAGCTCCATCAACAGATGTTAAAATTGCAGGAGCTTCTTCTGGATAATCTAATATAAGCTCACATGCTCCTTGATATCCTTCAGCAATATTATCTGATAAATCAGGTAATGCACCATATATCCCATTTAGAGCTTTATGTTGCGCATATGATCCAACCCCTGTTACCTGCAAGTGTAATTTATGAAAACTTGTTGCTGCATTCATTAAACACTGAACATAAGAACCAGTCATCATATCTACCTTTTTCATCTCGGAAGATCTTTCCATAGTAGATTCTATAGCAGGTTTACCATCAGGTCTTTTAAGAGTTTGTTTCTCTGCTCCTTTTTTTAATAATCTATCCATTAATTATTTCTTTCAGCAGCTTGTTGCTCTCTCTGATACTGATTAAAGTTCTCCATGTCTCCTGCAAGAATAGATGCTGCGTCATCAATAAGTAACTCAACAACATCATCTTTTAACTCGCAGGTAACCTCAGAAATACTTTCATTACCAGTATATGGATTGATACAATCTGCTATTTGAATATTCCTTGGTAGTCTATAGTATGTTAGTACAGGACTAACAAGATTAAAATCTTCATTCTTATAGATCCTTACCGTATTATTAATTAAAGTTGCCATAGTTTCACCCCATTCAAAGTCAGGATTCTTTAAAGGATCTCTTAAGAATAAATCTATATTAGCTTCTTCAACTAAATAAACTGTCATTGATCTAGGATCAGTACAGCATTCATCAGTTGCATCTACTGATATTCTTTTAAACTGAAGATATTCATCTACCGGAAAGTTATTAGATTCAAAGAACTGATCATTAGTAGTTCCTGTAAGAGGTGTTTCTGTAAGCAATACTTGCAGATCATCTACTCTTCTCTTAGAATACTCATCACCTTCTTGAAAATTATTATAACCATGCAACTGTCTTCTGCACCACTCAACCTGAGCTTTATTAAAAGCTTCAATAATTTGCCAACATTCTAAATTATCATAGTCATTGCTAGATAACTTATTCAGTCTTTCTTTTATTTTGATTTCAATGGTTGCATTTAAGATCATGATAATATATTAACTATTCCAGTATGACTCAACTTTCTCTAGTAGTGAAAGAAGAACTTCTTCATTGTCTGGTTTTTTAAGATATTCTACTACTTCAGATGGAGCTTTTCCAAGTTTCTCTCCACCATTTAATGTTTCAATCCAGCCATTTCCTTTAGTTGAAATGAATCTATAATACATAGAATCTTTAACTAATGCACGCAGCTTTAAATCTTCCATTGAAGATTTAGAAGCTTCAGTAAATGATTTTGCTGATCTTTCTACACTAGTTTCAAATAATTCACCATTAATGTACATATCCATATTTTCATATAGAATATCATTTGGTGTACTCTTTGTGTACTGAACACTATCCATATCAAGAACTTTAGCAACATACATTAACTTAGTTGTATCTGTATCATATAAGTTTTGAAGTTGAGCTAATGCTCTGTTTCTCAACTTAGTATACTCAGTTCTTGTGCTAATAGTCTCTTCCATTGTATCTAAATAAAACTTAAAAGCTTTATTACTTGTCTTAGCTTGCTTAAAAGATTTAGCAACAATAGAAAATCCACCAGAAAAAATTGCATATAATCTAATAAGATCATATGGATCTTTTCCAGGATCTAGAAAAACAGGATCATTTCCGCATCTAATACTAATCTTAGACCAAAAGTCAAAGTTATTTGGTTTCAGCAATTCTACTTTATTCCAAAAGTCTGAGTCTTCAGGATCAATAACATTAGCAGCTAACTCAGCTTCAAGCTGTGCAACAACTTCTCTAATCTCTTTAACCTTAGCTTTTTTCTCTTTACCTTTTAATGCTTTTACTTCAGGAGCAAATTCATTTAATCCTGTAACATATCTCTTGATACCATTTAGCTCAAGACATGCTAAAGACTCTTCATGCCAAACACCATCATGCAAAGCCATTCCGTAGTTTTGCAATCCCATGTTTTCTTTTGATGAATTAAAGTAAGGTCTAATAGCAATAGTGCTATTCTTTTTACCTTGTTGATACTTCTCTACAATTGTATAATCATTCATTTGATTGGTTTTAAAAATTAATAATACGTGAACTCAAAAGTACATAATTATGTACATTATTATTAATATTTCTAAAGCCGGTTGCCCGGCT
>WLWE01000237.1_pt1 | contig 50897 bp, 73 predicted proteins | sample 6718301 | NCBI WGS metagenome assembly WLWE01 (sample SAMN12718691, study PRJNA515312) | sponge metagenome | isolation source: marine sponge | host: Mycale hentscheli | place: New Zealand: South Island, Marlborough, Capsize Point | collected 2003-05-01
CGATGTCAGAATAGAAACCAGATACCATCTGTTTTCGTAATTCGTTTTCTGACATCTTGACAACGTGAATGACTGATTCCGCATCGTCTAATGAGGTAGCCGTATACGGAACAACAAGGTCATCCGCTGGAACAAACTTAGAAACTGCTCGTCCCAATAAATCGTCATAATAAACTTTTTTAAATGTTGATCCTGCAAGAGGTAGGTAAAATAACATTTGATCAAAGTCAGATTCATATTCTTTCATCTGATCCATGATCTGATAGTTCATAAAATTTTTAACTCTTTGTGCTTGCATTTCTTTTTGTGGATCTGATTTACCCATTACCATTGTTCTAACGGGTCCATCTGCAGGCAATAATTCTTTATAAGCTAACGCTTGAAATTGTGTTACAGCTTCAGCTAACACAGGGTGAGTTGCACCTGATGCTCCTTGAAAAGGTTCTGTTCTGTTTGTGTATTTAAATCCTAATAAATCAAGACCTGTAATGTATGCTCGCTCCCAATCTTTACGAGACATTTTATATTCCATGTAGTCTTGTTGTAACTGATTACCAATTAAATCTGTGTCTTCTTCTGGAAGTAATTCGTTTAAGTTTGCAAACGGATCTCCACCATCTGGCATTTGCATTGCACTAGGGTCAAAATCAATTGTAGCCCCTTCTTCGTCTTCTAAAATTTCTACTGGTCCTTTTGCTGTATCTAAAATCTCCTCAACGTTAACCTCTTCTGCAACTTCTTCAGGTCTTTTATCGTTAGGGAGAGACTTATCTATATCTGCCATATATTTTCTCCTAGACTTTCTTAACTTGTTTTTGTGGTAATTTCAACCCCTGTGATAGAGGTCCTTTTTTAGGCGGTACTGCCCACCATTTAAAACCAGGATTAGCTTGCATCTTTTGTGCTAAACTTGGCTTTTTAGTTTGTGGTTTTCTATTTTTACTCATTATGACCCTTCTATATCAAATGCAAATTTTTCTTGTTCAGCTCTTTCAGCTGCTTGTTCTTCAGGAGACAGTGCATTAAATCTCTGTTGATCTTCATACCCTAATTTACCAACTTGGTAAAGTCCTTCTCCAGCCAATGATGCAATACCAAGTGGTGATGCATATCTTGCAACTTTTAAAGCTGTAGGAACTGACATTCCTGCATTTAAAATTCTTTGTATGCCTTTTTGTAAAGCTCTATTCTTCATACCTTTGGTTGCACCAATAGTTCCTTTTACTGCATCTTTTAATAACGCTGCTTCCAAACCTAGAGATGCTCTATCTAGTGATGATGTTGGATCAACATCTAAACCTACGTTTAATGCTCCTAAACCTAATGGTGAAAAAGCACCTTTAGAAAATCTACCTAATGCTTCCTTAATAGGAGTGCCTGTTGCTTTTAAAACTCCAGCGGTTCCAGAACCTGTTAAACCTATTTGTGTAGTCAGTGGATTTCTTTCTGCAAATGTTTTATCTTCTTTTTTAACACCTATGCTTGAATCAAGACCTGCTGTTAGTGGAAAACCATATGCGTTTGTAAAATCATCTTCTAAAGATACAACTTTAGGAATTACTTTCATCATTTTTTTTAATGTATCTGGTGTTGCATTTTTAAGCTTTTGAAACATTTTCTTTTCATCATATTCGTTAAAAAATTTTTTCATACCATCTAATGTGTTTTGCACATTTTTCTTTAACGTGCCTCTTTCACCGGTTTCCATAATCTGACCAACAGTTCTATAATTTTCAGGTACAATAACAGTGTACCCAGATTTTTTTGATGAACCCAATAAATCTGTACCAGGTATTTTTCTATTTTTCTTTTTACCGGTTTCACCAACAAATCTTTCTTTTCCAATATCGGATAATTTTTTTGCAGAGTAATATTGATCTGCAGTTCCTAACCCAATTTTAGGTAATTCAGATCCTGTTTCTTTTTCATAATATTTTGTAATGTCTTTAAAATCATTTATAAGTGATTGAGCTTTAGTTTTGTTTTGTGGATTGTTTGGAAGATTTAGTTTATCTAATTGTTCTCTAACCTTTGCAAAATCTTTTTGAAATCTAGCTAGTTTTTTTTGATTAAAATTACCTTCAGCAATATCTACAAAATCAGAAAACGCAGCTGTTTTAGTTCTAGATGCACCTGTTACTCCAGCAATTTCATTTAAGTTAAAACCATAAGGACTATTCTTACTATAGATTGGAAGTCCTGCTTCTTTTAATGCTGTTTTAATATTATCTTTAAATGCTTTAAACGATCCTACTTGTCTTCCTATTTTTTCATCAATAGTGTCTAATGCAACTTTGTATGCTTGATCTGCGTAAAAATTTCCATATTGACTATTAGCAGAAGCTTTTTGAATTTTAGCTGCTAATGATTTATTTCTATTTATACCTTCTAACTCTGGATTTATAAAATCTGATCCATTATACCATTGTGATAATCTAGCTGTTACATTCCCTGCAGTAGTTGGAGTTATGTCTGTTGATATTTTTTTTTGAATAGTTTTTAAATCTGGTAGTTCTCCTTTTGCATATAAGTCACCAAATTTTTTATCAAACTCTAACATAAGATTAATTGTGTTAGGTTTTAATTGTCCTTTTCTGGAAGCTATTTTTTTATACAATTCTAAATCTTCTTTTGTTGGTTTTTTAAAATAAAAAGTACCTTGACCTCCCTCACCTCTTTTTACAAAAACTGCATTCTTACCAATGGTATCTGTTAATAGACTAGGGTTTCTATTTTTAACAGTCATGTAATCACGTTTGCTGATTGGTATTCCTTCTGTGTTAAAAAATTCTTGTGATGAAATATATCCTTTTGGAACTTTGGCTTTTTCTGCTGCTGCAAGATCAAAAGTGTCACTTAAAGTTGCGTTAATAACTGATCGACTTATAGGAGTGCCTTTAGCAGTTACATAATTTTTTGTTTTATCTTTTTGAAGTTTATTAACAATATCTGTGGCTGTAAAATCAGGGTTATTTTCTGCAATGTCTATAACCATTTGAGGTGTTAGGGTGGTTGCTAATTTTCCTTTTTTAAACCCAATCCGTCCACCTTGAGCATTGGGTCTTCTAAACTCTACATCAAAGTCTTCTAACGTTTCACCCGGTCTTAAAATAGAATCTGCTCCTTGGTCCAAGTCTGGTGTATTAAAGTTATCCATCTCGGATCTTGGAACCTCTGCTAGTTTCATGTTCCGTGCTTCGTGGACCATGGACCCTGGAACGTCAGTCGTTTTATCACGGGTCAAGAACCCGATCATTTGTGAATAATCTTTTACTGTATTTTTATAAGCCATTATTCCCCTAACATAGTTGTAAGACCACCTTGAGCCTGTAACTTACGGTCTTTAGTAACTAAATTCTTTTGTATGTTTTCTAATTCTAATAATCCTTGTTCTGTAATTTTAGGAGTTGATTTTTTACCAGCAGCTTTTGATACTTGTAATGCTAAAGTTTCTGCAAATTGTTCGGCTGTTTCTCTATCACTACCTCTGTCCATTAAATCTTTTATTATTTTATTTTTATAATCTATAATATCATCATCTGTTTTTTTAATTTTTCTTGACGTACTAATAATGTCGCCAACCATATCAGATCGATCTGTTTTTGTTTTACCAATCATGTCTTGAATTATTTTATCTAAACCTTCTGGTGCTTCTGAACTAACCTGACCTTGATATTTAGGATTATTTAAAAGTTTTTCAAACTGTTTAGGATTCATCATTTTTAAAATCTCAGCAGGGCTTTTCTTATGTGAACCATCTTTAGACATAAATTTTAACATGTTTTTAAGTAAACTTTTTCCTGCAGTTAATCCGCCACCCATAAATAAACCAATACGACCGCCGTCTGCTTTTTTAATTGCGTTTGGTCCTGTATAAAAAGACTCAGGAACGTTTCCACTACCTTCTTCTACTTCTTTAATAATTTCATCTGGTACACCTTGTTCAATATCTTTCATCTTACCTTCTGCATCCGGTCTGGCAGTAAACTCTTCATACTCTTCAACTTTTGTAGAACCTTTTTTACCTTTTACTGGAACTTCATCTACTTTGTAACTCATGTAAACATCACCGTCTTTCATCATTAAATTATCGTCACCTTTTTTTATAATTGTTATATTGCCAGCAAAGTCTTCTTCCATAACGTAATCTTTATATTTTTTAGCTATGGCTTTATCTTGTGAAGCAAGAGTTTCATCACCTAGTGTTTTAATTTTTTCTACAAGTTTAAAAAAGTATGGAGGAACTTGTCCAGCAGTGTTACTAACTGCTTCAGCAGTTTTTTCTACAACCGGAGCTGCTTTGTCTGCAAAACCTAATAATCCTGTTTTAAGTGCAGCGATACCTGCACCAGTCGCACCTGCAGCTTTCATAAATTTACGTCTTGCAGCGTCTGCAAGTTTACCTTTTGCAAAACCTATTCGTCCACCTTCTGCAAAATTTTCTGCTGCCCATATTGGAGCAAATTGATCAAAAGATAATTTTTTACCACCATTTTTTTTATATCTTTTATAAGCCGCGTTTACTGAATTTATTTTATGTTGCATAGAACCATAGTCATAACTCCCACCACTTCCAAATGGAACTCTCATGTTGTCATTGTCTTCTGCAAGTAAATAATTTAATCCTGTTGATGTAGTTGCTTGATTACCAGGTGACACTAATCTTGTTCTAGCCATAAGCGCATCTGAACCATGACCGATGTCATCAAGACTCGGTTCAACGTCTACGATACCGCCTGTGTAGAAACCTTCTGGATCATCTTTTTTATTTTTTAAAGATTCAATTCCTTTTTTATTTCCTGCTTCTATCTCAGCTTTAATTTCAGCATCAGTTTTAGTGTAGTTAGATCTTTGTAAAGGTTTAGCTTTGTAATCTGCTATGTTTTGTGTTCTTAAAAAATCAAACATGTTTTCATTGCCACCTAAATCTTCTGTAACTTTAATAGCTTCCAAAGCATCTTCTTGATCTTGTAAAGATTTTTTTAACAATTTATAATTAGAATGAGTTGGTGGAACCATGTTTTTCTTTTTGTTATTAATTAAATTTAAAATTCTTTCTTTTTCTTTTTGTATAAAATCAACACCTGTTTTAACAGTTTCGCCATACATATTTTTAGCTTTAGGATCAAAAAAATCAGGTCTATTAATAGATGAAGAATAATCTGTTTCTACATCGACTTTACCAAACGGACCCATGTCTTGTTTTTCTTTAATGGGACCTTTGAGTCTTTGGTTAGCATCTCTAAAAAGTTCTCTTGTACGAACGTTATCATTTTTTTTAAGATTAGCGGGATCTACAATGTCCCCACTTTTTTTCATGGCTTCTATTTTGTCTTTAAATGAAATTACTTCACCTTTTTTACCAAATAATTTTTCTGTAATAGCTTTGCCTTCGGCAGTATCAGCAGATATTACTCTAGCCTTGTTCATTATTTGATTATTTATATTATCTAATACGTTTATGACTTGATCTGGTGATGTAAGAGAGTCAGGATCAATGCCATTTCTAATTAATCGATCCATAGTAATTTTAGCGTTATAATCTACAATCTCATTTTTTGGCAAAGTTAATACAATGCCATCGTCGCCTTTTTTCATCAGCAATTTAAGCATCGCTTGTTTAACTAATTCAAATCCTAATTTTGCTGCCATTAATAATACTCCATAATCCTAGGTTCAGACTTTTCGTCTTCGTAATCTTCTGGGTGAGGTAGGAAGCCTCCTTGCCTGAATCGCATAACAGCCATAGTCATAGAATCGACTAGGTCATCATGATCGCCGTATGGAAATGACGCGCATTCCTCGATAACTTCTTCTGCAAAATTCCTATTAGGAGCCCAGATTAAACCAGCCTCGAATAGCGGTGCACAAGAATTTACACGTACGTGCTTATCATTACCACGACTTGGCGTAAAAGTCATCACCGGAATGTCCATTTGCCGTAATTCGTGAGTTAGAGGTGTGCCTGATGCTTTTTGCTCAACGATAACCATGTCAGGATTCCAATATTGATATTGCTCGAGTGCTACACGACGTAATTCTGGAAATTCAAACCTGTCTTTTACAGAATCTAGTAAAATTAAATTTGGTTTACTATCCTCTGATGGATAAAACACGCCCCAAGTTGTAATTGCACTATAGTCAGCTGTTTCTTTTTTTAAAAACGCAGTATCGTAACTTTGAATTATGTAATAACAGTCTGGAAGGTCATCTTTTTCCCAAGTTTGCCACCATTCACGTTTTATTAACGCTCCTTCTTCAGAAGTTGGCTTTTGCATCCACTGTGCATTCCATTTTCCAACAGGTAAAGTTGCTTTTACCTTCTCAAGTTCGTCTAGTTTCCAATATTGTGGCCAAACCGGTTTTTTATTTTCTCCGTGGTCCAAGATTGCTGGAAATTCTACCACGTCCCACTGGTCACCCTTAACATCTTTTTGATTATCTAATAAAATTCCTGTTAAATCTTTTTTACTCCACCTTGTCATAACAAGTACAATCTTTGCACCAGGTTGAAGACGTTGTCTTGGCCCTGATGTGTACCATTCGTACGCATTATCAAATGCAGAAGCTGACATTGCGTCTTGTTCCGAGTGTGGATCGTCAATTATTAATAAGTCAGCACCCCGTCCGGTTATAGCACCGCCGACCCCTGCAGCAAAATACTCGCCACCTTGTGCTGTTTCCCACCTACCGGCAGCTTGGGAGTCTTCTCTTAGTGTTGTATCGAAAATTTTTTTATAATCATCACTGTCAATTAGTGTTTTTGCCTTACGACCAAACCTTACAGCTAATTCTCCTGTGTGTGTTGCTTGAATGATCTTGAGTTTTGGCTCACGGCCCACCATCCATGCAGGTAATAAGAATGACGCAAACTCAGACTTAGTATGTCTAGGTGGCATGTTAACAATTAGTCTTGTAATTTTACCTGTTGCAAGGTCATTAAATTTTTTAGCTATGACTCTGTGGTGTGGTCCTTCTATGAACTCGGGCCAAACAGCTTTGACAAAGGACATGAAATCATCTTTAGCACGACTTTTAATTTTTTTCTCAGCTACCATTACTTGTAACTGTAAAAGTTCTCTTCTAACGTCGGCAGGTAGTTTCTTTATATCTATATTTTTTAAATCCATAAAAATTTTTATAAAATTTTTTGCACCTTTTTACCAGTGAAGAAGTTTTTTAACACCATTAACTGTCTAAATCAAGCAATACAACCTGAAGTAGTGGGACCCCTTTTATATAAAAGGTGTATCGCTTTATATGATCCAAGATTAATTGACCGTGGTCCTGGTACCTCTATTGATTATATATTGTGTGCGGGCGCACAACTTATAGTTGTGTGAGTGTGACCCAACAGGGTCACACATTGTATGTAACTCGGTTAGTCTAGTAATGTCATGAATGCACTAGCATTCATTCTACTAAACTTATCTAAACCTTTTTGCATTGCATCATACTGCTCAGTTTCTTCAGCATGTTTAATTAAATGATAAAGAGCAAACTCTTCTTCACTTAACATTGCTGATTGACCTGAGTAAGGGTTCGTTGTTTTTATTTTATCTGTCATATGTTTTCTCCTGTATTTGTTATAGCCTATCCTATCATTAATAGGATAGGCTGTCAACTATTATCTGTCACTCCAAGTATAAGAATGGAGATCTCTGTAATATCCATTAGCAACCAAGTAAGTGTATAAGTTCTTTTTAGTTCTTGGTGCTTTCTTATCGTCTATGAAATTAAGCACAGCTTTTGCGAAAGATGTAAAGCCTGTCACTCTTGGATTACACATTAGCATACCTGTCTTAACTTCGTTTTCTAATGCATGTAGTAACTGTTCTTGTTGGAACGTGTAACCACTTTGCATCATTGTGTCTGCGATTGCTTTTTGTTGTGTCATGTTTCTCCTGTATGTTAATAGGATAATCCTACTCTATTTCAGTACTATTGTCAACCCTTTCTATTCTTCTAATTTGACTAGTTGTATAAGTTCCACCACTCCAAGTATTCTCGTGAGTTGTGGTCTTTTTTTCATACCACAAATTTTGAGTTCCACCACTCTCTCGTCTGTGTCTGATAAACTCAATCGGTCTGCCTTGTTCAATGTTTTCCATATGTACATTTAACCACTCACTCTCACAACCTGTACTGCAAAAGTATTTGGCTCTTGCAGAATATTCATTAGAGGTATCTCTACTCCATAATGCATATCTTCCACGAATTACACCACGAGATTTTAAAAACCTATCTTGTGTAATTCTAGTATGGCAATCTGGTCCTTGGCAAAAATGTTTATTAGTCATTATGTGGTAACCCCCCAAACATTGACATCAGACCACCGAACATAATTAATAGTCCTAACATTCTGTGTTCGCCTGAGTGTATAAAAGTTATGAAACCTAAAAAAACTATTATAAACCCTACTAGTACCATCATTAGTCTTGCAACTACTTCTCCATAATTTACTTTGTTGTTGTCCATTAGTACCTCACTTTCCAACTGCCTTTGGCAGTTCTATAATTGTCTGCGTCCATGTCAAAGTATGTCATTAATTTTGCACCTTGTTTGCTAGTCCAAAATCTACATTTGTCTGTCCACTTTGCTTGTCTTGTTATGTGTTTTTTATCCTTATTAGAATAATAAGTGATTTTAAATTGTGTGTTGTTTTCCATGTTATTTCTCCTGTATTTGTTATGGGATAATCTTATAGGATTATCCCATTAGTGTCAACTATTAATTTAGACTTTCTTCATATTGTTTTCTAGCCAATATCTTAGCCTCTCTTGTTTGGTTCTTATTCTTCATGCCTTTAATCATACTTGCAAGATTGCTTGGATTATAGATTGTCAAACCTGTTGAGTTAGTTCTAATTAATTCTGCCTCATCAAGTTCAATACCAAGTTCGGTTGCAAGTTCAATACCCTCTGAAAGATATCTGTATGCTTTCAATCCAATCTTTAACTGATCGCATTGTTTTTGAATTGTATCAATCCATGTTTGGTGTTTAGATACCAAGTTAGCTTTTGCAATTCTCCAACTTTCAAATTGCTCGTACTCATCTTTAGTACAAGCAATGGCACGTGATCTACAATAAGATGTTCCAATGACATCAAGATAGTATGGTGCAGTAAATTCTTTTGCCATACCACTATCACTATCATTTGAAGAATGATGACCTGTATATCCGAGTGCTTTCATACACTCGTCAACGTGTTTAGTTTTGTGAGGATTATCTTTATTCTCATTTTGTTGAGCATAGATATCTGGGTTGCAATCTTTTGCTTTTAGTTCTTCTCTAAAATATGCAACTGCAAACTTTTTACCATCTTCATCACTATACTCACTACCATTTAGATTACCAAACAATCCAAAATCAAAGTGTGATTTAGTTTCTGTCGGTTCGCCATCATCATCAACACCCTCATTGTGTGCAAAGTAAAAGCATTTATCTTTTGCTACAACATCACAAGGACTTCCATATTTCTTTTTGAAAGTTCTAAGTATTGCAACATCTTCTGTTGGGTATGCTCTCTCAACAACTTCTTTTGCAAGTGTTGACGCAATACCATATTGACTATCAACATTTTCTCTTGCTTGAAGAAATGCCTCTCTTTCCTGTGTGTCCTCATTCTCAAACGTGTGTTTGATCTTGTTAAAGAGTTTGTTTCTTAACTCTGTATTCATTCGTATTTTAGCCATTTTGTTTTTCTCCTGTATTGGTTAAATTAATTTTAAATTAGCACTTGACAATAGGATAGTCAAGGACTATATTTGATTTAAGATTTGTAGCAGGGATACACAGACAACCTGCTACTGATCCCTGGTCCTATAGAATACTGACATTCTAGAACGTGGTATAATAGGACCTGGGATCAGTCATTAATGACTGTGAGAATTAACACTAGAACATAGGTCGCGATGCGTATATGCATGGCCCGGTAAGGTTGCAAACTGGAAGGCCCGCCTACGTAGCATAGTGACTGATCACCCATTGATCGAACTGGGTAAAGTTCGATCAACAGAAAGAAAAAAGCGCCAAGCTTCAAGCAGCAAGCAACGCTTGACAATGGTTCAGGGATCATGTAGGATGTATTTAGAAAGGAATAAAACATATGACTGATAAAGAAAAATTAAAAGAAATTTTAAAGTGGTGTAAGATCAACGCCAAAAGCTGGGATCCTGATCAACACGACGGCCCGGCCGAGTTCAAAGCTATATGTGATCTTATTGAAGAGAAAGGATATTATAAAAAATGAGTAGAAGAGAAGGCGCGGAGAGTATCCGCGCGCTCATAATTCACTGGCGATGGCTCCAGGATCAAGGCCCAAGCTACAAGCAGCAAGCGGCAAGCTGCAAGCTTCAAGCTGCAAGCTTGACACGTAAACATTATAATGATATAGTATCCTATAAAAGAAAGGATAAAAGAATATGAAGGTTAAAGAAGCAGAAGCAATAACTCACACATTATCGAAGCCAGGAAAAATGCCAGGCTTTGCATATTCAACACCAGCTCATGAATGCAAGACTGGCACCAAGTTACGAGCTGTAGCTGGTTCAGTCTGTGCTAATTGTTACGCGTACAAGCGAGGACGGTATAGATTTCAAAATGTAATAGACGCACAGTATAAAAGATTTAGATCCTTGACTCATCCTAAATGGGTGGAGGCTATGGCTGCACAAATTAATTCTAAAAAGGTCAAATACTTTAGATGGCACGATTCAGGCGATGTACAGAATCTTGATCACTTAAGACGTATTTACGAGGTCTGCAGGTTGACGCCTTCAGTTAAGCACTGGATGCCAACCCGTGAAGCATGGACCAAGGACTATATTGTTGAAGCTCCTGACAATCTTGTTGTCCGGTTCTCCATTCCTATGGTGGACCAGGCAGCAATTGACAGCTGGCCTCATACATCAACTGTAACAACGAAGCCTGGACAACGGACATGTCCAGCTCCAACGCAGGGCAACAAATGCAAAGATTGCAGGGCCTGCTGGGACAAGTCAATTAAAAATATTTGTTATGGTGAACACTAAACAAAATTTAACCTTGCAACAAAAACGCTCTCGGGCGGCTGTTGACTACAGTAGTTGCATATGTAAATCAGGGGGTGAAGCGGCTCGGGGTAGTTTGCCAGCACTGAGCCCCCAATCGGATCAGGTCATTAGCGGTAAAAACTCGACGGAGTGTAAAACGCGTGCACCTGGTCCGGGCCTCAAGCTTCAAGCAACAAGCACCAAGCTCCAAGCGTCAAGCTTTCGAACCAACCTGTTCAAGCATCAAGCAACAAGCCTCAAGCCCAGAGGCACAAGCTTCAAGCTCCAAGCCTGAAATAACAAGCTCCGAGATACGTGAACCACGGAACATGGATACTGGAGAAGTATTAGGGGAGCAAGGACCAAGGGTCTTTGCTATGATAAATGTATTGTGTGGATGACGTTTATGGAAGGCAATTTGGTGTGGACTAAACCTAATTTTTTTACTCTTCGTTACCTTAAGCTCTACAGTACAAAAGTGCCCAGAAGTATTACAGACCAATAAATCAGGAGTCCCAAGTAAGCTATTGTTTTCAATCCGGATAAGTGAAAGTGACTTAAAGTTTCTTTTGATTTGTTGATAAAATTTTGCCTCTGGACCCATGTCATTATCGAGGTAATTACCCCACGCATTACGCGCCCGGAGTACGCAATTTATCAGGTATAATTATATTAGATGCTTCTGCTACTTTCATCACAAGACGATGTGAATGATGGTTTTTATGCAATCCAAATATAGTCTGATTATTTTCGTGTACTTCCATTTTTTTAATTTCTCTTAATTGACCATTTACTTCAACGTAGATAACAGCATCACTGATTGCGTTTCCTTGCCCAGATGCAGACTTATCTCTAGCTGTAAATGACGATAAAAATTCTTGTAGATCTCTTACTCTCATTTTTTATTCTCTGCAACAAGTCTTTCAATTTCTTTTTCTAACTCTGCTATGATCCTTACCTGATCAATAAGTTTAGCACTTAACTCATCTATAATTTTTTTAGTACCAGACAATTGGTTTTCTGTTTTGATCCACTCTGATTCTTTCTGTTTCCAATCCCAGATTTCTTTCTTGTGCATTTCAATTAACAAAGTTAAATCTGCAGGACCTCTGTCTTCAGACAGATTTGTTTTACTTTCATTCTCGTGTGTCATATCTTCTCCGTGTTCTTTCAAATGTGTATATGTACGCTTATCTTTCATACCTTGACTTTATAGGATGATTACCTTAAAAAGTCAATATGGGAGTTCCAAAAAGATTAACAGAAATGCAAAAAAGATTCGCTGAGTTTTTAGTATTTGGTGGACCTGACGGACCGCTATCTAAATCAGAAGCAGCTGAAATGGCAGGGTATTCACCTAAGAGATCACGTGTTGAAGGCAGCGAACTTACTAACCCAAGACTATCACCACTTGTAGTACAATACATAGGAAAACTACATGACGAACGATTACAAAAACATGAAGTTAGTTATTCAAAACACATAGCTGAACTAGATAGAATCAAACACGCAGCTTTAAAAAAAGGTTCTTTTTCATCTGCTGTAAATGCTGAAGTAAGCCGAGGAAAAGCAGCAGGATTATATATAGACCGAAAAATAATAAAAACAGGAAAGTTAGAGGACCTAACAGAAGAACAGCTAGAAGCAAAAATGAAACAGATTTTAGACGACTACGCGCCTCTTTTGAATATGAAGACTGTTGAGGGTGAATCACAAGATATTAATGAAGTTTTGTCATCTTCAGAACACACGACGTTGGAAACACAGAACGCTCAGAAAAAGTAATAGTACCATCTTCTTCTACATCATACCCAGCAAATATTTTTACTGTATCTTTGTCTTTACTAAACAAGTAACCTTCACTTACAGGTGTTGCTAGTTTCATATTTTTAAACTCACGTTCACTACCCCAGCCACCTTCAGTGACGATATCGCACCAGTCTATCTTGTATCTACTGTATGGAAACTTAACTTCTTTCTTTACAAGTTTAGGTTTAGAGTATGTATTTATATGTCTGGATTTTTTCTTGGATTTCATAAATATCTGTGTATCAAAAAAGTGCGACCCCTAACAGAGTATTTTTTTTATTTTTTACAAAATTGCGCTTTAAATATATTTAGGTGTCGGCAATGGTAAATAAACTTGACTTATCTCTTAGAACCGTTGGTATAAGCGGCTCATTCGCCCAAAAAAGTGCGACGGGGGGGGGGTCGCAGAGGGGTCGCAAGGGGGTCGCAGGTGTCGGCTTTTTGTGGCAATTTTGTGACTTGGACACATTTCGGCCACATTGTTGTACACTTCTGACGCACATAGTTTAGAATTATTCTAATCTAGACCCCAAATGCCGACACCGCCGACACCCTGCCGACACCCTTGCGACCCCTAATGCGACCCCTAAAATGTAAAATTATAAGACTTTTGCTGCCTTGTTTTTGACATAATATTTTCTCATTATTGCCACTTTGTCCTCAGCTTCAGCAATAATTTGTAATAGTTTGTCAACTTCACCAGTTATATCGATGTGCTCTGGTATGATTATATTGTTCTCATTAAACGACTGTATTTTGTATAATGCGTCCTCAATAACAGCTTCGTATCTTTTTAAAAGTGTAGTAAATAATTGATCGTTCATTTTATCTCCTTTAATTTATTTCTTGCTTTCATAGCAAATAAAAATCTTCCCTTTTGTCTGCATTTTAAAATTAAAGATTTAATTCTAAAAACTATTTTATCTTTTTTTGTCATCAAAGTCCTCCGCTTTCATTGGTGTTGTTCTTTCTTTTTCATCGTGCATAAGTTCGTTATACATATCGATTCGTTTTAGTGCCTTGTGCTTCCAGGCTCTAAGGCTTGCACCTTGTGTTTTGAATTCTTGATAATATAAGTCAGGCGTGCAGACCATGATAACTCCTTGCTCGATTTTACTGCCGTAGACGTAGTCGTGTGCCATGGCGTACATTGCGATTTGCAAATAATAATCTTCGATCCATTCTTCCTTTTTCGGACGGTTACTTTGTTTGAAGTCAACAATAGTTTCCATGCCATTATGTAAGCAGACCAAGTCTGTACTGCCCGCGTATAGGCCTGGGTAATGAAGCATAACTTCCGACCCATAGTATTCTTCAATAGGTGTGAGACCGATCTCAATAATTTTGTCGGCCATGGGACGCGCCTCTTGTCCGATCTTTGTAAGATCAATACAGCCAGTTCCGAGGATATGGTGCTCCAGGAATTTGTGCATACATGTCCCCCTACTACTAGAATGATTTTTGATTCTGTCCGCTTCTTGTTCACCGACTTTAGCCTTCCATTTTTTTATAAAATCTTGATTTTTGGTGGCTCCTAATATCGTAGTCACACTAGGAAGTCTATAATTATCTATGTCATAAACCCTGGTCCCTGATCCGGGGTCCGTGAGCTGTTTTCCTCGTATATAGCTGTATTTATTACTCTTCTTTAACCCTGGCTTTAGGCCAATAGAATGGTATTCGTTTAAATCGTCTTCATTCATCATCGTTTCTTTTTAACTAAAAGTTTACTATTCTTATCATCATAACCATCAATATAATAGCCTTCTACTTCCTCATCTTTTTTAATTTTTTTACCAAAAATATCGTTAAAATTTTTTCGGTACAAGTCCGTACTAGGTCTAGACTTACCGTCATTAGGAAATTTTTTCTTCATAGTTTTCTTTTTAACTCCTCTAAATAATCACTTGCCTCTTGTTGTCTCTCCAATTTATCCATGGCAATTTTTTGTTTACGTCTTAAAATCTTAGCATGTTTACGCCAGGCCCATGCATTAAGCTGACCTGCGTATTTCATTATAAAATGCAGGCTTTGGTATATATACTTATCAAACATTATTTTCCTCTTCCATAGCTTCTATTTCAGCTATCTGTCGTTTATATATTTGTTTTAATTTGTCAGCGTAAATAGAACGCTTTGCTTCTTCCTCAGTCATCAACACCTTTGTTGTAGGCTCTGCACCATGTTTTAAATACGTCCAACCATCATTCTCTGTATCTCTACACAACATTCCGTCTTTTAAATAATAATATTTTTCCGTACTCATTTCTTCCTCAAGGGTACAACGTTAGTTAAATCAACTTCAGGTTCTTTTGTCTTAGTAGGCATTATATCCAATACTTCTTTTGTATCAAGATCTACAAAAATTAATTGCACACCTAACTCTTGTTGTTTTTTTGTAGGCACTCTATTAACTTTGTAACCGTTCTTTGTTCGTAAACTTATAGCTTTAACATCAACTAATATAACATCACCCGTACCATCTTCATCAATCAACACTAGATCAACTGGTCCATGTTGTGACATGTTACGACAAACAGAGTAGCCTATGTTAATAAAATACTCAGCAGCAATCAGTTCAGCACGATCACCTTTGATGTGTTTACTGTGAGCCATTTTGCACCACCATTTTAATTACCGTTAACGGGTTAGGGGTTATATCCCTAGTGCAACTTGACATCATCATCTGCAACATAATGAGCATCAACATAAGACTCAATAATTTCGGACTCATCCACATAAAACTCTCCTTGACTTTCACAGTCCCAACATTGGTGTATGTTAGTCTCCTTATAATTGTCTACAATCTTAATAAAACCGTTGCCCTTACATGTTGGGCAAATAGCTTTATGTCTAACCTTTTTTGATTTTTCCATTTAACTTCTTCGCTTTCTCATTTGCAATTGATTCAATGGTCTTGCTGATCGATAATGTTGCATCGGGCAATAATACCTTCGACAAACTTATCAATGTCTTATATGTTTCATGTGTTAAAGAAACATTTCTATATTTAGTTATATCAGTCATTTGACTTCCTTTCATTTAATTGTGAGCAATATATAGGATTATCAGGAGATTTGTCAAGTATGAAAATTACATTATTATTAATTATTTGTTCACAAATATATGGCACTTGTTTAGAACCTTTTGAATGGCCTGATCAGTTTAATACACAGTATGATTGCTTGATGTTTGGTTACGAAGAATCATTAAAAAAAATGGAAGAGATAGGTAAAACAGAAGTTAACAAATATAACATGTTTGTTAAGTTCCATTGCAACGTAGAGAATACTATTTGATATTGTGGCCAAAATGTGTTATAGCAACATTATCTCACCACAATAACCTATCCTTGTTTCCCTCTTTAGGATAGGTCTATCTACACATACAACCGATTAGACTACCGCTGCCATCATTCATGATGTGTAGGTTTAATGTATCTACGTATCCGGTTAACTTTGCTCGAAGTATCTCGCATAGGTCCATGCACTTTACTGGTTCCAATAAAGATATATGTTCCATCATCTGCTTTGATACAGGAATTAATCGATAGAGTCCGTCGTCTAAAATTATCAGTTCCATTAATCTTCTTTTGAGTCAAAGTTCCGTGTTCCGTGGGCTATGATCTTTTTTATACCAGGTCCTTGCAACTCTATTGTTGCATAAGCTGACCATGATTTACGTATCAGGTTTAATTCTAATACAAGATTAGACCACTGTTTTTGTGTTATGTCTTTACTTATTATAGTTAGTTTTTTTTCTTTCATGACTACAAACTAGGATATTTAGGGATGGTTGTCAACCCTGGCCTTTGTATCTTTTGGTATTTTTTTGACGTTTCTCTGATTTATTTAAATTTTTTTTATGTTTACGAGGTCCACGTTTCTTGGGCTTATCACGAGGTGTAAAGTATTTAAAACTTTTTTTAGCCATTTATTTCCATTCCTTAACGAAAGGGATGCTGCCATCTTGACGTGCAGTCATGACTGGTAGATAAGTTATTTTACCATTTATGTGTTGATGTAAATCTGCACCGCAGTTCATACATCTATATAATTCATTTGTAAGTCCAACTAACATTGTTAGCTCACTACATGTTGGGCACTCACCGTTGACTACTTCTGCCTGTATTTTTACCATTACTATTCTTGTATAATCTTTTTGATCGTTTGGCTACCATCAATATTTTCTTCGATCTCTGCTTTTACTTTACCACATTTATAATCAATCGAATCAGTTTTATCACGCTCTGCAACTCTCTTACCTTTCAAACAGTCACTCATTGCAGGTTGTATTCTGTGTTCCTTCAGCTCACCTTGTATAAACATACAAAGAGCTACCACACCTTCTACTATCATACTATCTTACCTTTGTTTTCACCTTGCTTTAACACGTACTTTTGTGTACCATGCTTGCCAGTTTCTACTTCTTTTTTTAAATCTTTAGCTAAACTCGCAGCTTTATTCTCTTTGTTTATCTGTGCGATGTGATCTAATACTTTTCTATTAATGCGTCCCGTTGCCATTTGCTCTTACCTTATCTTTTAAATCTTCAATATCTTTTAATGCTTTTTCTAATTGATCTCTTAAAAATTCTATATTAACTTTGTTTGTCATATTCATCTCTTGAGTTTGTTCCATCTTCTCTACGGACTTATACAAATCCTCTAATAAAAAATGTTGTTCTTGATCCACAGGGACCTGTTCACTTTTTTTAAGCAAATCATTTGTAAACAACTCACGAGAAGTTTCTAGCGATACTAATCTCGAAGTCAACTCTGTATATGCAAATACACCCATTGCGACCAGTATGATTAACGATGCTACAGTTTTCATAGGCATCTGTACAGCTGCTGATTCAGATATATTTAAAGGTTTATTACTCATTTAATTTTATTCCATTCTTCATTATCAACACCAGTTGTAGGTTTTGGTAACGGCAGTATCATAACCTCTTTTGGAGGAATTTTCAATTTGCTTTTCTTTGATTTTATAAACTTATCTCCCATTAAATTGACGTCTGGGTTTTCTTTTTTATACTCATCTTTCATATCATCCCAAAGACTTTTAGCATTTTCAGGTCTAGTATTATCTTTTGCAGGAGTTACACCTCTACATTTAGATACTAACAAATCAAAGTTAGAGTTAAGTGCTAGACTTGGATTGCTATTAACCCTGCCGCACATCTTCATTAATTCTAATTGTTGTTTGATTGCTACATTTTCTTTTGAAGTTTTACAGTCTGTGCCTAAATACTTTCTAAAAGTTATACTAAAATTTTGTGAGTCATTATCATAATCGCTTGAATTGTACGTATGATAATCTTGTGTGTTATTTCTATCTTCAACACGAAAGTCTACTTCACCACATCTTACACCATATTCGTTAAGATATTCGTTTTTAGGATGTGCAGGTCCGCCAAACAAAGCAAGCAATGTTATCATTACAATTAGTATTGCAGTAAATCTATAATCCATGCGGAGACCTTCCATATGTTTACCTGTTTAAATCTTTAATATCATAGTCGTGTTCTCTGACTTGATCCGCTAGTTGTCTGTATAAATTTTCTGCCATCTGCCAAGTAGATTCTGCAGAAGTTAGTCTTGTGTTTTGATCTACAATTTTATCTTCGGCAACTTTTAAATCTCTTTTAAGATCTACAATTTCTTGCTGGTTGGAATTGATAGTGTCTGTAAGATTAACTACGTAACGAACACCAGTAAATGTTCCGACTAGCACTGAAGCTACTACGGGCACTAATACAAAATTCTTTTTTAACAAATCTGCTAAGTTCATTTACTATCCTCATTTTTTTTCCTCAATCTCATAAAAGAAATTGTCGGTGTCTTCTGTTTTCCATGCTCCGGTATCTTCTACATTCCATTCTGAAGTTTGTACTTTCCAGTCAGGAGTAGTGTCCTTTACTGTGAAAGAAGGTAGGTCCCAGATACATCTGTTGTTAGGTTGTGCTGCATAGTTGCCGTTGTCTAACGCAATTATGTGTGCGCATTTATGTTCGTGCGGTATCTCTGAATGATCAGAATTTAGTATATTAGCATCTGGGTGTCCCCAGTCAACGGTAAATAAATACTTACCATGATGCCACTTTTTATCTTTACCAATGTATTTTCCTGAAACGGATGCTAAAAGATCCCAAGAAGTAACAGCAGGGTAATAAGAAAAACTATTCCACAATTCCAGTTCATCAAGTCTCTGGGATGGAACAGCTTCCGGTTGAAAACCACGTTGAATAAAAGCTGATATGGGGAGACGATAAAAGACAGCACCGTTTTCCATGATGGCATGGAAGAGGATAGCCCTTCCGGTAAGTGATGTGATACCGAAGATAATACAGTCTTCAACTTCGCCTTTATGTTTTTTAAGGTCATATAAATACTCCTTTTTTATTTGCGCGTATTGTACAGGAATATTAGCATTTAAGTAAGCCATAATTTATCATTTTATTGCGCCCCAATTAGGTCCCTGTTTATAGTTAACTTTATTAGGAACTTTTAATTGGATAGCTTTTTCCATTGTTTGTTTTACTATATCTCCCTCTTTATCATTTTTTACAGATAGACACAACTCATCGTGAATTTGTATCTGCGGTAAAATACCTTGTGCATACAAGTCAACCATAGCTTTTTTAGTCATGTCTGCAGCACTACCTTGTATTAATCTGTTTAAAGCTTTGTAAGTAAAAGCGGGTTTGTAATTCATTTCAAAGTGTTTCATATAATCTTTAGGTATTTTCTTGTCTTCGTACATATCGTTTACTGAAGCCTTGTAAGCAGTCTCTGCTTCTTCTCTAGTTAAAATTGGTACAGGAGTGTATCTATTTAGTTTTCTATCCCATTGTCTATTTTGAGTTTCCCATTTATTAAATCTACAAAACCTATCGTGTAACGTAAATAATAATTTATTAGCTTCTGCAAATTGAATTAGATCTTGTGATAGTCTTCTAACAAAAGGTGCATTCTCGTGATAAGTATTAAACAATACTTCAGCATCTGCTCTACTTAAATTTAATTCATTAGCTAATTTTATTTTACCCATACCATAGAAGAGTCCCAGGTTAATTGTTTTGGCCATGGTCCGTGATATTTGGGCCATGTCTGCTACAGCTTGGTGAAAGTCTACATCATCTTTGTCATCGTGATATGCTTCTTCTATCTTTTCTAAACTCTCTATTAGATTTAAAGGTAAAGGTTCATCATCAGGATTCGGTTCTCTTTCTAAATATATTTTTAATGCGTAGTGCACTACGATTCTCGGTTCTTGTTGTGAGTAATCAAACGATCCCCAATGACACCCGTCATCAGGTATAAATAATTCTCTCATCTTCTTACCAATAAAACCTTTTGATGGTATCTGTTGTAAGTTAGGGTTAGACATTGAAAATCTTCCAGTCACTGTACCACCTTGATCGGATCGTATTTGATTTATGTCTGCATGTATTCTACCTTCATGAACAAAGTCTAATAAACCTGTAATAAAAGTATTTTCTGTTTTGTCAAAGTTTCTAGCTTTAACTATTAAACGTAAGAAACGATTCTCATGAGTTGTTAGATAATCTTTAGGTAGTTGAGGTAGTCCAGACTTTGGAGTTGTTTTGTAATTAGTAATTTTTTGTTGATCTAATAAATTTTTAATAGAAGATGCAGCCCAAATTTCTATCTTAACTCCTGTTTTTCTTTCAATAAAATCAATTATGTTTTGTTTTGTCTTACGTAAACGTTTACCAAATGCCTTAGCTTTTTGGACATCTATCTTAACTCCCTTAAACTTCATGTCAACCAGGCAAGGAAACAATTTAGTTTCTAATTCAAATATTTTTCTACATGTTTTAATTTCATTTGTTTTAGGATCTGTGTATAATGTTTCGTCTAATTTTTTTTCAAATATATTCCACAACTTTAAAGTTAAGTTAACGTCTTGTTCTGCATAATCTTTTACTAAGTAGTATGGTAGCTTATGCATGTTTGTCATTGGATCTTTTATAGTTCCTTTAGACCACTCTAAAACTTTTGCAGCCATGTCATATTTATATTTAGATTCTTTTAAATAATCTTTACTGATAGCATCTAAAGAATATTTCATTCTAGTTTCATCGATAACCGATGCTGCAATCATTGTGTCTAGTAAGGGTCCTTCTAACATCTCTCCAGTCGATGCTCTGATCCAACAAACATCATACATTGCATTATGAAATACCTTACGTATGTCCTTGTTTTTAAACACTTTTTTGTTCAGATAGTCCCAGGTTTCTTTAGTATCTAAGTTGTCTGTCATGTGATGTGCAATAGGAAAATACAAAGTTTGTTTCTTAGTAGCAATGGCTATACCAGTTACAAAACCTTCTTTAGCTACCCGACCTCCGTTGGATCTAATCGCACCTACACCTTTAGTTTTTAAATTAGGATCGTATGTTTCTAAATCGATTGCAACAGTATCTATGCCTGTTAAATCTAAATCACTTAGTTGTGGAACTGTACACATTATTTGTAATCCCTTTCTATTATCATTTCTATAAAATGAATTGCTTTTTCTAAGTCTTGTTTCTTTCCTTTGTCTGCATGTCTTATAATATATTTTATAGCACAACCTTCAGGATATAAAAGTTTATTTTCTATTACAAACTTGCTGGGTTGAATTTTATATTTTTGGTAATGGGATCCTCCAATTTGTTTATCATATGGTTTACTCATGCTGTTCTTACTCCTAGTTTTCTTTTGGTTGTTGATGCGAGTTCCCAGTAATCGAAAACTCCTCGGCTGTATGCTGTATATTCTAATCTTAATTGTGTATGAAAATCTTCTGGAGCTCTTTTCATACTCATAGTATGGTCTACAATAACATTATCAAATGTTAAACCTTTTACTTGATGTATGTTTCCATAAAAAATCTGATTAGGTTTTTCATTATCAAATCCATTTGCTATTACTCTTTTTATATACTGTAATTTTTCTGCTCCTCCTGTGACACCACTAGGTACACGAATTAAATCAAAGTCTGTATATTGTTTAGACTCAGGTTTTAATAATTTTAAATCAATTAATTCATCTATTGTGTATTCTTTGTCTATCCAATCTTTAAAATCATATTCGCCTTTACCTTTAGGTATAACTTTACTACCCATGTAATCCCAAAATGATTTAATTTGTTTAAGATACATTGGTTTACCATTTACAAAATCTGGCCACACATAATGACAATTTATTTCTTTTTTAGATGCGTGAGGTGAGCAATCCACCATCGCATATTCTAATCCTTGTTTAGATAAAAACTTAGTTACACGAGTATCACTTGGCGTACCTCTGTAAGTAAATAAAAATGTTTGATTTGTATTCTTAATTTTATTTAATAAAATATCTAAATGAGTAGAGCCTCTTTCTAAATAAGGTAGTTTGTATCCCATACCTTTAATAGTTTCTCCAACATGACCTAAGCCATGTTCTTCTCTATACTTAGCAGGAGTCCAAATTCTGTGAGAACCCCACTTATCCCACACCGGCATTATAACTGTTTTACATTTTGTGTTAATTGCTTCACTACATCTTAATCCATCTGCTAATTCGTGATAAGGATTAGAGGCTAGTTTATGAAAGTAATCTGGATTAGATCCTGCGTATTCAAATAAAGTTTGATCTGCATCACCAATTAAATAAAAGTGTCCGTCTTTTACATTAGTTGCCATTTTCTCAATGGCTGCAGTTTGTGGAACGTTGCTGTCTTGACACTCATCAATTATTACTGCATCAACATCAGGTGCTTTAACATCTGGATCTATAAATCTTTCTATCATATCTGTAAAATCTTCTTTGTTATTAAGATCTTTATAAGTTTTATAAATCTCATATAACTCTTTCATAATTTGAACATTGTAAGGTTTATATTCATTTTGATCATCACAGTTTCTCCAGTATTCATCATAAGTCATACCTCTTCCTTTAGCGTCAGATCTAAATCTGTAAAGATTGTGTTTCTCAATATCAAGATTACCATCTAATCCAAACCTTCTGTCTGCAGCAATTAAATTTTTATGGTCTTCTAATTTTGTTTTTGTAGGTTTACCTTTTAGTGAAGGTCTGTTTTTACAATAGTGATGTATAGTACCAATAGTTTCTCTTAATTCTTTTTTAGTAACATCTTTCATTTGTGGTAATTTTATAATCGCTTCCAATATTTGTTCGGCAGCTACGTTTGTATGAGATAAGATAAGTATTTTTTTGTAACTATACTTAGATAATAATTCCTCATATAATCCAGTTATGTAAACGTGAGTCTTACCTGTGCCTGGAGGGCCAGCAATAAATCTAGGCTCTATCTTTTTCAAAGTCATCTATCAAACCTCCTTCTCCTTCTTCGTGGTATTCTCCTTCTATTACTATATCTTCAGCTATAAGATCAGGACTTTCAATTTTCCAGGACACACATGATTTTCCTAGATACTTACCTCTATGTTTTTTAGCGTTAAGTATAGTTTGCATTTTCAATACAAGGTCTACACGTTCCATATTTATTTTTTGACTGTGTAAATAATCTTCAAAGTTATTTAAATTAAATTCAAGAAAGTTTTTTTTCTGATTGAAGTAAGGCATTTGATAATTAGCTAATTCTTTTTTATCTGTAAATGCTTTAACTTTATTTATGTAGTTGTTAAAATATTTTTTAAATGTCATATTACCATCTGCTTCTTCGTCCCAATCTTTTGATTGACTTCGAGATGCAAATTTCATTTTCATAATTTCTTCATATTGTTTAGCTGTCATTTTTGGAATCCAAACCTGTGCTTGAGATATTACTGCATCGTAAAATGCTTTCTGATTCATTAGTGTCTGTCCGTCTACAATAATTGTTTTTGTAAATGATGTGCCCTGTAATACACCTTTAACATCTATCTTGAATCTATTTGCACCGTACTGTATAATGTCACCGATTGATTCATCTGCAATTTCTTTGACCTCAGCTAAATCTTTATCTTCTGCACCAATCCATCCGAATATACGAGCGACTGATTGTTTTTTACATTCTAAAATTTCTGCCATCTTCGGCATACCAAACTGTCTTTTAGAGTTTCTTGTGCTAGATCCTTTGTTTTGTCTGTTCTCTGCTTCATCATCGTGAGATACTAAAGCTATCTGATAAATAAAATCATTAATTTCATTGTCATCCCAGTCCGTATTTTTAATTAATATTCCAGCTATAGCTGTGCAATACTCATCACGTTGACCTTTAACTGCATACAAAAGAGAAAGAGCGGTAGCCAAAGTTATCTTTCTTAAAATTTTATTAAGGTCTCCTGCATATTCTGTAAATCCTTCGTATCTTTCCCATCTAACTGGTTCTGGATTTTTACTGTGTATTGATCCTGGTACTATAGTAAATTGACCTGATCCATTTCTTATTTCTGTTAAGCAACTTCCATGATCTGCAAACTGAACGTACTTTTCTAAATCAGTAGGCATTTCAAATTTTTGATTTGGTAATTTGCCTTTCCACATATAATGACTTGTAGGATTGTGATCTCTACCAAATACAGCGTCACATCCACCTAACCATTTTTCTGCAAAGGCTTTTGCTCTTGGGTGATCAACATCAAAATCTATTAAAGTGTCTAATCTTAATCCTAAACTTCTGTCTAAATATTTACTTTTCCATTCTTCTTTCGTGATATTAAAATCTTCGTCTCGCCAGGAGACGACAGGCCTACTTCCATCACACGGAATTAATGTGTAGCCTAGACTGTACCAGTCTTCATAGGTCGTAGGTCCGCTATTTAATTTTTTATTCTCAACCATATTATTTTACCAGGCGAGTCCACTCTCGCTTTCTCGCCCAGTTCCTAGGAATTATAAATTGATTGTTTTCTTAGTTGCTTCTTGATTTTCAGGTTTAACTTCTACGTTTCCTTTGCTAACTTTTTCAGCAAAAGATTTCGCGACGTCATAAACTGATTTATCCTCTACCGGACCAACCTTTGCTACATCCCAACCAAACCATGTTCCTTTGTCATTAGACATTTGAACAGTTTTTAAATTGTAAATGTGGCTATAAGTTGGCGGAGTAAATAATCCGTTCTTACCTTGTAGTTTAATACCCATCATTACTGAGTTCCATTTTCTACTAATTTTTAATTGAGTAGCTTTCATAGAAATCAAAGCGGTTGAAGGTGAATCACCTAAAACAATTACAAAATGATTTGCAGTGTTCTCGATGTAATTACCATTTGGTAATCTATCTTTGTAAGATTTATCACGAGTTGTTTGACTCATAATATCACTCTCCGCATTGTGGATAGCAACCGGTGCGCCTTTACTGTCACCTCTATCTTGCCATTCTACTAATTTTCTTTCATAGTATACTGGCAATACATTTATCCCTTTAGTTCCGTCAAAAACTTCGTTCGTGACAGAGTTTAGAATCATGCCGGGTTCTGCCCCCTCAACATATTTTCCATCCCTCTTATTTACTTCAGGAGATAATTGTCCTAGTACTTTCAGAAATGGTAATGCAAGATCTTCTTGCGTCATATTCTGAGAGCCTTTGTCTGCATCAGCTTCAAATAAATTTGCTGCTAATGCGCCTGCTTGTTCTTTTTTTATTACATTGTTCATGTTTATTGTTTCCTTTTTATAGTTGTCTTATTTCCAACAAATACGTTGAAAAGTTCCGTTGGCATTTCTTTACCTGCCTCTAAACGCTCACGGACTAGCGCTTTGAGAGTCATGGGCTCAACCTTCAACTTTTGTGTTGGTTGATACCCACGCTCTTCTGCAAGAGCAGCATAATCAGCTGCCTTGTTATCCTCGTTACGACCAAAAGATACGGATATCTCATTTTTGATTATATCTCCTAGTCCATTGTTACGAAGCCAGTTAAATGCAGCATCTTTGTTAGCAACAGTTATGCTTGCACTATAATTTGGTTTTACATCTACTGAAGAACCATCCATAAGTTTAAGATGAGATAAACCCATCTCTGCCATCATAGTTGGAATTACTTCTCCAGATAAACGATCAAATTCTTTTTTTAAATCTTTAAGATTCTTTTCGCTTGTCTCTATTCTTTTACTAACACCTTCTAACATTTGTACTTGATCAGCCAGTGTTTGTAAGTTACCTGTCTTTTGTATTATCTCTTGTTGATCTTTTTCAAAGTCAATATTACTCATCTGTCTTTCCTCTTTCATATAAGTTGATTTGAATAGGATAATATTTTCTTTCTTGCTTATCCCATTTTAGTAAATTGTATTTACCATTTGTTATGTCAGAAACTATAGAACATGCTACTCCAATAATTGCAGGATCACCCGTTAATAATAAATAATCATCCGTTGTAAAATCTTTTAAACCTTTTCTAAGTTTAAAAATTAATGGTCCAGGAGAAAAAATTATTTGTGATAACTCTGGTAATAAAAAAATAAAGTCATTGGTTGTAGAATAAGAAGATGCACCCATAATATTTATTTTAGGTCTACCATCAGCACTACCAGCAATTTCTTGTATTACATAAACTTTTTTTTCTTTCATGCTTGACAATATAGTGTCGAGTTGTTATTCTGTCAAGTAGAAAGAAGAACAATTATGAACTATAAATTTAAAACAAAACCATATGCACATCAAATGACTGCTTTAGAAAAGTCATGGAATAAAGAAAATTTTGCCTATTTTATGGAAATGGGTACAGGCAAAACAAAAGTATTAATTGATAACCTTGCTATGCTTTACGACAAAGGTAAAGTTAATGGCGCATTAATTATTGCACCTAAAGGTGTTGTAGGCACTTGGTATAATAATGAGCTACCTACTCATTTACCAAACCACATAGAAAATGAAATTGTTTTATGGAAATCAGCTATTACTAAAAAACAACAAGAAAAACTGGATACATTGTTTCAACCAGGAGAAGATTTACATATACTTATTATGAATGTTGAAGCTTTTAGTACAACTAAAGGTATGGACTTTGCTAATAAATTTTTATCTTCTCATAGATCTTTAATGGCTATTGATGAGTCTACTACTATTAAAACACCAACAGCTAAAAGAACTAAAAATATTCTTAAACTTGCAGAGTCTGCTATATATAGAAGAATAATGACAGGTTCTCCTGTAACTAAAAATCCATTAGATTTATACACGCAATGTGATTTTTTAAGTCCATGGTTGTTAAACTTTCAATCATATTATTCTTTTAGAAATAGATATGCACAAATGAAAACACTTCATATGCATGGTAGACAAGTACAAGTAGTTAGTGGTTTTAAAAATTTAAGTGAACTGTCAGAAAAACTAAAACCTTTCTCTTATCGTGTATTAAAAGATGATTGTCTTGATTTACCTGATAAAATTTTTATAAAAAGACAAATACAATTAACACCTGATCAACGTAGATTGTATGATCAAATGAAAAAAGAAGCTATTGCTATACTAAAAGGCAAACAATCTACAACTGTAAATACGTTAACACAATTAATGAGGCTACAACAAATTACTTGTGGTCATTTTACTGCTGATGATGGTGCAACCCAACCCATTCCTAATAATAGAATTACAGAACTTATGGATGTTCTTGAAGAAACAGAAGGCAAAGCAATTATTTGGGCTCATTATCAGTATGATATTACTGCTATTATACAGGCAGTATCTAAAAAATATGGTCCGGGGTCCATTGTTGATTATTATGGATTAACGCCACAAGAAGAAAGACAGCCTAATATCAAACGTTTTCAGGATGACCCTAAGTGCCGATTTATCGTTGGAACCCCCTCTACGGGCGGCTATGGGATAACATTGACCGCTGCAAACACGGTAATATACTACTCTAACGGTTATGACTTAGAAAAGCGATTACAATCAGAAGACAGAGCACACAGAATCGGCCAAAAAAAATCGGTAACTTATGTCGATTTAATGGCGGACGATACAGTGGATGAAAAAATCGTGAAAGCTCTACGCAAAAAAATAAATATAGCATCAGAAGTTTTAGGAGAAGAATTGAGGTCATGGATATAATAGGATATACATGCGACGCGCGCTGTAATTTTTATACCAGGTCTTTTGCCTTACCTAGTATTGGTTTATATTTAGTTTTACCTTCTGATTTAAAAGCGTGTAAGAATGATGCTCTTGGTTGGTCTGGTATCCAGCTACAGTGGATCCAGCCCGAGTTGGGTTCGCCAGGAGTGTAGAACTCGAGGATCAATTGATCTGGTGAAAGGTTATCTTTAATCCAATCAAAGAGTTCAGCATTATCTACGCCAATACATTCGAAATCTGCAGCTTCCGCTCGTGAGTGCTGGCTGTTGATTGAACTACCAATGGCCTGGCACAGCTCTGGACTACGAAACCCTGATGTGACTTTGACTCTACCGAAGTGGTCACGTACCGGCTGTAAAATATTTTCACACAGTGCTTTTAATTTTTCTATTTGTTCTGCGTTAGGGTTGTTGTTGATACCTTTACGGATCGCTGTGTCCGATTTAATTAATTCTGATAAAGAAAAATTTCGTGATAGTTGCATATTTTTATTTTGTGATATCTGTAAGTAATACTATTAGCACGGCTCCCATACCACCGACTATCCAATACTCTAATCTTTTGATACGTTCTTGCATTTCTTTGATTTGCTCAAACGTTTGTTTTTGCATTATCCTGCAAAGTTTTTCATGAGATTCAATTTTTTCTAATGCTGATTTTTTTGCCATTATGTTCTACTCGCTATTACCTTTTCAGTCGGTGATAGTAACGCTTCTTGGTTACGTGTCAAGTTAGTTTGTGGGTCTTTTTGTTGCGTGTTTGTTGCAGTTTGCACAGGCATAGGCGTGTTACCTAATGGTGGTGCTTTAGATTCTTTATCATAAGTTCCACTTGGTGGCATAAAATCTTCAAGCGTTAATGGAAAGTCTTTATATAAACTTAAACCTTTAAATGAATTTCTCATTCCATTAATAATACCTTTTGATTGTAAAAAAGGATTAGGTGTTCCTGTTTGTCTTGAAATGTCTTTAAACCTTTCTTGAATTGCTTCAGATGGATAAAAGAATTTAAAATCTCCTTTAAATAAATTATCAATAGTTGATTCAGGTATACCTCTTTTTTCTAATGCTTTAGTAATCTGTCTTCTAGACAAACCAATCTTTTGTGCATTTTGAAAATGTCTTAACATTTCTTTTTGTACTTCAAACATCGCTTTGTTAGCAACAAAATATCTTTCAATAATTGATTCAGGTGTTTTAGGTCCACCTTTTAATAGTCCTTCAGGTCCACCTGTAAATTCTTTTCTTGCCTTAGATATACCTCGTTGGAAATCATAAATGTAAAAACCCAATGCTTTTTCTGGTTCAACTTTAACAGGTTTCCATCCCATAATACCAGCCATTTCAGGGCCTACTTCAAAAAATTCTCCTGTTGAACTAGGTGTATCAGTAAGAGCTTTTCCTAATCTTTGAAAAGGTTTTACTGTAGGCATTAAAGTTTTCGTTAAATGTTTAAATATCCTTTGATATTTTTCTGAGTCTGGTGTTTGTTCTGAATATAATTCCACACCTTCATTAGTCATTCCATTTCTAGAATAAATATCCATAAATGCTTCTGTAAACATAGACTCAGACACAAATGGTTCTGCTACTTGACCGGCTGCTTGTGCTACACCTCTAGCAAAACCTTTTAATAAAATTTCTTCATCTTCTATACCTTCTTGTATGTTTCTAAGTATTGTTTGAAAAGGCCTTGTTAACGTATCGTAAACATTATTTTTACTGTAATCTATGTAATATAATTCATTTGTTTCAGGATCTCTCATGTATATTTTTTGTGAGTCTTTTGCCCATGGTGCAACAAAATCGTTTGCTGCATCTGCTTCTTCATTACTTACACCAAATATAGCTTGTGATCCTTTTATTGCTCCATAAGGAAGAGCTAGTGTTGCTAGGGTCATACCAGTTAATCTTTTCATACCTATGGCTTTCATAGGATTTTTACTTGTAATAGGATTAATTTTTTTAGTAACAGGATCAGCTATTTCGTCTAATGCTTGTCTTACAATTCCACCACCAGTCCTATAAACTTCTGATGGCCACGACATAAAGTTACCAAACGGTGACATACGTGCAGCTCTTACAGCTTCACCCACATACGCATAATTAGGTACAGTATTTCTTACTATTTTAGCTGCCATTTCTTCCATCTGTTCGTTAGACATCTTTAATAATTTATCTTTGTTTAATTTAAATAATCTTCCGTATTCAACTTCAAAATTAAATATTTTCCAAAAATCATCTTCCGCAACATATAAATCTTGCATAGTCTTTGCACCTTTTTTAACTCCTTTACCTAGAGCCCCTAAAGAATTTAACATGGGTTTAAGTATGCTGTCTGTTGCAATGTTACCGTCACCAAATCTTACATCTTTCATTAAGTTTCTAAGATCACCAAGCCTTGTGTTTGTATTTGTTACACCAAGTTCTAAATATCTTCTGTAACGTTCCATAGATAATGGGTTTCTAATTCCAACTTGTATAGTTGCTCCTGCTCTTTGCATGGCTTCTTTTATCAACTGAGGGTTTTCAAATAAAGTACCATTACCTAATGCAAATGCACCAGAACTTAAAAAGTTTCTTATGTGCGTAGGTATTGATAAAATTGTTTTAGCATATTGTGCACCAGCTTTAGGTGTTAATAATAAGTTACGCCATGCCCAAGAAAAAGTTTTACCTAATGCTCCACCAGTTTCACCTCTCATAAATTCTTGTAATTTAGATACGTTAGAAAAACCTTCTGCGATAGCTCTTGTGGTATACATACCTTGTAATCTATTAACCAATACACCATCTTTAAAATATTCTTTTACATAAGGATCTATTTTTACAATCTCATCACCAGGTATGTCACCAAAAGCTCTACGTGCTTCTAATGGTGTTGAATGAAAAAACCCTCTTTGACCTGGAGGTGTGTCAGCTTTAGTTGCAGCTTTCATAGCTTCATCAGTATCTAATACTTCATCAAACAATTGATTTTTTCTAGCGACTACAGACAATCTATTTACTCCTTCATAGATAGAATGTCTTACATCTTCTACTTCACCAAATAATTTTCTAAAATTTTTACTACCTTTACCTATAACTTTTAATGATTTGTCACCATCAGCTGTTTCTTTAGTTAATGTTTGTGCAAAGGTTTTAATATTGTATGCATCTTCTGCACTCTTAGTTAAGTTTTGATATGCAAACGTAGGTAATGTATCTTTTTTAGGATCCATGTTTTTTGCTGATGCAATCAATTCATCTACCATTTGATCTGCTTCAAAATCATTAATAGGGTTTTTATTTTTAGCAGCGTATCTCATAAACATATCAGCTACTGCTTCTTTGTCTTTAGCAGCTGGTTTAAATTGATTAAATAAACCTACTTCTTTGTTTTGAAACATTTCATAAGTGTTACCAATATAGTTTTTAATTCTATCTCCCATTAAAGCTCTAAGATCAACACCCACACCCGCAGGTAAATCTACTTTAGCTCCTGGTCCTCCAGCTGTAATTTCTAATAGTTCTTTAAATTTATTACGTGTATCTTTTAATCCTTTAAATATAATAGATTGATCAGGCACAGGTACGTTAGCATCTTTCATTTGTTTTAGTAATGTCGACTGTAAAGTTTTATCTAAACCTTCTTTGTTTAGATCCCCTTTAAATAAAGTTTTATCCAGATTTTCTAAAAATTTTTTTCTTCCTGATTCACCTGTTTTATCTAAAAACTTTTTAGTAGCTGGAAAATATTTGTTAGTTATTTTATCTATTCTTGCTACCTGTTCCATAGAAAAATTAGTGTCTGCCATTTTACGTGCATTTTCTTTCATCTTAGATAAAAACACTTCTTCTGGTTTACTAGATCTTGCTCTAAAAATTGCACCAAATTTATCTAATCCTCTAGCAATTTTAGAATTACTGTATGCTAATTCTTTTCCTTTTTTAGCTAATGTTTTAGCTCCTATTCCAATACCATATACAAATGGTGTAACAAATACAGACTCTGATGCAAACTTAGTTCTGTTCATGAGTTTTCTAACTGCATCATCTCTAGGATCTTCTCGTTCTTCTCTGTCTAGTTGTGTTGGCCCTGCTTCAAACACATCTCCAAAAGAACCTATTTCTTCAGTGTCACCTACTAATGTTTCTCCAGCTGCACCACCTAAAACTAATGCACCAAATCTTTTTTTACCTGTAAGCTTGTTTAATTCTTTAGCTTTCTTAATTCCTTTTTGTGCATTCTTACTCATAACGTTAGCATACTTACCAGCTTTCTTAGCTTTCAATGCTTTGTCTGCTAGTTTAATTGCTAGCTTAGAACCTGCAGCTGCAGGCACACCTATTTGTATTAAGGCTTGTGTAATTTTACCAGAAGCTCTAGCGTTTGCTGTGTCTTCAAAAATATTTATTGTATCAAAAAAAGATTCTACTTCGTCAGCAGCGTTTTCTGTAAGTCCAAGGTCCATGAGCTCTGCTCCAAGAGACACGACTCCTTCTACGGTCTTAACCACACCTGAACCAACACCAGCTACAGCGGATGTAAGACCACCTACTTCTTTTTCATCAGCTTCAGTAGTTTTAATTTTACTACCTCGTACAGTACGTTCGATAGTTTTCTTTTTATTTTTTTCTTCGTCTAAATCTTGTGTGATTCCTACGCCTGATCTTAATGCCATTTAATCTCCTAATCGTATGTGAAAGGATCAAGTGCTTTAAAATCTGTTCCGATTATACCTTCTTCGGCCACTCTTTCGTAGAATAGCCCGTCTTCAGGATTATAAAAAACTTGTCCTACTGTAATAGTTTCATAGTTGGGTACGGGTTTTCCTGTTTTTGTATCATATTCATAAGGAAGTATACCTCTAAAATCTTTTTTAGCTGGACTAGAATCAGGGTTTTTTTCTTTAAATACGTTATAAGTTACAATGTCGCTTGCGATTTCTCTTGCATTGTTTTTAATAAAATCAAAATCATTTTCTTCTAAAGAACCAGCGTATTCATTTATTCTAACTTCAGGTATTTCTTCTCTAAATACTTTTTTAAGTTTAGGGTTAAGCTCTGACTCTAATCTAATTAAATCTTTTTTCTGTTCAAAATCTTTTTCTGCAGCTTGTTCACCTTTAACTACATCATAAGCACCAAGCGCTAACTTGTCATCAAATGCAGCTTGTCCTGCTCTAGCAGTTTGAAATTTATCAAAAGGTTCTTTAGCAGCCTGTGCTGCTGTTTGAAAAATGTTTCCTTGTGGTGATCTTGATGCAATATCTAAACCAAAATTAATTAAAAAATCATTAAAGTTTCTTTTAGGTCCTCTCGCAGGTAAAACTGTTCTCATTTCATCCATAACTTCTGTAACTCTTTTACCTACATTGTAACCAGGTCTTTCTAATCCAGATGTAATTCCGCCTTCAGCAGATCCACCTTTTCTAAACATAGGTCTTTTATATAAATTGTTGTTATTCATTATGGTCTTCCTTGTGGAAAGGCTCCTCTTAGATAGTCTCCGTAGTTTCCTAGTAGTCCTCCACCAACTGATGCTATTCCTAGTGCAGTTTGCAACGGTGTAGGGTTAGGTGTTACCATAGATTGATATTGTCCAGGTGCTCCAGATGCAATACTTGCTACACCTGTTTGTTGATAACCTAGTCTTTCATATGGCTCGTATGCTTCTAGTCTATTTGCTTCTCTTTGTGCATCTAGAACTGCTTGAGCTTGTGACTGTTGACCCGCGCCCGCTGATCTTAAAGTACCTATGTCTGCTCCATATAATTGTGGAACTTGTTGAGCTAAAGCTTGTTGTTGACCAAAAGCTTGGTTAGCTAATTGATTAGCTTGTGTGAATCCTTGTTGTAATAATCCTGATTGTAACAGTGCTCTGTTCATATCAGATTTGTTTTGATACTGTGCTCTCATTACACCTTCTCTACCTCCACCTAAATTACCAGACATCGCAGCTCTGTCTGCTATACCTTGTAGTCCTTGTGCAGCTTGTGTGTCATATTCTGAAAGTGTTGCATCAATAACATCTTGTTGATACGGAGACATAAAACTTTGATAACCTTGTGGTCCTGAGTATGCTCCTGCTTGTGTGATATAAGGTGAGAATGCACCAATACCTTGACCTTGTGTTGTAGCCATTGTGTAAGCGTCTTGTTGCGCTTGATCTTGACCAGCAACTTGCGGTGCAAATCTTGATGTATCTAATGGTGCAGCAGTTAACGCTGTTAACTGTGTCCCTAAATCTTTTTGTAAATCTTCTACGTATTGTGGTGGAAGTGCTTGTGTTTGTTGTACTGCCATTATATTACCTCGCTTAATCGTTGTGATGTTGCAAACATATCTCTAGCGCCAGCCATTCCTTGTGACTCTTCAGATACTTGTCCACCTTGTTCTAAATGTTTCATCATGTTTTCCATAACTTCTGCTCCCTGATCTATATCTCCACCACCTGCGTTTCTAACAGCATCTGCAGTAAATACAAACTCATTTACACTTAATCTTGCAGGCACATCGTCAGCCTTTTCTTTAGCTCCTAAGTCTACAAAACCACCAGTGTTTCTATAGTCTTTTTCTTTGCCACCAAGGTCCATGATTCCACCTTCGGCTCTTTTATCTCTTGCTTGTAATTCTTCTATAGCTTGAGCTATTGCTGAACTAATATCTAATCCTTCATTTTGTAATTCTTTTACTCTATCCATTAATGGAGTATCACTAGTAGATCCACCCTCATCAAAACCTATTCTACCACCGTAAGCTTTGTTTTCCATCTTAACTCTTAAAGAATCTATATAGTTTTGAACTTGTTCAGGAGAAACATTAGCAACTGTTGAAATTGTACTATTGTCCATTCCTTTTTTAACCATGTTTTGCATCATAGCAATTTGTTCTTTACTTAAAACTGCACCAGCGTCTGCATACCCTATTCTACCACCGTTAGCCATGTTTTTAGATCTTTGTGTTCCAAGGAAAGGATATTTAATTCTAATAGCTTCTAACGCTTCACCGCTTGGGTCTTTCATAGCTTCTACTACTTCTGTTCTAATACCTTCTATATCTAATCCTTCACCTCTTTGCATGTCTTGTATTTCTTCTGGTTCCATATTACCCATAAGAGCACTAGCTCCTAAACCACCAACTAAAAGACCTGTAACAAGGTTGTTTCCTAGACCTGCTTCAGATAAAGAATCCATAATTTTTTTAGGGAATGTTTTTTTTGCTGTTTCTTCAGCAGCTTCTACTCCAACTTTAGAGGCTACATTTCCTTTTGTTAATGCAACTTCATCATATAAATTAGTAGGTTCTGCAAATTGACCATAATCACCTCCACTTATACGAGGTATACCTTCTGATATAGTGGCTTTTTCTTTAAATAAATTTTTTATTCCACCGCTTCCTGTAGGTTTACTAAAATAATTTCCACTAGGCATTTTTAAACTTGCTCCTTGTAAATCGGCTCCACCTAAATATCTTCCTGCTTGACCTAAACCATAAGTTCCTAGACCTTGTTTCAAAGCATCACTTATACTTCCTCTTTGATCAAATCTTCCAACACCTCTCATAAGTCCTGCAGCTATTGGATTAAAAGGTGCAACGAATGGTGCAGCCTTAACTGCTATGTCTGCTAATTCATTTGGTATAATGTTTCTAATTTTTTTTTTAAGTGAACTTCCAAAACCATATTGTTTTCTACCATCTAAACCCATGATACCACCATACGCTGCCATTTGTCTGTTAGGCAATACTGGTCCTGTTGGTTTAGGTTGAAAAGGATTAACTGGTTTTGTTGGGTCCGATGGTAATGGATTACCACCTGACATCTGTCCTTCAGCCATTGCTTGATCTAAAAACTGTTCAAGAGACATAGGTTCAATACCTTGCTCCATCATGTCATCAACGTATTTTAAATATTCTTCTTCTAGTTGAGCCATCATCATTTGCTCCATCTCTTGTGGAGATTTAGGACCTTCATTACCACTATACTTTATAGATGGTGCGTTAGTCTCTAGCTCTTCTGAAATTTGTATATCTGTTATTGCCATGGTTTTGCTACTTTACTTGGTTTTTGCGAACAAATCAAGAGCTGGCATGATGACTTTTACATCTCGCCTTACGTCTTCTTCGGGGATATTAGCAGCTTTTAAAGCTTCTTCGTCCTTATAAATTTCGCCTGTTTTATTGTTTGATATTGTAGTTATGATCTCTTTTGGAGTCAGCATTTTTATTTCACTCATTATGTCGTTACCTCTTTCTTGATGTTTAGATAGCTAATAGCTACATCAAACGAGTCTGTTGTACTTGCTTGTACTGTAAAGGTTTTACCACCTTCTACTATTAGCGGTTGGGTTAATAATTCTTTTGTTGTATCTGCTGTTAATTGCACAGATTTAATAGCCGTAATACTGTTGTTTGTAACAGTCACTGTCGGTGTGCCTGCTGATGTAACTAATATAGACTTAATTAAATATGTTTCACTAACTAAAGGATTACCAGATCCAAAAGGTGTAAGTGCACTACCTGTTGTACTATTATCTATTCCTACAAATTTATACTGATTTACTGTTGCCATTAATCTAAAAAGAAACTTCTAGCTTCTATCTCCTGTTTTAATTCTTCTTGAAATGTAGTGTTTAATTTTTCCAACACCGCATCTAAATCTCGCACAAGTGATTGTGCTACGTCTTCTTCATACTCTGAACTTGCTCTAGTTAGTGACTGTACTATCTTTGCCATTATGTATATAACCTATTTATCATTGCTATAATTGCTGGGTCTAACTGACCTTGTTTGTCTTGTCTTGTTTCATTTAAACCTCTAAATCTTTGTATAAAATCTGACATTGAAGCATCCATTCCACCGCCAGTTACATCATCTTCTGTAACAACTTCTCCTGATATGTCCATTATATTGGGAGAATATAAATCCATAATTCCATCGCCTCCACCTGTGCCATCAGGATCGTTCGTAGGTGTTGTCCCACGATTATAACCCATTGCTGTTGAATCCATAACTTTTCCAAGACCATAGCCTGCACCTGGAATACCGGTAAACATACTTAACAAACCACCAAGGATTTTATTTCTTGGTCTAGAACTTGGACTAATAGAATAAGCCATTTCTTTTCTGTAGTCGTCAAATGTGTCTCTTTGAGTTGGAGTTAATTTAGTTTTTAAATAATCATTTGTTATATAATTTAATCTTGCATCGTTATTATCTGGAGCTGTTGTAGGTCCTGTTACTGGCCCAGCTATGTCTGCCATAGTTGGTCTGTCAACCCCTTCACCACCTCCAGGAGGTCCGCTTGGTCCGCTTGATGCTCCCATATCAGCTCCACCACCAAATTGAAACATCTGTCTAGCTTGTTGTAATCTTGTAATTGACATTATCGCCTTCCTCCAGTTTGTATGTCTAACCTAAAAGTCCCTAATTTCCAACTAGTATCCACTGCAGTGTTAGATATGGTAAGAGCTATAGCTCTAGCTCTAGCTCGTGTGTCTACTTTTGTTGTGCTAGATGTAATACTGAATGGTCCTAATGATGAGCTAACTGCTGTATCACTAGGAAAGTTTCTTAAATCTAATTGTATAATAGAAGTTCCTTGTTGAGATATAAAGTCAGGTATAATTCTACTTACTCTCATAATATTTTCACCATCACCTCTAAGGTCACCCAAGTTTGTTGCAGCTCCTCTTACAACTTTTTGTGTAATATCATAATCACCAGATGTAATGTTAGCAGGGATAGCTGTTGTAACACCTAACCTTACTTGGTTAACACCTGTTTCATGTTCATAGTAATATGAAATACCATCTGTATTACCAACTACATCAAAAGAACTATCTGTTCCTGCATCATATTGAGTAGCATGTGGTAAACCAAATACAGCTGAGTCTTGCCATGTTGTTCTGATAAATAAAGGACTTGCGTTTACAAACCATATAGGTCTTTTAGCTGTTGAATCTAAATAACTATATGTAACTGATTGTGTATTTACATTAGAACCAGCTTCAGGATAAAACCAAGTTACTTCACCGAACAAGTTATTTATTCCACAGTATACAAATTGATTAGATGTTGTGTTAAGGTTATCATAAACATAGTCTTCAACTAAACAATCCATCGATTCTAGTTTACCAGTGTACCTAAAGAAACCATTATCAGACATCCAATACGCAGCACCATCAACTTCTGCCGCTGCATTCTTACCTATCAATCCACAGTTATTTCCAACTTGTTCATAAGCAAATGTAAAAGGAGTTCCAACAAATCTCATAGTAAATAAAGATGTATCAGACCAAATGTATATTGCATTTCTACCAAGTTTCGCACCCATGATCCGTGATCCGGCGGCCAGTCTTTGTGTACCAGCACTATTCTCAGCTGTTGGTGTGTAGTCATTAATATTTTCTTGAGACGAGAATCTTATAAACATATCGTCTTGCGTAGTCTTGTCACCTATTGTTGTTTCTGTTCCAAAAAATACTAAGTGACGGTCAGGTGTAGAGACTAACATGTCCCTAGATGCTGTTGGTGCACCTGATATAATTGTAGCTCGTGTTGCTGTTGCATTAGCTAAATCTGCATTCCATTCAAAACATTCTCCATTAAATATTAACGCAATTAATGTACTTCCTAAGTTGTCCAAAGACCATAAACCAGGTTCTGCAACTTTATCCGTGGTTGCTGCTGCTTGGCCCCAGGCTGAATAACTACTAAAGTTAGTAACTGTTGCACCATTACTGTGAGAGGCGTTAGTTGTTCCTCTAACATTTCTAGTGATGCCAGTAAAACTTGTAGATGTAATTCCTGTGTACGATATTTCTTCGTTATCTACTTGTATAAAATTTGTTCCTGTGCTTGGAAATCCAGTTGTGCTGACTACATTAATCGTGGTTCCTGTTCCACCGGTTCCAGCAGAGTCAGCGTTTAGTGCTCCGTTCAATGTAGTAGTTTGTGGACTTGTAACTGTTCCTCCCCATTGAGATATACCATACCCAAAAACTCCAATTTGTTCAGCGGGTCCAACGTGGTAGTATTGAAAATAAGTTATGCCTCCAGATGTAGTTGCTCCTGCTCCACTTTCATTACTGTCCATTGTAATAGTAAGTGTGGTTGTATTTGGAACACTAGTGATCATAAATTTTCTATCGCAAAAATCAGAAGATCCAAAATTAGAACCTGTAATAGCTGTAAATGTAGAAGGGTCGCCAAACAATATAATGTCCCCTACTTGAAAATTGTGTGCAGAAGAAAATGTCATTGTTACAGTAGGTGATCCATTAGTTGTACTAAATACACTTGTAATAGCTGTACCTGATGGATTAGTTAAAGGATGTATATCGTAGTAAACTCCTCCAGAGTATACGTATAAAATTCTGTTGGTACCAATAGCTGCGTATTTAATACCTTCTTTATTAACCATATGATGCAATCCTCTTGCAGCACCTGTTAATTTTTTGTCTCCTAATTGAGACCAACCACCTATCTTTTCAGGTGTACCATATCTAAAACGAACGTTCTCACCTCCTGTCCACTGTGATTCAGCGCCGGTAGATGTAACTTGTTTATTGAATCCTGGTAGAAAGCCTAATTTTTGTAGCATATTATTCCTAGTTTAATCTGCCACTTTACTGCAATATTTGTAAAAATCAATGTATTATTGAAACTTTGGACCGCTCACCCAAACACTTAAAGTTTTCCTTGTGCCTGCAATTACGGGTTTTACTTTGTGTAATAAAAAAGAAGGAAATACTATCATATTTCCAGGTATTCTTATTTCTGGAATTGCAAATTCTTTTCCTGTGTACATACAAAGATTGCCACCATCGTACCTTTCTGCAGACAAATTTAAAATAGCAGTTAATTTTATATCAGAAGCAGGATTTTGAAACACCATATCTAAATGATAATCATATCGTCCTTTGTTTTTAGCAGAATATGTATTGTAATTCATATGATATTTTTCTGTGTAAATATTGTAACCAAAATTATTTTTATTTGCCTCTACAATACTATCAGTCATTTTGTTTAATAATGTTATTTTAGAAGAATCTATAACTTTAATTTCAGCTGTTTTAACTACATCCTCAGCAGGAATGTCTGACCCCTCTGATTTTAAACTTTCTATTTCCTTATTTAAAATATCGACTTCTTCTTTAGAATATAGCTTTTCAAATTTCCAATATAAAAATCTCTCTTTATTCATTATTTGCCTTTAAACCATGAAGGTAGTCCTAAATGTTTTCTTCTATCAAATTTTTCAACTTTAGCAGTAGGTTCGTTTCTATCATTATAGTGTAAAAATACCTGTGTAGTTTGTGTACCTTCAAAAGGTTCTCTCCAATGTTCTAATTCACAACCTGAATAAAGTAACATATCTCCTGGTTCTAGTTCTACTTTAACACCAGGACTAGTTGATGGTACATAGTCTTGAACTTGATGAACCCCTGTTTTTTCACCTTGGGTATAACCTTCTTCTGAATTAGGGTTTATAAATATAGGCCAAGGGTCACCTCCTAAATTCATAGTTGTTGAAACAGAACACGCTTGTCTGTCTTTATGTCTTTTTAATATGTCTCCTTTTTTATATATTCTAAAATAAGAATATGTAGGAAGTAATCGAAGTTCTGTAGTTTCTTCCATTATAGGTCTAACTTTGTCTAGTAATGTTTCCATAAAAATATCTGAGTAATGAGAATAAGTTTCTGGTACTTGTGGGTCATTCCACACACCATAAAATTCTGTGTAAGGAGAAAGAAACTTAGAGTCAAACATTGTACGAGCAACTGTTTTTTTTAATTTTGAATACTCACAAGCAAACTCACACAGTTCTTTTGAAATAACATTTCTTTTAATTGTATATTTATTTTTTTTAAATGACATTAGTCCACCACCTTTATTTTTAAATTAGATACTCCGCCACAAGATATAGTACCACTTGGATAAATATTTGCAGCAATAGTAATTCTAGGTTTATCACCAGTATTTTTTGTTGCGTAATGTAAAACAGAAGGAGGAAACACAACATATTTTCCTGGCTCTGTATCTTCTATATGTTTTAAATATAATCCTCCATTATCAACATCGTCGCTAGACATAGGTTGTAAGTTAGAGTTTTTAAAATAAGGGTTTTCTATGTACCAAATAGTTTTGTCTTTAGGCAAACCCGAAGCATAATAGTTAGAACTCATAAAACAATTGGGATGTTGATGAGCGTGAAAGAACTGATCTTTTTTATTTTTATTAGCCCAAGAACTTACAACTTTTAATTCATCACATGTAAGTCTCATATCTTGTTTTACCTCTTCTAAGCATTTATGAAACCATTTAAATATATCTTTAAACTCTGGTAATGAATGTAAATTTATTCCTGTTCCATCTTGTTTCATTCCAGACCACATCATATTACTAGGGTTATCATTATAGTCTAAATCCATTAATCTTTTATATACTTCGTCGATTTTATTTTTATCATAATAAAATCTATATAAAGGAAATCCTAAAGCATTTACTTTACTAAACATATGGTTTTCCTAAATTCCAACAAACTAAACTATTTCTTATACCTTTTGTAACAGGTGTAACTCTATGCCAAACAAAACTAGGAAATACTACAATAGATCCTTTCTTTTTTATTTCTTTACAAGTTATAATATCTTTATTTTTTTTATCTCTAAAATCAAATTGAAATTCCCCTCCCTCATATTCTTCTGGATCTGTTAATGATAATGTCATAGATAGTTTTCTTATTAAACCTTTTCTAAAAGGCGGTTTGTCATAAGGTTTTTTAAAAGAATCGCAGTGCCAATCATAATGTTGATTTGGACCATATGTTGTAAACTGACAGGTCTCGCTCATTTCCCATTGAAAATCCCAACGCGCATTACGATTAGCAACATAAATGTAGGGTTGTATTTCTTTATATATCCAAGCCTCATCTAAAAAAACTACGTTTGAATTTCTTTCTTTTTTTAATTTTTCTTCTTGTTCTTTGTTTAATTTTTCGTCTGTAAAATTACCAGTTATACCTAATTTTTTATTATGGAGATTACCATATTTTATAATGTCATCACAAAGTGTCTCTGGTATCACTGAATCAAACCACCAATAATATTCTGCTAAATTCATTTTACTTTCCTGTCAAAATTATATGCAAAAACTATTCTTTTGCAATCTTTTATTTTAGTATCAACACTATGCATAACATAACTTCTCCATATAATTAACCGACCACTTTTAGGTGGATAGCTAATAACTCTATGTGTAAAATTATTAGTATTAGGATTTGTTTTAGCATGATTATTTAATGGGTTCATCATATCATCAACGGGATTTAAAAGAGTTAGACTCACATCATCTTCGTACCCTTCTAAAAAAAACAATGCTGAAAAAATAAAACCTGGATGATTGTGTACAGGCTGGTTACTGCCGATTTTATAATCTAATAACCAAGATTCTTTGCATTCATATTCGTCTTGATACAAGTGTCCGTCTATATATTTTTTAAGCTCTGCATTAACCCAATCGTTTAATCTTTTAAACTTGTCGTTAGAATGAATTTCTTCATAACAAAATCCATGGTCTTGATATTTATAATTAGATATTGTTTTTTTGTATTCATCCTGTATTTCATTAATAAAAGGACAGTCACTTATTCCAACAACTGTAGGAAAGCATAAATTTATTTTCATTTTTTAATTTTTTTTGTTATTGAAAGGTACATAGAAAAACTAACCTTTCTTCATCGGGTTTACAAAATTCCTGAGCGTGATAATTAATCCCATTAAAAAAAACAACTTTATTTTTTTTAGGCACTATCGTGTTCTTTAAACTATGTTCTTTTTGTATTTTATGCCAGTTACGTTCATATTCTGTTTGTAAAATTTTTGTTTCTTCATATTGTTCATTAAATATTAAAGTATTTCCAGCAGCATTATTTAAATATAATATCATAACGTAATGTGGAAAATTATGATCAGTGTGTAGGTCTCCGTGTTTTGCTGTATAATGAAAAGTCATGTTAACATTCATTCGTAAAAGTTTGTTAACTGAAACTTTGTTTTGACTACAAATTTTATAAAATATTTTTGTAAAAAAATTACAATGTTTAGAATTAATACCTAATTCAGGATTTAATAAAGCATGTGAATTAAAGTAAAAATTATCTTCAGTAGAAGGTCTATAAAACCAAGGAAAACTAAAATCTTTAACTAATTTTAAAATTTCTTTAAATTGTTTTTCTGATAAAACGTTTTCTTTCTCAATAAACACAAAAGCAGTGTATACTTATACCCACTTACCTTCAAGTACAAATTTGTATTGAGCTTGCATATTCCAAACACCAAATTGATTTGCTGCAGGTTCTCCTGATTCTTTAATTAAAACTTTTCCAGATCCACCGTTTCCACCGTATCCGCCACCGCCACCGCCAGTGTTAGCTTGACCATTTCCACCAGGTGTAGGGCCTCCTCCGCCGGATCCACCATTTGCAGCAGGACTACCGTACGCTCCACCAGCTCCGCCGCCGCCAAATGTTCCACCACCTTCAGGTGCTGGAATTACAGGTGTCATATCTCTACCGGTTCCACCAGTTCTTCCGCCAGGTCCAGGTTGTCCAGCTCCGCCAGCTCCTCCGCCAGCTCCAGCTTTTGCTGGGTTAGCAGACATTGGCCATTGTTGTGAACCACCATTATTTCCTTCAGATGGACTATAACCTCCAAGGTTTCCTGCAGAGTTTCCTCCACCAGATCCACCAGTACCACCCGTTGAATTACCTCCAGCTGGTGGTCCTCCACCGCCGCCTGTAGTTACAAAAATTGGACTTGGTTCAGGTCCTAAATAAGTATTGTTTCCTCTTGTACCATCTGAAGAAGCACCAGCTCCTACAGACACTGCTATAGGTGAACCTGGGTTAGATAAATCTGTTTTACTTCTTACTCCGCCGCCTCCAGCACCCGATCCATATCCTGGGGGTCCGCCACCACCGCCTCCAGCAACAATAACAACTGTTAAATCAGAACTTCCACCTTGAGGTGCAAAAGTACCGTCTGCTGTTAAAGCTGAAAAAGTCTCACTAATTGCTCCTGCAGGTATGTGTGATATAGCTTGATAACTACCATTATCTCTTAATGTGTTACCTGCTCTTGAAGCTGTTAAATAATTTAATGTTGTAACTACTGTTGCCATATTATGCTAAGTCCCATTGTTGTGTTGATGGATTCCAAACATCTGGATTTTCTTGTTCTGCAGATCTAAAAGCTATCCATCTTTGATTGTCTTCTTGCCATACTGCTCCACCATAATTACTTGAACCTGAAGATGGGTTATTTGCTAAAGGAGATACCCAATCGTTAGTAGTATTTAAAGTCCAAGATGGAAAAGGTTTTACTGTTACAAACTCATCTCTTACAGGATCATATGTACCATTAAGTGATGCCATTTGTTTTCTAAAAGATCCATTGTAAGAACATTGTTTCCATGCCACAACATTATTTTCTGCTGTCCAAGGTTTATCACCATGAAAATTTTGACACCAAGTTTCACCATCAACGTGCATATCGTTTTCTCCTAGTGGTCCGTCTGATGTTTCTATATCATTAGACACAACAGAAACGTGAACTACTTTGTTTTCTGAGTTTAAGTGAGCAAAATGAGCCATAAGCTATTCCCCTCTATTACGCGTCGTTTAATACTTCGTAAGATATGTAAAGATCTAAATCTCCAGAAGCACTAGCTCCGCCTTTTAGAATGTCTGCTTCCATCATATAGATTGGAGAGTCTACAAGTACAAGAGTAGAGTCAGCTGGGACTGCTACTGTTTTTGCTAGATATACTGTTGAAGCACCTGTTGCTGTGATACCTGTTGCACCATTACCCATTCCGTCAACAAATAAATCTACATCTGCTGAACTAGAACCGTCTACGTTTGCTACAGTAATTCTGTTAATTTTTAATATTACGTCTGATGCAACTGTTAGTAAAGTTGCTGTTAAAGTATTTGATAGATTAAAACCAAGGTTACCACCATTGATTGTTGCTACATTTACTAGATTCGGGTTTGCCATAATTTATTTTCTCCTTGCGTTATTCTTATCCGAAAATCATTGCCATTGCAATAGCTTTTCCTACTGTTGATAAAGGAGATCCAGCCGCATTTACCGACCCTGTTCCTTTAGGTACTAAATTAATACTAATATTACTATCTCCACCAGAAGCCGTAAATGCTGGTGCATTTCCAGTAGCTGCATTTGCGTATGTTAATTCATTAACTGCTGAACCTGTAGCTGTTAATAAAAATAATTCATTACCATTTGTGTCTAAAATTGAAGTACCAATTTTAGGTGAAGTCAGTGTTTTGTTTGTTAAAGTTTGTGTTCCAGTAAGAGTTACATCTCCTACACCTATTTCGTAAATGTCTGGGTTAGTGCCATCATTTGCAGTTGCAAATAAAATAGCGTCACCTTTTTCAGTTGCTGAAAAAGTAAATGTATCTCCTGATCCAGAAGCATATTTAAATTGTACTGTGTAAGCACCTGATGTTGAATTTCTTAAAAAATAAAATGTTTGTGCATCTAAAGGAATTGTTACAATTTGATTTCCAGTAATTGAACCTGTAAGTTCAATCATTCTGTGAGACATAGTAGCACCAGCTGATCCATCAGAAACTGTAAGAGCTGTAGTTTGTGCACCACCTGCTATTGATTGTGCAGTATATCCACCTGAAATTTGTTCTATTATATTTAAGTTGGTGTTAGTTTTTGTTCCCCATGTACCGGCGTTTTCACCAGTTGCCATTAGTTCTACACCGAGAGCCGTATAAGTTGATGCCATAATTTTGTTCTCCTAATTAGTATCTTTTTTTAATTTGTTTTATACTCATTGTCAATAACATATTATATTAATTACCTGCAGTAACAGTAGTATAATTTGCTGTTTGAGTAGCTGTTATTGTTTCATAACCTAAAGGCGCTACATTACCTACACTAGCAGTTGCGGAAACTCCTGTCAATCCCATAACATCTGCTGGAGTTAAAGTTCCTGTTGTTGAGGTAGCAGAAACTCCCGTTAATCCCATAACATCTGCTGGAACTAAAGCACCTGCAGTCGATGTCATACTTAATCCTGTTAAAGCTACAGTAGGATTAGAGTTAATAGAAGCAACTCCAAGAGCTGAAGTTGCACTTAAACCAGTTAGTCCCATAACATCAGCAGGAACTAATGTACCTACAGTTGATGTTGTTGACAGACCAGTTAATGCTAGATTTACACTAAAGTCTATACTTAATGATCCGACAGCTGATGTGGCACTTACTCCTGTTGGAGTTAATGTAAGATCAGATGATGCAATTGTTGTTCCAACTGATGATGTAGAACTTAATCCTGTTAGTCCCATTACACTTGCAACATCTAAATAATATTCACCGCCCCAACCAGTTGTTGTAGATCCCCAAGTTTGATTACCCCAACTTACATCTGAACCTATACCTGTGGTTGCTTCAACACCAGTTAAAGAAACTGTTATTCCTGAAGCTCCCCAATTTTCAACACCCCAATCGTCTGAACCCCAACCTGTATTTATTTCTGTTAAAACATTAGGCGAACCTATTGATGAAGTAGAAGAAACTCCTGTTAGTGTAAAAGTTGCGTCGTTAAGTTCTCCCCAATCAGCATCTCCCCAACTTTGTGCACCCCAACCTAAAACAAATGCATCTTCTATTCCCCAAAGATTTGCACTCCAATTTCCTGCTCCCCAAAAATCAGAGTTAGGTGTGTTTGCTTGCCCTCCCATTCCTGAGTGATTTGTACAATAATAATAAAGAGTTGGTGCACCAGATGCTACTTGAATTTGTGTGTAAGCTCCAGATGATCCTGGAGTTCCATATGTTGTTACATTAGTTGTGTATTCAGAACCACCGCCATGTGTTCCATCAGATGTTTCAGAAAATCTTAATGGGTGTGAACCGTTTGATGCATCAGATTGATCAAAATAAAAAGTTGCGCCTTCAACTAATTCTAAAGTAGGTGTTAGAACGCCATCAATATAATATCTATTACCAGCACCGGGATTAGCGACTGTTACTGTAAAAGTTCGGGTTACAGACATAAGGACTTACCTCCTTATGCTATCCTGATGATTGCGTTAGATGCGTCTGCTGTTGGAAATTGAATTGTAAAAGTTCCACTTGTTACAGTTTTGTCTGAACCAAATGCAATTGCACAAACTGCTCTATCTGCATTCGTATCATTATAAATTAAACAACCATTAGCTGTAAAAGAAGCAGACGTAAAACTAAGGTCTGCAAAGTCACAACATGCAGTATCAGTTGATAAAGCTGGAGTTACACTTGTAAGTGTTCCACCACCTGCAGAATAAGCAGATCCTGATGTGTTAGATATTTCGTTTGATGTACTATATGCTGTTGTAGATTTATTTAAAGTAGCACTACTTGTGTATAAAGCTAATTTAAAAGTGTTTCCAGACGATGCTGTAAAATTGTGTAAAGCTTGTAAAACTTCTGCTTTAAAACTGTTACATATTGCTGATGTTATTGCCATAATATTTTTCTCCTAATTACTGAGGCGGTGACTCGATTGGTATTCTTAATGTTCCATCCGTGTAATCGTCTCGTCTTCTTCTTCCAAGTTGCATTGCTGCAAACTTTTGTAGTTCTTGTTTATACTTTCCGTCGTATAATGTCAACATATCAATTGGACCTTTTAAAAATCCATATGCTTCTACTAAACATGCATATAACAGACCTTGAGGGAAATATAAACTAATATAATTAGTTTGATTACCCGATTCTAAAGTAGCTGGCATTTTATTATAATATATTCTAAATATGTAATTAGCGTCTGGCGTTGGTGCTAAATAGATAGATCCTGAAGTAGTATCTGATAATCCTGTTGCTCCACCAAACATAGAGTAATATTTAGGCTTACCTGTAACATCCGCGCCTGATGTAGTGGATCCTTCTGGACCTGTTAATCTTCCTACATATTCACTTAAAAAAGTTTGATCACGTCTTTCTAACCATGTACCTTTTTCAGTAGAATTTGCAGCATTAAATACTTCTACACCTCTTACAAATAAAGTTCCTGCAGGAACTCTAATATTATTTACGTCCGTTGCCATTGTACCTTGGTCCACGAATCTGTCAGAATCCATAGGTAAATCTAACATGATTCTTTGTTGAGCATTTAAAATAAAATTTTCTAATTGATCTGTTGTAAAAACGTTAGAATCTACTTCTGTGTAATTTTTAATTTGTGTAACTAATGTATCGTAACTAATTCCTGACATAATTAACCTCTATCATTAACGGGTCCAATTGTACACTGAAAACCGCCTCCTGTTTGTGCACTTGTAGCATTAGATACTAAAGGCACTGTTAAAGAATTATATATTACTTTTGTAGCAGGTTGTGCACCTGTATTAAAAGTTGTGCCTACAGCTGTTGCTAAATAAGATCCAAAAACTTTTGCTCCACTGCTATGTGTAGTTGCCGTAGTGTTAGATAGTGTTATTCCTTTAAATGGTGCAGCTGTTCCACGTGTACATCCTGTTAAATTGTTACCAGCTTTACCTGTGTATTGAATTACTTCATTTAAATATTTTCCATAATTAGTTGTGTCTGGAGTTGTATCAATTTTTTCTATCATAATAAAACCAGAAGTTGGAAACTCAGTTGCATCGGTTAAAGTAATTGTTGTAACAGAATCACTTATGTTTCCGTTTAACGTAGTTTCTAATTGTAGGGTTGTAATTGCAACACCTCCAACTGGTTCTTTAACAGATTGAAATCTTACGTAAGATGTTCCTTCATTTAATTTATTATCAGGAAAAGAAATACTTAAAACTGTAGATGCTGCTGTTGTTGTAAATGGATTTTCTGGTAAAATATCTTGTACAGGAAACTCAACTCTTGCAGGTCTTGCATGTAATAATCCTTGTGGATCAGCTCCTACTGGATGTGGTTCTAATTGTGGTTGTTTAGGTTCAAATTCAGATTTATGTACCCATGCACCAGTCCATTCCTTTACCATTTCTCTATATGGAAAAGCTGCTCCTGATCTATCAGAGATTGCTAATGCTCTACTACCTTTTGCAAATCTAGCCATTATATATTTGGATAGTATGTCTTCGGAGTAATAAATGTGCTAGCTGCAGAACCATCTTCAGATAATGCTCTAGCTAATTCATCCTCGTACAACAACTTCATCTCCTGTGTTCTTTGTGGTGCAAACTTCATAGATAAATAATACGATAGTCCTGAAACCATACATGGTACAAATCTATAAGGTGCATCACTTGCGTTAGTATATGCTCCTGCATCTTGAATTCTTCTTACATAATAAACACTTAAAAAATTTGATGCAGCAGTTGAATTAGGTAAAGGATAAATAGTTAGTGTAACTTTATCTATAAATCTTTGTACCCAAAATTGAGAAGGTGTTCCATTAGATGCTTTGTTTGCTGTTGCCGCATATGCATCTCTTGCAACTTTAGTTAGACCCGTGTCTGACTGAGAAGTTGTATTATAGTTTTGTCTGTAAGAAACATTTAAAATATCTGAAATACCATAAACATTTGCTGTTGGAACAGTTGTTGCTTGTGGTGGTTCACCACCTCCAGGTACATCTGTAGAGTTTCTATAAAAAGTATAAACACCAGATCCTTCAGCTGTAGCATCAACATTAGTTGTTGAACCTACAACTAAATTAATATTAGTGTTTCCTACTTCCCAAAAATGTATTCCTCTATTACCCCATTCTTGAAAAAGAATGTTTAAAGATCTTCTTGCAGTTTTTATTTGATGTCCTGCAGTACCAACTAAACCGATACGTTCATATGCATCTGCAATAATTTCATCTATCGAGAAATCCTGATCAAATGAATATGATGAGGAAGTAGTATTAGCCATTGGCTACTCCTTTAAAATGTTCCTATTACGTAACAAAAATCACAGTTAGTAAGATCTACGTAAGCTCCATCATTACAATAAATACCAGCTCCTGGTAATTTAAATTCTTGAACAGCGTTATCGGCTGCTGCCCATTTACCATGAAAAACTAAATTTTTTGCTGTTGCACTTCCAGTTTCATTATAAATTTTTATTTCAGCGTCTCCTGCCGTAGACATTCCATAAACATTCATAATATTAATCTTTGTAAGATTAGTAGCTGTTGATGTAGTTGCAGTATTTACTAAACCTTGTAAATTACCGTCTGCAGTTAAAACAATCGTTTGTCTTACTTTTGATGTTATTGACATAATTTTATTCTCCTAAAATTTACGTGGGGCCAAAGCCCCACAATAAATTAATTATTAAGCTACTGTTGCTCCGTTTACTGAAGTAGCAACCCAACCAATAGTACTATTCCAAACTAAAGTAACTGATTCAGCTACTGCATCGAAAGCAATTGTTGTTCCGTTTGCAAATGTAACTGGAGTAACTGTTGCAGTTCCACCACCATCAACAATCATGTTAATGATTTTAACTTGCCCTGAAGTTGTTCCATCAGCTAAAGTCACTGCAGCAGCTCCCGCGGCTGTAGTAAGCTCTGTTATTAAGTTTGTAAGATCCGCAGCTCCTGCACCAGATAATGTTTGCACACCACCTGTAATAGATGCTCCGTAAGTAGCACTAGTTGTAAATGCACCTGTTGTTGCGTTTTTTGTTACTTGTTCAAAACCATTCTCTGATCTGACTGGTCCTGAAAATGTAGTATTTGCCATAATTTTTCTCCTTTTCCTAGTTATGATATATAGTCTCTAGGCCGTCGACTATACGCGTCCATATATCGTTTTAAATTGTATAGTGAATTATTTATATATTAGTTTTTAGTAGAGTGCAAGAGAGCCTTATAAGAAAGTGCGATTTCAGCGATGTAGCTTTTATTCTAAGTAGCTACAGAAACTTGTGGAGCAGCGCCTTCAACGCTATTTTGTCTGTGAGCAATAGCTGCTTCTTCCAGCTTGATCTCAGTAATGACTTGTTTAACTTTGTCATCAATTCTGACCATTTCAA